>Ga0302284_1000591_pt1 | contig 16712 bp, 11 predicted proteins | sample III_Fen_E2_1_FD_198760 | JGI IMG/M metagenome (GOLD analysis project Ga0302284, IMG submission 198760) | Peat permafrost microbial communities from Stordalen Mire near Abisko, Sweden - III_Fen_E2_1 | ecosystem: Environmental > Terrestrial > Soil > Wetlands > Permafrost | place: Sweden: Abisko...
CTTCAGGATAAGCCACTGTAACTAATGGAACAAGTCCAAATACATATAAACAATGTCAAGCTTGTTCAGGTGAAACTTCCTTGCTGAGCTCTGACTCAGCTTCTTGTATTGCTTCTTGCCCATCAGGATAAGTTTCCACTACTGAAGGCACATCTCCAAATACTTATTAATAGTGTAAAGCTTGCTCTGGAACCACTGCAATGCTAAATTCTGACTCCTCAGCTTGTGTTGCTTCATGCCCAGCTGGATAATTATCTACCACTGAGGGAACTAGTCCAAATTCCTATTAGTAATGTAAAGGTTGCTCAGGTACAAATTCAATATTAAAATCTGATTCTTCTGCTTGTACTGATGTATGCCCAGATGGCCAATTATCAACAACTTAGGGCACATCTCCAAATACCTATAAGCAGTGTCAAGCCTGTTCTGGTACTACTTCAATCTTGAAATCTGATTCCTCTGCTTGCGTAGACGTATGTCCAACAGGTTAAGTTTCAACAACTAAAGGTACAAGTCCAAATACATATCAACAATGCTCAGCTTGTTCAGGTTCAACTGCACTTTTAAGTTCAGATGCATCAAAATGCATTGATGCCTGTCCAGCAGGTTAAATTACTGCGACTTAGGGCACAAGTCCAAACACTTATTAATAGTGCGTTTCATGCTCAGGAACCAACGCCCTTTTAAAATCTGACGGTTTAGGATGTATTGATGTCTGCCCAGCAGGTTAAATTTCTACAACTTAAGGCACAGGCACAAATACATATCAGCAATGTTAAGCTTGCTCTGGAACCAATTCCATTTTGAAATCAGACACTTCTGCATGTGTTGCAACATGTCCAGCAGGTTAAGCTGCTACAACTTTAGGCACTGCTCCAAATACCTATTAGCAGTGTAAAGCTTGCTCTGGTTCTACTTCAATCTTAAAATCTGATTCCTCTGCTTGCACAGACGTATGTCCAGCAGGTTAAATTTCTACAAGCTAAGGCACAGCACCAAATACTTACTAGCAGTGCTAAAGCTGTTCAGGTACCAATTCAATAATAAATTCTGACTCATCTGCTTGTACAGATGCTTGTCCAGCTGGTCAATTATCTACTACTTATGGCACAAGCCCCGATACTTACTAGAAGTGCACAGCTTGTTCTGGTTCAACCCCAATTCTAAAATCTGATTCTTCTGCCTGTATTGCTTCTTGCCCAGAAGGCTAACTGTCAACAACTTAAGGAACATCTCCAAATACTTATTAATAATGCTAAGCTTGCTCTGGTTCAACTCCTGTTCTAGCATCTGACTCTTCTTCGTGTATTGCATCATGCCCTGCAGGTCAAGCCACAGTTACTGAAGGCACAAGCCCAAATACTTATAAAAAGTGTATTGCTTGCTCAGGTACCACTTCATTATTAAATTCAGATTCATCTGCTTGCATAGACGCATGCCCAGCAGGTCAATTATCTACAACTTAAGGCACAACCCCGAATACTTATTAATAATGTCAAGCTTGCTCTGGTACGAATTCCATAATGAACTCAGATTCTTCATCTTGCGTTGCTTCGTGCCCTTCAAACTAAGCAACTGCTACAAAAGGTACAAGCCCAAATACATACAAACAGTGCATGGCTTGCTCAGGAGCTACCTCACTCTTAAACTCTGATTCTTCTGCATGTATTGAATCATGCCCTTCAGGTCAATTATCTACCACTTAAGGCACAGCTTCAAATACATACTCACAATGTTAGTCTTGCTCTGGCACCACTCCACTGCTAAACTCTGACTCCTCTGCTTGTATTGATAAGTGCCCAACAGGGCAACTTTCCTCTAGCCCTAATGGATATGAGCAATGTTCATATTGCGTGGAAGCCTCCAGCATGTACTTAAATTCCGTATCGACTAAATGCGTTTCAAAATGCAATGCTGGAGAATATCTTAAATAAGAATAAGGTTACAAACAATGTCAAGGTTGTGCAGATCCGACTCCCTACTTAAGCACAGATGGCACTTCATGTGTTGCCTAATGTGATGTTGTCTACGATACAACAGCTAAGCAATGTCTTGCTGCAAAATCCAATTGCACAAATGTCATTTCTTCAGACGGAAAAACCTGTACAGCTGTTTGTCAATCAGGTGAAGCTACAGTTAGTCAAACAGGATACAAATAATGCACAGTTTGCTCAGGAAATACTCCAAGAGTAAGCAGTGACGGAACTTCATGTGTTCTCAACTGTTCTTCTGGAGTCCTCGATAAAGCTACTAATCTATGTTTAGACTCTAAAAAAAGCTGTAAAGGAGTTATTTTATCGGATAACTACACCTGCGACACAGCATGCCCTACTAACTAAGCTACCACTCAAAACTCCAACGGATATAAACTCTGCTAGGACTGTTCAGCAACAGGCACCTTCCTTAGCACCGATGCAACTTCATGCCTATCTGCTTGTCCTTCAACTCAAGTCACTGTTATTCCTCTTTTCAAGTGTATCCTCCCAGCTGATCTCACCACCGTCTGCGCAAATTACATGATTTCCTCAAATTCATTAAGGTGCGATATAACCTGCGATTCAGTTTTTGAATATGCAGTTGCTGACTCTAACCAGTGCGCTAAATCTTGTCCAACTTCCTACGTTATTGATACAGCCGCTACAGGTAACTCATGCATAACTTAAGCGACTTGCATATCTTCCCCAAAGTCATACAAAATTTCAAGCGATGGCAAGAGCTGTATTTAAAGCTGCAAGTTAGTGAGTGAGGTCGATTCAACCGACTCCAAATGCGCTGCTTGCACGACTACATTTATCGTAACAAACGGAGTTGGAAGCTGCTCTGTAACTCAAACGACAGTGCAAACTTCCTAATAATTTACTACGATCACTTATTAGCTGCAGTCTACTACATTTACTTCCCAAACCTTTACAAATGAATTCATATCTACGAATATCGCATCGTTCTAAGAGAAAGTTATAACTGATATGAATACCAGTTAATCAAAGGCATCATCACTGTTTGCTAATCTGAATTCCATCGGAACATCTTTATTGAACTCTATTTCGAGCTCTAACTTCCCAAACGTTGCTTAGGTATTTGATTCCACCAATGTTCACACTGTAGTTTAATAGACCGCTGCTGGATATGCTCCTGTTTCCACTTTCTCTGTGAGCGACATTCAAAACTCTAAGTCTCTTCAATCGACAACTTATTCGGCATCTACAACTTCCACCTAGATTTCACTATCGCTAGTGTATTCAGTGAATTTCTGTAAAAAATGCTCCAAAACGTTCCCCCTTGTAGTCTTCACCAGCTCTGTAAGTTCATCTAGACTGCTGGCTAGTTCTGCCAGTAAAACTACAGTCTTCCCAGCAAGTCCAGCTACTTCAAATAAGTACACTTGTTTAACTTATGATTTGACAACTGGAAATCCAACTAGTTTCAGCACTGTTGAGAGCACCAGCAGTAGCAGTTCAGTTCGTACATGTACTACAACAGCAAATAATGTGCGACTTTATTTAGATAGCACTTGCACGTACATCAATGCTTCATTATGCCAATCCTCTGATGAAGATGATTCTGATCCTCTCAGCGCTGGAGCAATTGCCGGAATTGTCATTGGTTCTGTCGTCTTTACCTTGATCATTTCAGTAGGTATCTATTACCTCTTAAAGAAGAGAAGATTGCAGCAAGCCTCTGGCCAGCAACCTATTGAACAGAACACTGAATTCTACATTTCTCAAGAAATTTCTAAAAATCAGATCATCGAGCCTCTATGATTTTTTAATAAGACATGATTTTTTTTATCTGCTTGTCGTGATAATTATCTTGAACATTAATATTTTATTTAAAAAAATGACGAGTCTTGGAAGATTAAAAATGATTTAATTGGATTTTTCAAAATGCTAAATTATCGAATTAGCTTAGTATCATTCAACTAGTAAAGCCCTTTTTTCAAAATACTTTCCTCAAACTATCTTTCTAACTTTTTTATTAGGATTTTAATAGTTTTTAGTTTAAATTTAATTTTGTTTAGGAGAAGTTTCAAATATCAACACTAATGGTTGTGATAAAAATATAAAAAAATTAATTCGAAAACGCAATCATCTTCCACGTTTGTAGATACTTCGAATAAAGATGATAGTTTTTTGCTTTATTATTATTTATTCATCTAGGTAGCATTTCTATTGAGTTCCTGATTAAAGATGCAATTCTTTGAATGCTGACTTTATTATTTTTATCTTGCAGATAGAATACTTCATTAGCTATGATCTGAATATCAGCAATATCGATAATCAAATTCATTTTTTCTGGTTCAATTTTGGCATAGTAAGATTTTATTACTCTTTCAAACTCATCAAGAGTGATGAGTTCTCTCTAATCAAATAGGTATTGAAGACAACTTCGAGACGACACATACGGATCCTAAACAACTTCCTATGTGAAAATACTGCATACCTTATGAAGATCTTGCAATTCAAACACCTGGTGATTTGTTAATTTGTTATCTGCTCCTTTTTCTTTTTTAGAATCTTTCATCTAATCCTTGCTACTTCCCTTCGGTTTCAGCAAGGCGCTTTCATCACTAGATTGACCCGCTTGGTCCCGTTCACTTTCTTGTGATTAGTGAATATTAATTGCTTGTTCTGTTTTTCCTCCTCCTCCTCCCCTGAGTTGTAGGACAGGTGGAAGGATATCAATTAATGAAGAATCTACGTCTCCTTTCTCTTAGTTTTTCTAGTTATTATTGTTATTGATAAATTAAGCTGAAATTGGTGGAACATCTGGATTCTATTTGTCCGAATGATTGCTATGATCAGAATTATCTTGTGGTACCCTAGACGCAGCAAGTTTTCTATTCGATTTGAACTCTTCATTCTGTAAGGCTTCAATCCCTAGAGATACTCTGATATCCGAGAATGCTTTTCCTAAATAATAAAGCTCATCATATTGAATCCCTTGCAATCCAAGTTTCCTGGCAAGCTCTTCTAGAGAACTGATTTTAAGATCACTGATTTCTTTTAGTTGATTCATAATTTCAGGTCGAAGTTTCAATTAACTTTTATTAATCGATTTATTATTTCTCGTGAGATGTTTCAGCAGTCTATAAAACTTCTAAAATGCTAAGGTAACCCTCTGTTTATGCATATAGACAACTCTATCAATGATCCGATAGTCCTTTAATTGCTAGATATGCGTATTGATGGTGTATTTCTTCAAGAAAAATGGAATGACAAAGAAAAGTTAAAAAATAATGATGAATAATCCGATCGAGAAGATTATCTAGCATTCCCAGCTATCCCCTAGATACTGTGAATAGTTGAACAAAAATACCATGATCCAAACGATCTACAACACCAGGGCGAAATGTACGAGTTTCAAAGGAAAAGTCACTGCACTGAAAGGGAAAAGTGAGACATGCTTGCTGACTCCAGGTTCTGTGTAGACGTGATTTTTGGTGAGATAAGATGGGTAACTTAACTTATTCGCAAACTACACAGGTTTTCTTAAATCTAAGTTTAAGAATTTCAAGGATTCTATTTCTTATGAGTGCACCACAAGACTAGTGAGTTGCTGTATTATTTCAAGTTACTTTTTGTTAGCAATCCAGCAGATAATGAAAGACACAATAGGGAGAGCTAAGATGATCAGACACTCGATTTTCCAGTTACTTATGAGATCTATCAAGCAGACTATCATGAAGAATACGATTAATATCAAAAGTGTGGATATTGTAATGTTGAATAGTTGAAGATGGCACTTAGCTTATGCTCTGCCCAGATATTCAGCAAAATCGAAATCCTATCGAAGTACCATCGGCTCAGTATACGCTATCATTGAAACTGGCATGACAAAGTCTTCTTTGATGAGGAAATATTAAATATTGCTGACTCGTTCCTCAAACTCTTTGTTTGTTTCTTCTTCGGTTTCAACATCTAAGAAATCAAAGCGTTTCTTCCAGTTTGCTTCAAATTTTCTGTAAGTGTTGTCGAAGATTTAGAGGATGAACGCATATGCTGTAGCTATGAAAATCCAGAAAATACTAAAGAAGGAAAATGTAATCGTGAACCCATAGATGTTGAAGTAATCAAGTTAGATTACGTCAAAGTATCTATTGTAGTAGAGTAGCTGAACAATCGCATTGAGTGAAATAAGGATAATGATATCTAAGATGATTATTCGAAGAGATTTGAGGTAGTATTTGGAAAGATATTTAGAGAATGATTATCGGAAATTTGAGAGCAGCAAGACAATGAGGATAAGGATGCTGAGGACGATGCCGTAGTAGAATGCAATCTCGTAGGATGGATTTTTTTCTATTTGTTTTTCAATGGCTTTTTCATTGACATTTTCAATTCTTATTTAGTTTTTAGACATATCGCAGTTCATAATATTATCAGATGTTCCACAATTAGTGTTGGGGATGGGCTTTGTTTTTTCTGGCTCTGGTTCACTAATGTTCTGTTCAGTTTCTGTGATTTGGCCTTCGGTACCATTACCCAAAGTTTAAGTAGCAGTTTATGTCTTCATTGGTTCTTCTGTTTCTCCTGAGCTGCTCTGAGTTGGATTATATTACTCCATTTTAGCTAGCTGCTCATCTGAAGGATCTTCAATTTCATTTGAAGCTGATGATTTTGAGGTGTCAAGGGGGCTGGAGCTATCGCTATTCAATGTGGTTGTATCCATTGATGGAGATGTCTAAGAAGTCATTTGGGTTTTGGCTTTAATCTATGTAAAGACTTCTCTGTTGCGTGATGCCTCTTGGTTGAAGATCTTAAATTTCTCTCCGAATTCTCCAGTTGAAGCGTCTTCTAGCAGTATCATTTCAGATTCATCTAATAAGCTACCTAACTCACTCTCACTTCCATTATATATGCGCGTTTGCTCAATATTTTTCAATACATCTTCGTGTCTCTGCATTTTAGAAATCTCATTGGATTCTTAGTTTAGCAGATCTGATAGACTCTATTTGTAAACTGATTTTGGTAGAGCAGTTCCTAACAATATGCAGCCAATGAAAATTATTTTTAAGAATGTATTTTTCATCGTTTGGTCTCTTCGAGTGAATCTTCTTACGTTTACCACTCTTTCTCTCTTTCTCTCTTGAAATATCCGTTTTAATATCTAAAAATAATAGTCTCTTTGTTTTTATCAGGATTTATGAAGACAGCTCACACACACACTTTCTCTGACAATCAAAAAATAACACAAAACGATTATTTTTACACAAACTTCTCAGACCCAAAGCAATTACCTTTTAATTCCACTTCTACTTGCTTAGCTCTTAGCACAATTTCCCTCCTACTTTCAAATTCTCAGAAAAATAATATCTTGACAGCAAGCACAATAAGGGGCAAGAAAATTTTTGAAATTTTCTGAACTTAGAAATTAAGTGTAATGGAAGAAAAGCAGCTTTTATGATGCAATGGCAATACAAAGATTTATTTAATTTAATTTATATTTTATGAATTTATGTCCCTCTCAGTTGGCTTCATTTATTAATGTCTGCTCCTTGGAAAATAAATCGTATTTTTTTATAACCCACAATAGAAAAAAGAGTCTTTTTTAATTTAATTGGAACTGGTCACTTGAAGGACAAATCTAAATGTATTTTGTAAAAAAGTATGATTTTCTCTCAATAAAATTAAAACATTAACTTGGTGATTTGTATTGACTGCTATTTCTCAAAATTAGTGAATCAAGAAAAAGATAATTAAAATTTTAATGCTTGGAATAAGGCAGAAAGTGATGCAGATGAAACATGGCTAATGTTTAATTATAATGAAAATAATCAATAAATCACATTTTAAAATTAATAAATACCTTTTTCTCTCAAATAAAGAGTTAGTTGTTAATCTCACAATAACTAAAACTAATGGATAGTTAACTTTCAAAGGAACAAATTAAGATATACAAAGAAGCATTTTCATTTTATGATAAGGATAATGAAGGAACCATTTAAATAAAATATGTTAGTTTAGCCTTGAAAGCTCTCGGGTTCAATTAATCAGACAAAGAAATCCAAAAGAAAATCTCAGGAATTGTTTCTGAAAATGAAAATACAATAGATTTTCCTGAATTCCTAACAATGTTGGCCTATCACAACTATTCTAATACTGAAGATGAAGAACTGCAAGAGATCCTCAAGCGTTTTGACAAGAACGAAAGTGGACTCATTTCATAAGGTGACTTGAGATAGTTCTTATTAGAAATTGGAGAAAAGCTAACAGAGATCGAAATCAAATAAATAATTCAAAATGTAAAAGAACTTTTTCAGACTTGCATTTGTTATCAGAAATAATTTCAAAATCCAAGAAACAGCAGATTAAATTGGCATTATTTATTTATTTTTTCAGCCAGATTTATGCTGCAATGGACAGATCAAATACAAAGAACTATTTGAAAGGTGAATGATCTAATATTGTAATATGAATTATTTTTATGTTACGTCTGATATCATTGCTACTTTTTAGGCATTACTAATGAGGTAATCATGATGGGGTATTGTTGTAGATGAAAATAGTAATTGAAACTATAATTATGCGGGTAAATGTGTTTGGTAGAAGTGTGTTAGAAAAATCGGTGAATAAATAAAAACTAGATTGGATTAGATATTATCTAGATAACTTAACTAAATACTAAAATCAAATAATAGTTTTTTTCTCACTTTTCACCTTCACTATGTCCGCTATGAGAAGGGATTCATAAAACTTAGCTAATTAAATAGAAACATTGAAAGAAATATTCAATTCCTATGATAAAGAAGAAGATGGATTTATAGTGTTGAAAAATATTCTCCCTATCTTGAAATCTTTAGGCTTAGAATACACAGAAGAATCGCTCTGTAATATGATAGCTAACGTAGTAGAAGAGAATAATGGCTTAATAGATTTTCCTGATTTTTTGGCTTTAATGGAATTAATTATTAGTAATCAAGGTAAAGAAGAAAAATGTAAAGTTCTTTGAAGATATAAACTAAGTCTATTATTAATCTAAGATAAAAAATGGAGAAGTAAAAGAATAGCTAGCGATTTGAGGGTTAAGTGAAAAAATAACGCATGTGGGCACAGAAAATCATATCTAAATAAAGAGAGCTAAATAACTTAAATAACTATTTTTACCTTTTCATATTCATATTTTGATCATCATCAAAAATTATTTGTTTAAGAAATTTTAATTATCTTCAGATGCAAAAACAGGTTTTCTTTATTTTTTTCTCTTCAATATAATTGTTTGTTGTTTTCGATGCTTTCTGCTTTGAAAAGGTAATTAAACATTAAGAATCTAGATGATTCGCTTCTTAAGATCAAATAAACATTGAAAAGTGAGCAATGATCCTTGTAAAAAAAGAAAAAATTGTTATTGATTGATAACCTTTTTCAACTTAGTGAAACAACTAAATAGTTTATTAACATATTCATCGTTTGTCATACTCAAAAATAATATTCTTGTAAGTATGGCGGAGCTGAGATAAAAACTGAAATCAGAAATCTTCTCAGCTTTCTCTGTGTATGATAAAGATGGTGATGGAACTATTCGCTATAAAGATGTTGAGCGGGTGATGAAAGAACTGATTGGATTTGATATTAATGAAAAAAAGCTGAATGACATGATAACAGATGTGGCTGTGGAAAATTATAATGGCATACTAGATTTTCCTGAGTTCATGACCCTCTATTAGAATGTGCAAAAGTACTAAAATGACATAGAGAATGAAATCACTGGTAAATTGAGTATTTACTAGAAAAAAAATGAAGATAATTTCATTTCTCCTATTGAATTAAAGAAAATATTAGAGAATCTAAGCTATCAGCTCACCAATGAATAAATTGAAGAAATTCTTGAAAAAGTTAAGCCAAATAACTCGCATCCATTCAGTAAAAGTGAGACATTAATTTATCAAGAGATCATCAGAACTTTGATGTAGATATTGTGCTGACAATTCTAGATAATTGAATGAACCAAACTCATTATGGAGTCTTTTTCATCTTATTTTCATAGTAACTTATCAATTATTTTAAAGGTAGTTGTCTGTTTTATCCATGCTCATTTTAAGTAAAAAGAGTTTTCAACAAAAAATCAATGTAATTCTTTTGTTTTTCTAAACAAAATTTATCTTTCTGCTTTGAGTTTACCTTCCATATTAATCCATGTAAAGTGAGCCTTAAAACCTTTGAAAATGTCTTTTTACTTGAATTGATAAGCATGAAAGAATTAAATTTACCCAAAAGCAGAAGACACTACAGTACAATTCTCAGGTATTTATTTGTTCTCAATGTGAGAAATCAGTTTTAATCAGTTTGAAAAGAACTACTCCAAAAAAATTTAGAATCTTAAAAAATATACGATTTACATCCTAACTACCACTAATAGAAAACAGTGCTTAACATTCCCATTAGTCTTTTTTTTAAAAAAATCAAGTTGCTTATTTGATTTGATTCCCTCCAGATGTTTTCAATTTTCTGTCTTGAAAGCAATGAAGCTAAGAATTGAAGAGATCCTACTTTTAAGGAAAAAGAAATTACTTAAAAAGAAAATGTTTTAGTTGTTTTCTTGTCACTGTAATTCAGTTTCTGAGTTCTTTTGGAGGATGCCTAATGAAATAATAAAAAATTCTTTATGAATAAATTATTAAAACAAAAGACAATATGATTTTGAAAAAAAATCTTGTCCTCAATCATACGCACACACATACAAAATAGGCTTTTCCAAACATTCTTAATTTTGATGTTTTCTATGCTTTCTCTTGAATTTACTTTAACATTATTTTCAATCCTACTCTGATAAGGAATCAATGTTTTTCTGGAGCAAAGTTCATCTTATCTCCATACTTTCTTAACATCAATCACTCTTTTTATTTTCAAGTAGTTTATTGAAAGTTTACATCTTTTGTTGGGACATCCCTTCTGAATTGTGTCACCCAAAAAAGTATCAGTTAATTAGTGATCTCACAACAAAAAAAGAAATCTTTCCCTTAACTGAATTATTTTTCTTGTTTCAATAATCTTGATACTTTGATTAATCTGCAAGCAGACTGATATAGAGAATGAAAAGAAGTACTAGTTCAAGACAAAGCAATGAAATACTTAAAACACCTTGTGTTAACACCACTCCAAGCTTCACTCGACTTTAAGAAAAAATACTCGCACTAAGAGACAATAACATTAATGGCTCTGGCAGTAATAGTAAGAGTAATAAAGGATTGAATGAAAAAAAAGATTTCAAGGATTAAAAGATCCATTAAAGCAATAAAGAATCGTATCCTCGCAAATAGCAGTATCCTCAACATCAATAACTCTATGATCATGATAACTAAGTAAAAGAATATGACTGGCCAATTCCAACAACTAGTAGGTCAACAATAAATGTAGATTTACAATTTCAAGATAAAGAAAATTATTATTTGCCTCATAAATTCATGCAATCTACTAAACTTGCTTCAAAATGCAATAAAAGTATGAACAAATCAGATACAATAAAACAATAAACCAAGAAAATTAATCTTAATTATTAAAATAATATTATCAGTAGTAATTCATGTAGCTCTAGCAATAGAACTTGCAGCGATCTTTTGAGACACTCCAATGAGAGTCTCTACGATATTAAAGCACCTTAATAACATTTCAACTAAACATTTGACTCAAAATCAGCTTAGTTATCAAAAAGAAGTAATTTATCTTAGGAGAAACTTGATAATAATGAAACTAAATAGAGCCATAACAAATTAAAAAAAGTACTGAAAATAACAACAACCACAAAGTTTAAAGAGGTAAAGCGAATTGATGAATCATTTTATCTTTGTTTTGTTTTGAATGAAATATTTTTGATAATAGAATATTCCACCTCCATTAAATAAGTTTGAAAGCTTTCAGTAGTGGAAAAGCAAATCTGGAGTGTCAGAAGGAACATCTGAGAGTACTAAAACAGCAAAAAGCCATCATCATAAGCAGATTAAATCTCAAACTAAAAGCAATAGCTGTTGTGGAGTTAATTAACACAACATTTTTGCATAATCTACAAAGAAAATGAGATATTCTTCATCCTCATCAGCCTCGAAATCAGCCATTTTAGATAAGAATACTACACAATATAAGGCACTCACAGTAAAATTATTCGTTATTCTTCTGAAATAGTAGAAATACAAAAATATGATAATTATTTTTCTCCTTTTTGAGAGTAGCATTTTGATAAATTTTGATTTTTTTTGAAAGCCAAAATTGGATTATTATTATCAGGAAGCTTGTGAACCCGACGATCCTTCAATTTACAGTGTAAGATAGCTATTAACTGAAAGACATAATCTATTCGATGATTAAGAGTAATAAAGACAAACTTGTAAAAAATACCTTCAAGAAGCACCACGGACTAGTCGCTCAGAATAATCTAAATTATAAAGTGCATCTACTTCTTCCACTTCTTTACCATCCAAGCATATCAAAAACTCAAAAAAACCTTAAGAATTGCCTCCTTATCTTCTGAATTTCGATGGAACTACTGCTGGATCTGATCTCAGCACTTAATTAGAGAACAACTATTATCTAGTTCCTGCTAGTTGCTCAGCAAATAGTAATTAATTTTCTGGGAGAAATAATCATATTTTGAATGGTTTTGACACTTCAAATGGTGGTTTAGAAGTAAAATCAGTGAAATCTGTAAAGAATATCATTGAAGAAAATATCAAGCTAAGAGCTACACTTGAAATAAAAGAAAAAGAGTTAAAGTAAGCGAGCAGCACTATCGAATAGAATGAACAAAGAATGAAGCAATTTACTCAAGTGCTTGATGCTTTGCGAAACACAAATACAGAGCTGTTGAAAAGATCTCAAGAATAGGAAACTCAAGTTGGAAAAAACACTGAGAACATTTTCAGAATTGCCACATAAAAACAAGATTTACTTTAAATAGAATTAACCTTACAATAAAAATAAAATCAAAGCCTAGTTGAGTAGTTAGACATATCAAAATAGAAAATAATTGAAGCTAATCATTAAAAAGCAGAGCTATCCGTGTCCTTCAATGATCTTACAATTGAATATTCAGCATTGAAATCCGAACTTATGAAACTCTAAAACAACAAAGAATTGATTCTCAAAGAAAATGAAACTTTAAAGAAATAGAGCACAGCAGAATAGATTCAGATTTAAAACCTTGTTTATTCATTGCAAGAGACAAAAAAGTGCTCTTACTCTTAAAGAAAAACTCTCTAAGAATTTGACATATCCATGGCGGCATTTTAAAAACTAAGTGAGTATATAATTTAGGAGAAAGAACCTGGTGTCGATATTTTAGTCGGACACAAACGCAGAAAGAATTCTTTTTAAGAAATACATAAAAAGCATCAAGGAGACAATAATAAATAAATTCCACGAGAATAATTGTTGAAAAATATTTCTTTTGAATTAGAGCAGCTTTAGAAGAGCTTAAAGCACAGTGAAGAAAGTGCTGTTCATTTGCTAGATTAGTCTCATAAGTTCCTAGATAAACTGAGTGATTTTTATATTAAAAAGTAAGCATAAATAAATGAGTTTTTGTGAAGAGACAATTACCTATTAAGAAAATGTTTTAAAGGAAGTTTAAATTAAATGATAAAGATCCACTAGCTGCTTGATAATGTAATTAAATTGTGTATTTTTCTTGTGTATGTGTGTCTGTATTTGTGTTAAATTAAAATTAATCAGGAATACCTTTCTACTTCTAACAAATGGGAAGCAATATCACACGAGAACAATGTACAGAATAGACTTTTTCAATCTTAAAGTCGCTTTGATTGTTAGTGAAATGAGTACATTATGTTTACTTTTTTTAGATGAAGAAAAAGTAGCTGAATGTCATAACAAGTACGATGATTTCATATATTGCTAGCGTGAATTTGGCTTTAATGATCTGAAATGCAAAAGTAAATATTGTTTTTCACAGTTTTAAAATGAGCTTTTCAGTTGATTTCAAGATAAACATGTCTTTTTTCGTTAGATCTTTATCTCGCAAAATATCAAGAGTGTGTCTAAAAATAAGTAAACTTATGATCTTTGTTCTTTTTTGATTTTCTTAACTTTGTTTCTTTATAGGAAAGTATGAAGTCGAAGGTGAAATTATGAGCTGTGTACTCTTTTAATTTGAGAATTAGAAAGCAAATTACCTCTTTTATTTTTTACAAATTTATTTAAAAAAATGATCTTTCAGGGAATATTAGTATCAGTTTGTGTTTTGGTGCAAGAAAAAAAAAGCATTTTAATAACTTAAACAGGTTATGAAGTTTGTGTGAAAACAAGAATACAAAAAATAGTTCTAAGACCCCACAATCTCTCACAGAGCAAACAAACAAGCAAAAACTAATGATTTTGTTTATTATCTTCGCCTTGAATTAAAGGTTTAGAACCTATCAAAGCTTAGGAGTAGGTCCAGCAGTTTCCCAAGTTGGGGCGATTTTAGTGATAGCTTGGATGTACTTTTTCATTGCTTCTTCTTTGGAGATCTTTCCAAGTGATTTCCAAGCATCGTACTTAGCTCTCTCGACGATTTTTAGTCTAGAAGGTTGGGGTCCTTTAGCAGGGCCATCCTTGATTTGTCTGAAAATCGCATAGAAAGCAAGTCTTTGATTGTTATCAAGATCGATTTCAGGGTATCCAGCAGGAGGGCTCTTGATGAACTCGAGTGCTTTATTGTATCTTTCTTCGAGAGTGGACATTTGTCTGTTCGTTTACCTTTTCTATTTTTACTTCTAATTTGAATCTTTTTGAGGTAAAAAAATAATCAATAAATAAATATCCCTGGAACCACCTAAAATGCGACTCTTAGTGCGTAAGTAGTTTTGGTTTCGTCAATTAAAGAAGAAAGAATAACACCAGCTCATTTTGGAAATATTTCCAGATTATTATGATGTTACATAGTTTTGATATTAGATTTATTGTTGAGTTGCCCTGAAATAAATGAATTTTAAAACTTAAATGGATTGTAATGTGTTAATGTAAGGTTTAATTATTCGAAGATTTTTGCATTAATCTAATAAGGAAAGAAGCATTTTTGGTTGATTTTTTCATGTCAAAGAAAGGAATATGATGTGTTGAATTATTTAATAAGGAACACTGATAAACTACTCCAAAATAATTCAACATAAAGTGATTAAGAGTTTACTTCAAGCACCGACTCAAAAATGTTATCAGAAAAAATAATAAGATTAAGTTAAATATCCTGATTTTATTTCTTTTATTTTCAAAAGCTAACACAACATAAATTAGTACCTTGAGTTGTATTTCCTTATTGAATAATCAATAATCACTCTAATTTCTCACTATTATATCTTTTTTGTTTCTGTGTAGTTCTTTTTTTGAAAACTATCTTTCTCCCTTCACATGAAGAATTTGAAATTAAGATCAAATTTATATTTTGTATCTCTTATGACACTCTTCAATTTGCCTTTGTCAATGGATGCTTATGCTTCTTTTCCACTGAAATTCTCTTTGATTATCTTATCCATAACACTGTAGATAGCACTGAAATTCTACTAGCTCAAAGGAGATTTAATTCTCACAGTTACATCCTGCAAGAATTCAAGTTCAATTCTAATCTGTTTCAGCAGCAAAATTGTTGCATTTTTCTATTTTCCTTCAATTATCTTCTTAATCCCGACTAGTAACTCTTCAAGAAGAGCTCTTGGCAAATCCTTAAGGAACGATTCTCCACAGAGGAGCACAATTAGTTAAATATACTAATCGATTTCACATAGGATATCGAGCAATTTATATCTAATTTCATACTTTTACCCTGAAACTCCAGCTCCTCCACTAGATGATGTTTCAGGTTACAATGACTGCATAATAGATACATTATACACTGAATGTGAATCAAACACTTCCTAATGTTCATTTTTCACTTAAGATGAAGGAGAAGAAGGTTATTTAGCTTCTTCTTTGATTGTTTAATTAGCAAATAAATCTAGTGATTTCTCAAGTATCCACTGAACCTTGCTTTGTGTTAGTTTTCCTGAAATATCAATAACCATATTCTGCATTAGATCTCTGATTGTTTTGACCTATGCATTAATAGTATCATTGATGCTTCTCTGGTTCACAGCTGCATTATTTCCTCCAGCTTACATTGAATTTTTAGCAGCTTACGATTCAAATATTTCCTGCAAAAGCAGTTTGCATTAATACAATCTAAAGCTCTAAATATTCGACAAAATCATCAAAAACACTTCATCTTTAGAAAAATTCAGCTGTGACTGCTATGAATTAATAGCTGTAGAAGCATTACCAGAAGAGTTATTATCAGCATTTGAAGTGTTATTCATATCATTTAACTCCTTTTCGATTCTAGATTATGTTTTTACAACTTGAGTAAAAGCAGTTTTGAACGAAAGTGAGATGGCTTCAAGGAGGAAAGTCTAGTGCAATGTGTTTAAATCAGAGAATCTGAAAATCTTCAGGGAAGTTAAGAAAACAACACTTCCATAAATCGCTTCGTATATGTAATCGTTGAATTAGCTGTTGTACTAATCGTCGTTTACGAATGCCTTGTTTATCTCAAGCCCAGAGTAAAAATCAAGACTTTCCAATTGTAATTTCAAGTCAAATAATGCTATGATGGAACCTATTTTCAGTAGTTTATCTTGCATTACAATAAGCTACTTTCCAGCTAATTTCACTCTACTTTCTAGTTGCTTCATGAGCATTAGCATTTTGCAGCAGCTCACTAAGTCCTCTTTACCTCTAGTAACTTTTATGGATAGC
>Ga0302284_1000595_pt1 | contig 16556 bp, 13 predicted proteins | sample III_Fen_E2_1_FD_198760 | JGI IMG/M metagenome (GOLD analysis project Ga0302284, IMG submission 198760) | Peat permafrost microbial communities from Stordalen Mire near Abisko, Sweden - III_Fen_E2_1 | ecosystem: Environmental > Terrestrial > Soil > Wetlands > Permafrost | place: Sweden: Abisko...
GATTCACATAATTTTATATCATTAGTGTCCAAATCATATATCCTAACAGGCAATACCCTGCTTGTTACATTACTGTTGGGCAGTTTTACCTTCAATCCAAATTGATCTTGTGAAGCCTGTTCAACATATGCTTTGAACTCGTGCTCCCATGCGAATGACTTAGGGTCACAGTAGGTACGTGATATAATTGGGATGAAAATCAGGCACTTCAGCTTATCTTTTAAGGAGGCATCAACATCATGTGTCTCCAACAATCCATCATGAGGATTAATGTCAAAATATACGCTGATCTCTTCTTTAAATGTAGATTCAAGTTCGCCCTTCAGATTATCGACAAACTCAGTCACCCAGCTATCGTGTTTATTATCTTTTTGGCGGTAACTGATGAAGATATCGTATTCAAAACCTGAGATAAGACTAGCCATGTTTTATTTAGTTATATCATAACATATTATTTTCTTCAAGCCATTTTCTAACTCTTTCATGCTCTGCCTGATATTTTGCTTCTATATCTCTTGCTATCTGCTGAAACTCTGGTTCATTCCTGATGCTGTTGAATAAAGGATCAGTTTTGATATAGTGTGCCATCCACAAAGGTACCCGTTGTATTTGATTAAAAACTCTTAAGTTTTTATATGCTTTATCCTTATCACCGATGAAAGCATATACCCCTGCCAGATCATAATATGTATAAAAATTTCCCCATGCTCGCTTCAATTCAATCATGCTGTTACAATATTTTATTTGTTCATTGAAATAGTATTCAGCTTCTTTTTTATAACCATTTTGCCAGTAAGCATATCCAATACGGTGCATGACGCCAATAAGGATTTCTCCCATAGTTTTAAATCCTTCATATAACTTTTTATAGTATTTTAATGATTCTTTATACTGACCAAGTGATGCGTAATCCTTTCCTAACATTTCCAGTATGCCCGCATTGGTTGAATCTATCGCATAACCTTTTTCTCCATATTCAATAGATTTTTTTAGATTCGACTGTTGGTTTTCACTCACACTTAAAGAACCATAATATGACAGTGAATCGTCATCCAATTTCAATTTGTCCTGATAATATTGTTTAGCTTTCTCAGGAAATCCAGCACAAAAATATGCAAACCCAATATCCGCTAATAAATCAGGTAATTCTACTCCACGATTAAGGAAAGCGGCTTTTTGATAATTATCAATATTATTAACAAGATCGTTAGCATAATAGAAGTTTCCTTTTTCACGGTAAGCCATCCAATCATTTGGATTGAGTTTTATGGCTTTGTCATATTCTTCAATAGCCTGTTCTGGTTTCCCAATTTCACTATAATATCTTCCTCTTAAAGTATATGGTTCAGACAAATGATTGTCATATGAAAGAGCAATATTTGCAAGAATCAGAACAGAATCCATGAATTTTTTTGAGAAATATTCTTTTTCTTTCCGATAATATTTGTCCCAATATACCATTGCCAGACCTGAATATGCCTGAGCGAATGAGGAATCATATTTCAATGCCTTATGATAAAGAGCTTCGGCTTTTTGAAGTGCTGCTTTATTAATATTGGTAATCCAATATTTTGTATGTTCTTCTCTTCCCTGCTGGTAGAAATCGTAAGCTGTAAGGTTTGCAGTAGGTATTTTATTAATGAGTTGTTTTTCCTCAGGAGTAATAATTGTTTTCAGTTCTGCTGCTATTGACTGTGCAATTTCACTTTGTATACTAATAATATCGCTGGTCTTCCGTATTTCACGATCATATGATTTACCCCATAGATGTTTTTCATTATTAGCTACAATTAATTGTACCCGAAGAACAAACTTGTCGCCATATTTTTGTCCGCTTCCTTCAACGATGTAATTCACATTCAGCTTTTTAGCAATTTCAGGCATAGATTTGCCAGTATTGATTCTGAATTGTTCAACTGACTCACGTGACAGAACCCTGCTGAATTCCCCAATCTTTTGAAGATTACTGAGTATCTCTGCCATTACACCATTCAGGAAGTAAGTCGTTGAATCATTTGGACTGTCATTCCTAAAAGGCAATACTGCAATTGACTTTTCAAGCTGTACTTTTGGTTTAGAAAGTGCAGGGATTAAAAAATACCCAAGCACGATAAGTGCAAGAACAACGACAGTTGCAATGATAATTTTTATTCTATTATTTTTCTTAGGTACTGCTATTGGTTTAAAAACTTCTTTAGGTACTTCTTCTTTATGTGGGATATGTTGTCCTATCGCAGTTATAATCTCTTTTATAGAATTAGCAACTTTATTGATCTGATCACGATAATAAGTCTTGTTAAGGTTATCAGAGGGGTGATCTTCATTTACCCTTAATGGTCTGTTGACTCCAGCAGATTTATAAATAAAGTCAACACTTCGAAGCACTCCGCCCAGTAAGGATTCACATAATTTTATATCATTAGTGTCCAAATCATATATCCTAACAGGCAATACCCTGCTTGTTACATTACTGTTGGGCAGTTTTACCTTCAATCCATACTGATCTTGTGAAGCCTGTTCAACAAATGCTTTGAACTCGTGCTCCCATGCAAATGATTTTGGATCACAATATGTTCGTGATATAATTGGCATGAAAACCAGGCACTTCAGCTTATCTTTTAAGGAGGCATCAACATCATGAGTCTCCAAAAGTCCATCATGAGGGTTAATGTCAAAATATACGCTGATCTCTTCTTTAAATGTAGATTCAAGTTCGCCCTTCAGATTATCGACAAACTCAGTCACCCAACCATCATGTTTGTTGTCTTTTTGGCGGTAACTGATGAAAATATCATATTCGTAGCCCTGGATGAGACTTGACATGATAGTTATTTATTATGATAAAGTTATAAAAGACAATGACACAAGCCAAATAAATATCCATCCACCCTGGAGTGAACTCAGATAGAAGGATCTAAAGAGCATCCCGAATGACAATTTCTAGTAAATAAACAGCCCCGGAGCTGATTTCCGGGGGCAAACAATAAGTTGTTCTGATCAATTGTCTATTGATCCTTCAGACAACGAACAGCGATACCACACTTCTTATTGTCGATTTCCTCGGTAACAACGTCAGATTTGTAGCCCACATAATTGCAGAAGGCATCTGTTGCTGTATACTCTGTCGAACTCCACCAACCACCGAATTTGGCAAAGTTGACGAATGTATCCTCGATATGACGCCAGCCATTAGGAAGAGCTGTAAAACCCGTTTCATTGGTTGCCTTATAATTAGGTGTTGTCCAATGAGTTGTGCCTATTTCTTTAAGTTTACCTCCTGCAATTGTGTATCCTCCCAAATAGTTTTCTAAAGTTAACCACTCTGCATCTGAAGGCACATGCCAACCTGTCGGACAAACTTTTCTGGTGTCAGTTATCACATACCATGTATATAATCTGCCATAAGTAGCAACCTCATCTTCATTACCAGCATATGCCCACTGGTATTTTGGTGTTACTTCATCATAAATATTAAGTTCTGCTGGAGTGGTTGTTCCTATCGGGTCTCCATTAAGGAACTTTGTTGTCTTCAGATTTTCTGTTAACCATACCTGTGTACCTATGATTACCTTACCATAAATATTCCCATCCCCATCAGTTACAGTAGAGGGCTTAATATCAGGTGGCGTTGGATTATCTTTTTTACAACTGTTGCTAAGAATCAATACTAATCCTACCACTATTAATATGATAAACCAAATCCTGTTTTTAGTTTTCATGTTAGTTTATTATAAGGAATATTTTCTTAGAGCCTAAATCTAACCATTTATTTAATCAAAGTTATACCAGGGAATAACCGAAGTCAAATTTATTTTATGCGAAAATCCCGACTTTTTTAAAGCCGTGGTCAAACCAATAGAGTGAGGTTTTTCTCACTAAAAGTGTTTGCGATTCAAATATATGAAGTTCATAAGATAAAATCAGGAATATTCAGGAAGTTTGAAACAAAAAGGAACATAAGCCATTTTTAATAAAAAGTACTGCTTCTTGCTACGACACATTAAAATATGGTTAGAGGATACTAATTGATAGAAAAATATGAAAGGCAACTATCATAAGTTAAGATAATTGCCTTCGTTGTTTTTTATTGGTAGGGTGGAAGATGGGGCTCGAACCCACGACCTTCGGAACCACAATCCGACGTTCTAACCGACTGAACTACATCCACCGTTTCAGGAGTGCAAAATAAGGTCAAAATTTCTATATCACAAAATTTTAAATTTATTTTCTCATGCTGAAGCCAATTACTATCTTTAGACAGTTCAAAAAAAAATGAACTTGCATGTACAATTTCTTCTTCTTTTAGTTGTTATCAGGAGGTATTTGTAAAAGATCTTTTTCAGTTTGAAAAAACTAAAATTTATAGACAATATTTCAGGGCTGCAACTTTTCCAGTTGATGAAGCCGGTTATATTCTTCATTATCAGTATTGCATTAACAAAGAGCTCTCTTTCCACTGAGGATATCGGGCAATGGGAAATGTTTATGTTTATCAGCGGGCTCCTGACTTTTTTCTGGGTCACGGGAATAATTCAATCACTCCTTCCTCTTTATCACAGGAATAAAACTTACAGAAAAATAGGGGACAATGGAGTAGATAAATCACCTGAGATCTTTAATGCATTCCTGTTGTTGTGTTTTTTCAGCCTCCTTTTTTTTATCCTCGGTCATTCTTTAAAAGGCTATTTTTCTGTATTTCATAACAGAGGAAATGTGCCATTTATTAATCTGTTGTTGTTGTATATTCTCCTGAGTAGCCCTGTCTGCCTTATTGAGTATATTTATCTCCTCAATAACCGTTCCTATCGGATTTTTCAATACGGGGTATATACTTTTGTGGCTCAGCTGATCTTTATTATTACACCAATATTGCTGGGAAAGGATATAATCTGGTCAATTTATGGTTTACTGTTAATTACAGGGTTCCGGTGGATATGGTTGATAATTTTGTTACGGCGATACACCCAGATGAAGATATCTGTCGATTTTATTAAGGAGCATCTTTACCTTGGCATACCTTTGATAATAACTACCCTTATAAGCGGATCGGGTCAGTATATCGACGGTATAATTATTTCGGCCTTTTACAGGAATCCGGCAACATTTGCAGTGTTTCGTTACGGGGCAAAAGAATTTCCCCTGGTGCTCATGCTTGCAAACGGACTGAATGCAGCATTGCTTTCAGAGTTTTCAACCCGGGAAAAGATGAAGGAATCTATTGAAAAGATCAGAGTAAAGTCGGAGAAGCTTATGCACTTTCTTTTCCCTGCCACAATGGTAATGATGCTGATTGCACGTTGGATCTATCCGATAATGTTCAGGCGGGACTTTGAAAAAAGTTCAGGCGTATTTCTTGTGTATGCATTGCTCATAATCCCACGGCTTGTATTTCCACAAACAATAATTATAGGAAGAAAGAAAACTCACATAACTCTGATTGCTGCAATAATTGAAATTGTTGTGAACATTTCTTTAAGCCTGTTGATGTTAAAATTGGGTTATAAACTTACAGGTGTTGCCGTTTCAACATTTGTTGCCTATGTAGTCAGTAATTTATTTTTGGTGCTATATGTCTGGTTTAAAATGAATATTAAGCCCGCGGAATATATTCCACTTAAAATTTTTGCTCTGTATTCATTTCTGATAGGCATCTTGTTCATCCTGATTGACCACAGGATCATTGATATTCACTAAAAAAAGGCGTCAGGTGTCAGGCAACAGGCGTCTGGCATTGGGGAATTTGCTTCGGACTTCCGTATTCGGACTTCCGTCTTCCATTATAAAAATCTGTTTATATTTGCATCTTATATCGTTAAACTGATTGAGGTCATCGATGTATAGCTGATTCTGATACTATTAATATTTATGAAGGTAATTGAGGTTTTAACAAAACAGGATCGGAAGGAATTCATAGATTTTCCGAAAGATTTATATAGGACAGATCCTTATTGGGTATGTCAGCTTGATTCAGGAATAGAATCTGTATTTGACCCCTTAAAAAACCATAATTTTAAACATGGTGAAGCAATCAGGTGGATACTTAAGGATAATAACGGTCAGACAATAGGGAGAATCGCAGCCTTTATCGACAATGTCAGATCATCCGCCAACAGACAACCTACAGGAGGCATTGGTTTTTTTGAAGTAATTGAAAACAGAGAGGCTGCATTCAGTTTGTTTAAAACTGCTTTGGAATGGCTTACTTTGCATGGGATGGAGGCTGTAGATGGTCCGATTAATTTTGGAGAAAACGACAATAACTGGGGATTGCTTGTTGAAGGATTCATGCAACAGGGATTTGGAATGCCATACAATAAAAAGTATTACAAAGCATTTTTCGAGGAATTCGGTTTCAGGAATTATTTTGAACAATATTCATATCACAGAGACATAAGGGACAAGAACAATAAAATAGTTCAGTTTCCTGAACGGATCATGAAAATTGCTGATTGGCTCTCAAAAAGACAAGGTTATTCTTTTCATCATTTTGAATTCAGGAACAAAGAGAAGTATGTAAAAGACATTGTAGACATTTACAATTCTACCTGGTCGGTTTTTAAGGAAGATTTTACACCTCTTGATCCTGTAATTCTGGAAGAGTCGCTTGAGAATGCAAAGTTAATAATCGATGAGAAACTAATATGGTTTGCTTATTTCAATTATAAACCGATTGCTTTTTTCGTCCTGTTTCCCGATTTGAACCAGATACTTAAACATTTCAATGGAAAACTGAATGCATGGAACCTGTTGAGGTTTGTATATTATAAGGCAACACATAAGATGTCGAGGATGCGGGCCGTTGTTGGAGGCGTACATCCTTCACATCAGAACAGCGGAGTGGAATCTGCAATCTTTCTGCAGTTGTATAAAGCATTTAAGAAAAAACCATGGTTTAAAGAACTGGAGCTCTCATGGGTAGGAGATTATAATCCTAAGATGATTGCAATATACGAAGCACTTGGCGCAAAGAAGGTGAAAACTCATATTACATATCGGTATATGATAAATAACAAACTTCCTTTTGTCAGATTTAAAGACGAAATGTCTGATAAACAATGATTTAATCAACGAAATTTATGATAAAATCAATAATTTCACAATTCCTTTTGCATTTTAAAGAATGTTAATTAATTTTGCAAGCCCTAATCAGGGGGAATTTGTTAAGATTAATTAAGGATAAAAAAATATTGCACAATGAAAAACGGTATTCATCCAAGCAACTACAGGTTCGTAGTATTTCAGGATATGTCAAACGGAACTTCTTTTCTGAGTAAATCAACTGCTCCATCCCGGGAAAATATTAAATGGGAAGATGGTAATGAATATCCTCTTATTAAGCTTGAGATTTCAAATACATCTCATCCATTCTATACGGGTAAAATGAAACTTGTTGATACTGCGGGCAGGGTAGATAAGTTTAACACCCGGTATAAGGATCATATGGGTAAAAAGAAATAATATCAGCTCAAATTATATTTAAATAGGGATATGCTATTGCATGTCCCTATTTTTTTGGTTTTATTATTCTGTGGCACAATCATTGCATTACTCAATTTCACCTCTTTTCTAAAAATATTATGTAATTTTGGCACTTCCGGGAAAGAAATAAGACAAAAGGAGATGGACAAAAGTAGTTATAAAATCCCCTGCCTGAAGAGCCTATCCCGCTTCGGCGTAGCACAAGAGGTGGGTTAGAAGATGTTAAGCAGCAAAAAGTAAGGAGTAACATATAGATGGAAAAAAAATTCAGGAAACCTGTCAGTGAGATATTACTTCCGGATATTCTAGACGGAGATGGTGACATAATACCTATTATTGCCGACGGGGATGATGGTGAACTTGAGGATGTTGATGTTCCGGAAGCGATTCCAATATTATCGCTGAGGAATACAGTACTATTCCCCGGTGTTGTTCTTCCCATTTCCATTGGTCGTCCGAAATCGATTCAGTTAATTAAGGATGCCTACCGCAACAATAAAATAGTAGGAACTGTTGCTCAAAAAGATCCGGATATTGAAAATCCTGAGTTTCAGGACCTTCATACTATTGGAACTATAGGACAGATTGTCAAGCTTCTTGAGATGCCCGATGGTTCAACAACTGCAATTATCCAGGGGCGGAAAAGAATGATGTTGCAGGAGCTTGTTTCAGACGATCCATACTTCATTGCAAAGGTCAAAACAATACCTGAAATGAAACCTGATATCCTTAGCAAGGATTTTGATGCGATTGTTGGCTCTCTGAAAGATTTATCCCTCAAGATAATTAAGATCAATCCGAATATAAGTCCTGAAGCCTCCTTTGCAATTAAAAACATTGAGAATAATACTTATCTCATTAATTTCATTTGTTCAAATACGGATATTAAGGTTCAGGATAAGCAAAAGCTGCTGGAAATAAACAGCTTGCGCGACAGAGGGTTTATGTTGCTCGAGTTTCTCGTACAGGAAATCCAGGTTCTGGAACTCAAAAATGAATTACAATCAAAAGTCAAAAGCGATCTTGATCAGCAGCAAAGGGAATTTCTGCTGCATCAGCAGATGAAGACCATTCAGAATGAACTCGGTGGAAACCCGGTTGAAAAAGAGATTGAGGAGTATGTTAAAAAGGCTGATACCAAAAAATGGAACGCTGAAGTTAAAAAGGTATTCGATAAAGAACTCGATAAACTCCATCGTCTGAACCCGGCTGCAGCGGAGTATTCAGTTCAGGTCAACTATATTCAGACTCTTCTTGATCTTCCATGGGACTTCTTTACTGAAGATAATCTCGATCTTATTAACGCAAGGAATGTACTTGACTCAGATCATTTCGGGCTCGATGAGGTCAAAGAAAGAATTCTGGAACATCTTGCAGTGTTGAAACTTAAGGGCGATCTCAAATCTCCAATTCTTTGTCTTTATGGCCCTCCGGGAGTAGGTAAAACATCCCTTGGAAAGTCTGTAGCCAAAGCCCTCAACAGAAAGTATGTCAGAATGTCACTTGGCGGATTGCATGATGAGGCAGAAATCAGGGGACATAGAAAAACGTATATAGGAGCGATGCCCGGAAGAATAATCCAAAATATTAAGAGAGCCGGTTCTTCAAATCCTGTTTTTATTCTTGATGAAATAGACAAAGTAGGTCAGGATTTCAGGGGTGATCCATCCTCTGCATTACTGGAAGTACTTGATCCTGAACAGAACAGCACCTTCTTTGACAACTTCCTCGAAATGGAATACGATCTGTCAAAAGTGTTATTCATTGCTACCGCAAATAATCTTGCTACTATCAGTCCTGCTCTGAGAGACAGAATGGAACTGATCGAAATAACCGGATATCTGGTTGAAGAGAAACTTGAGATAGCAAAACGACACCTCTTCCCGAAACAGCTTGAAAATCATGGAGTAAAGTCGGAACAGATCAGCATTGACAATAAGGTTATGGAGATGCTTATTGAAAAATATACCAGGGAATCAGGTGTGCGTGAATTGGATAAGCGGATAGCAAAAGTAGTAAGGGTAACTGCCAAGAATATAGCATCGGATACAAAATATGACACTGTTCTTTCATCAGCTGTGCTGGAAGAAATGCTTGGTCCCCCAAAATATACACGTGATCTTTATTCAGGGAATGAGCAGGCCGGTGTGGTAACAGGACTTGCATGGACCGCGGCAGGAGGAGAGATTTTATTTGTGGAAACCAGCCTGAGCAGAGGTACCGGAAAACTGACTCTTACGGGTAATCTTGGCGAGGTTATGAAAGAGTCGGCAATAATTGCCCTGGAATACCTTAAATCAAACGCTGAACTGCTTGATCTTCCTGACAACTTCTCTGAGAAATGGAATATTCACATTCATGTTCCTGAAGGCGCTATACCCAAAGACGGTCCATCAGCCGGAATTACAATGGCAACTTCAATAGCTTCCGCTTTCACCCAGCGAAAAGTAAAAAAATTCCTGGCAATGACAGGTGAGATAACACTGAGAGGAAAAGTTCTTCCTGTAGGCGGAATTAAAGAAAAAATCCTTGCGGCAAAAAGAGCCAGCATAAAAGAGATTATAATTTCAGAAGAGAACAGGAAAGATGTTGAAAACATTAAGGAAATATATATAAGGGGACTGAAATTCCATTATGTTGAGTCAATAATGGGTGTTCTCGAACTTGCCTTGCTTCAGCAAAAAGTAAAGAATCCCAAAAAAATAACATTCGAATGAAGAAAATAGCTGTTTTTCCTGGTTCATTTGACCCCTTCACAATTGGACATGAGGGTATTATCCGGCGGTCCATCAGCCTGTTCGATGAGATCATAATTGCAGTAGGTGCTAATGTCATGAAAAAAAACTTCTATTCACTTGAAACAAGAAAGGAAATGATTACTCTCGTTTTTAAAAATGAACCAAAAGTAAGAGTAGATCATTATGAGGGACTCACAGTAGATTATTGTAAAAGGAACGGAGCCGGTTATCTTCTTCGAGGGTTGAGAACAGCAGCTGATTTTGAGTTCGAAAGAGCAATTGGTCAGGTTAATAAATCACTGGCTCCCGATATTGAATCAGTATTTTTGCTTACCGTTCCTGAACATTCCTTTATTAATTCTACAATCGTACGGGATATTATTAAAAGCGGGGGAGATGCATCCAAATTTGTTCCTGCTGCTATTAATCTTAAGAATTACAAGCGCGTTGACGATTAAATATCATTACTTAAGAATTGAACAATTGATCAGATCCATCAACGATAACCAGGCGCTGCTCTTAACAGAATTCAACTCATCGGGGAAAAGCCATTCAACTTTTGTTATGCCTTCGGATTTCTGAGGCTCAATTATCATATTTCCATCATACTTCATCAGAAACCAACTTGTTTTTTTGAGGTATGATATGCCTTCCCAGCTATATGTATGATAGCTTGGATATATTGACTTTACTATTGTATGGCCTGTGATTCCGCATTCTTCAGATACTTCCCTTAAAGCGCACGTCTCTGGTTCTTCTCCTTGTTCAATATGCCCTTTTGGTAAATCAAGTTTCCCCTTTTTTTCGATAAACAGGTACCTGCCAGATGTATGCCTGACCAATCCACCGGCAGCACCGACTTCCGTAAAATATATTCTGAAGATCTTCCAGATATGCTTTATATCCGGACCATAGACATTTATGGCTGTAATGCTCTTATTTGATTGAAAATCAGCAATTATCTTATAAAGTTCTTTTGTATCATAGAATTTATGGAATAAGCCGTATTTTTGCAACCTGTCAGGTTCGGGGCTTATCATTATAAATCTGTTCTCGAAATGAACTTTAAACATACTCAAATGGGGAATTTTGAAAAAAAAACAGCTGAATATCTTTTACAAATTAAAGCAATTAAATTGCAACCATCAAATCCTTTTACATGGGCTTCAGGATGGAAATCACCTATCTATTGTGATAATCGTAAAACTCTTTCATATCCGGAAGTGCGGTCGTATATACGCAACTCCTTTACCGAAATGATAAAAGATATCTATCCGCAAGCTGATATAATTGCAGGTGTTGCAACGGGAGCGATTGCACATGGGGCTCTCGTGGCAGACAAGCTTGGATTGCCATTTATTTATGTGAGATCGGGAGCGAAGGAACATGGACTTGGCAACCAGATTGAAGGATATTACGAGAAAGGGCAGAAGATTGTAGTTATTGAAGATCTGATATCAACAGGGGGTAGCAGCCTGAGTGCTGTGAATGCTCTGAGGGAATCGGGCTGTGAAGTTCTGGGTATGGTAGCAATATTTACATACGAATTTAAAAAAGCTTCAGATTCTTTTGCCTCTGAAAAATGCAAACTGAATACTTTAAGTAATTATTCCGTGCTGATTGAATCAGCCGTCAGTACTGGTTATATCGGCGAGGAAGAAGTTGAAACTTTGAAAAAGTGGAGACTAGATCCAGCCGGGTGGGAAGTGAAATAGAATTTTATTATGAGCAATCTATCATATTTTGAAAGCAGGTCCGGGAAGTTGAGCTGCAATGCTGAAGCGTTTTTTGCATTTGTAACTGATCTTAGGAATTTCGAAAGATTCATCCCAAAAGGGAGTATCAGTAACTGGAATGCTGAAAAAGAAACCTGCAGTTTCAATGCACCAATGCTTGGAACGGTAACTGTCAGGATAGCCGAAAAGGAGAAGTACAAAAAGGTTGTTTTTAGCGGAGATGCACTGAAGAAAAATGATTTTTCTATAACCCTGGTCATATCAGATAATGCTGAAAGCCCTGCAGATGTGAGGATTATGTTAAGTGCTGATCTCAATCCGATAATGAAGATGATGGCAGCCAAACCTATAGTCCAGTTCCTGGAAATGCTTGTTAATGAAATGGAGAGCTTCAGAGACTGGGGAAATATTAAAGAATAAATTCTATCTCTTTAAATGCATATTCAAGAATTTCCCCGTTTTGCTTTTCAATTTTTAACATGCCATAATCACCGACAGCCAGTATTCTTCCGGTATACGTGCTGTTAATATCCCTGTATTTACACCACTCATTTAAGCGGTAAAGTTTCGAAACATACTCCTTCTTTATTTGAACTGAATTTCCTGAAATCAGTTGCTTGTATCTTTTATCGAGATCGGATTCCAACATTTTTAGGCACGACCGTAGATTAAAAGTGGAACCTGATAAGAAACTAAGTGAAACCGGATTGGGCGCATTGCTCAGGAACTCTCTCTGGTTGATATTAATACCGATACCTGCAACTGTAAAATCAATTGTATTGTCAATCAGAGAGCTCTCAATCAAAAGACCTGCTATTTTGTCATTGTTTACCCAAATGTCATTTGGCCATTTTATCGAACAATCAGGAATAAACCTCATCAGAAAATCACAAATCCCGAGCGATATTGCCATTGAAATAAGAAACTGATCTTCAGGCTTTATAAATGAAGGATAGAGTATTATACTGATTAGTAAGTTCTTACCATCCTCGCTTTCCCACTTATTTCCGGAATAGCCCCTCCCGGCTGACTGATAATTGGTATATACAATTGTTCCTTCCGGGAGTTTACTCTTTTTCAAAAGGTCAGCTGCATGAATATTTGTTGATGGCAGGTTTTCAAAAAATAATAAATTTGAACCTATTATCATGATTAGTAATGATTTAATTAAAAAGAGTTCATTTTTATTCCCGGTTTTTTTCTGCCGGTTAAGATTGGCATTGAAATTGCAAAAGAGCAATACAGTAACAAAAATACAGATTAAAGTGGTACTTTTGCGGCTTAATATCAAACCAATAAATATTGATGAAGAAAAAATCTGACGGAGCTGATGTCCTTTTAGGAAGTGTGATAAAAGGTATTTTTGAGAAGAAAGGACAAAATGTTCTAAAAATTGATCTAAGGAAACTGGAAAACAGGATTACAGATTATTTTATCATTTGTCATGCTGCATCAGGAACACAGGTTAGCGCTATTTGTGATTCAGTAGATGACTCCGTTAGAAAGGTAGCTCTGGAAAAACCCTTACATATTGAAGGTCTCGACAATTGTTTCTGGGTACTTCTAGACTATGGTAATGTAATTGTTCATGTTTTTCTTGAGGAGTACAGGAATTTTTACAGCCTGGAATCGCTCTGGGCTGATGCAGCGATTGAAAAAATGGAAGATAAAATACAGTAAGTTAAATATTTATGGCAGAAAATACAAATAATAGTCAGTCACCGGACAAAAAACCTGATAAGAATTTAAAACCACGTTTTAATACTAACTGGATTTTTGCAGTTCTTGCTGTTTCACTTATTCTTTTTTCGTTGTTTAACAACGGAAAAGAAGCGCAGCAAGCAACCATCAGTGAAATTAAGGAGATGATCAAAAGTCGCGACATTGAAAAAGTATATATTGTAAACAAGGAGCAGGCTGAAATCTATCTTAAAAAAGAAGCATTGGAATCCGGAAGATATCCAAAACTTCCAAAGCCCGGAACCGGTTTTGGATTTTCAGCCCCAAAACCAAATTATATTATTACAATTGGAGATCTTACCAGTTTCATATCTGATTTCAAGGAATATCAGAAAAGTGCCGGCTATATTGATAACGATCTTATTTCTCCGGTTTATCAAACACGTAAAAATTGGGTTGGTGATTTACTCTCATGGCTTTTACTGCCTGTTTTATTAATTGGTTTCTGGCTGTTTATGATGAAAAGGATGTCGGGTGGAGGAGCAGGAGGAGCGGGCGGTATTTTTAGCGTTGGAAAATCGCGTGCCCAGATATTCGATAAGGATACAAATGTTAAGTTAAATTTCAATGATGTTGCCGGCCTTGAAGAGGCTAAGACAGAAGTAATGGAAATAGTTGATTTTCTTAAGAATCCAAAAAAATATACAAATCTGGGAGGTAAGATTCCTAAAGGTGCACTGTTGATAGGTCCTCCTGGAACAGGAAAAACCATGCTTGCAAAAGCTGTAGCCGGTGAAGCAAATGTACCATTCTTCTCAATCTCAGGTTCAGATTTCGTTGAAATGTTTGTGGGGGTTGGCGCCTCAAGAGTAAGAGATCTCTTTAAACAGGCAAAGGAAAAGGCACCCTGTATAGTATTTATTGATGAAATAGATGCAGTGGGTCGTGCAAGAGGACGGAATGCAAATTTTGGATCAAACGATGAAAGAGAGAACACCCTCAACCAACTTCTTACTGAGATGGACGGCTTCGGTACAAATATGGGAGTGATAATCCTTGCTGCCACAAACAGGGCAGATATTCTCGACAGAGCGCTGATGCGCGCAGGCCGGTTTGACCGTCAGATACATGTTGAACTTCCTGACATAGTTGAAAGAGAAGCTATATTTAAAGTTCACCTTCGGCCAATCAAGCTTGAGAAAAATTTTGATATTGCCTTCATGGCCAAACAGACTCCCGGTTTCTCTGGAGCTGATATTGCAAATGTCTGCAATGAAGCAGCTCTTATAGCTGCCAGGAAAAACAAGACTGTTGTTGAGAAACAGGATTTTCTTGATGCTGTCGATCGTATTGTTGGGGGACTGGAAAGAAAAACAAAAATCATTTCACCTGAAGAGAAAAAGACAATTGCCTATCATGAGGCGGGACATGCAACTGTCAGCTGGTTACTGGAATATGCCAGTCCTCTTCTTAAAGTGACAATTATCCCTCGCGGCAGGGCTCTTGGAGCTGCCTGGTATCTTCCGGAAGAACGGCAGCTTACAACGCGCGAACAGATACTTGATGAAATGGCATATGCACTCGGAGGCAGAGCATCCGAAGAACTTATATTCGGAAGAATATCCACAGGAGCGCTTAGCGATCTTGAAAAGATTACCAAGCAGGCGTATGCCATGGTTTCATTTTTCGGAATGAGTGACAAGGTTGGAAATATTAGTTTCTACGATTCATCAGGACAATCAGATTTTGGTTTCACAAAGCCATACAGCGAGAAGACGGCAGAACTTATAGATCAGGAAGTTAACCTCATAATCGCAGAATCATATATCAGGGCTAAGGAAGTTCTTAGGAACAACATGAAAGGGCTTACTGAACTTGCAGAACTGCTTCTTGAAAAAGAGGTAATTTTCAGCGAAGATCTTGAAAGGATTTTCGGCAAAAGAAAGGCTGATTTATTAAAGGACGAAAAAGAAGCCACAGCTGCCCTTTTAATGCATAATAAGGAGATTGGCACAGGAGTTAGAAAAGAGAAGAAATCAGCCAAATCTGCATCTGAGAAGACAAAAGCAAAATCAGGAAAAAAAGAGACTGTCACAGAAAACACCTCTCCGGAGAAAACTGTGAAAAAAGATAAATCAAAAAGTAAAGAATAAAATACTAAAGTTTTGAACACTTTTTTCAGAAGGACCTTAACCGGAGCTTGGATTGTAATATTCATATTGGGAGGGTTTTGGCTCCATCCGGTTTCTTTTTTTATTACCGGACTCATACTGGTCATAGGAACACAATATGAATATTACAGGATGGTAAGGAATACTGGGGTTACGCCCCAGATGATACCAGGTATTATCACCGGGATTACAACCTATACTATTTCAACACTCATTGCATCAGGATTGATTCCAAAAAAAACATTCCTTATTCTTATCCCCATGATGTTGGTTATGATGGTTGCCGAATTGTACAGACGACAGGATAAACCATTTGATTCACTGGCACATACTTTTTTTCCAGTACTTTATACTGCTGTTCCGTTCTCAATGTTCCCTTTTTCAGCATTCTCAAGAACCGGACTGAATTCAATACTCCCCCATGATAATATTATTTTTTCACCAGGAATAATTATTGGTTTTTTTATACTTATATGGGCAAATGATACGGGTGCTTATCTGACCGGGATGTCTTTCGGGCGGCACAAATTGATGGAACGGATTTCCCCCAAAAAAACCTGGGAAGGTTTTATCGGAGGTATTATAATTGCATCTGTCGTTGCCTGGTTTCTTTCCGGCTGGCTGGGTGTAGTAGATAAAATGCACTGGGTCGTTATAGCTCTGATAGTTTCTGTTGCAGGTACTTATGGGGATCTGACAGAATCAATGCTTAAAAGAAGCACCGGTGTAAAGGACTCAGGAGACATAATGCC
>Ga0302284_1000601_pt1 | contig 16504 bp, 45 predicted proteins | sample III_Fen_E2_1_FD_198760 | JGI IMG/M metagenome (GOLD analysis project Ga0302284, IMG submission 198760) | Peat permafrost microbial communities from Stordalen Mire near Abisko, Sweden - III_Fen_E2_1 | ecosystem: Environmental > Terrestrial > Soil > Wetlands > Permafrost | place: Sweden: Abisko...
GATTTCTACCTAAATATTTATGGAAGTAAAAATTAATCCATTGCCAATCAAATGCAGGATTGTCACTAATAAAAGTTGGTTTACCAACACTTACTTCAAGTATCCATTTCTCAAAATTTTCCATAACAATTTTAGGATCATCAAATTCTTCATGTTCTTCCCTACTGAATCCACTTATTGCAAGTGCAGATGGTTCAAATTCATCACTAATTGGTCGTGTTTCACCATAAAATGTCTTTGTTTGGTCGTTAACTAAGACAGCACCAAAACAAACCATACTTCTGTTTGCTGGTGATGGACCATCACTTTCTACATCTAAAACGATATACATTTTTTTATTTTTTTAAATTGTTGTTTAAATATATAATAAATTCATCTTCATTCATTACATTTTTTTTACTATTTATATATCTTGAACATATACATAAATTATTAAGTTGTCCTAATTCTATTGGATTTATATTATTTTTAAATCCATAAAAAATACTTTTTTCATATATTTTTATTTATTTATTTTCAAATGCACTATAACTTTCTAACCATGTTGAATTCCATTCCCTGCGGTCATCTTCCATTTTTTTGTTGAAGAAAAATTCAACAGTTTCACATCCGAAAAAATCTTTAATTTGACTTTCTAAAAATGCTACTGTTAATTTATTTGTACCACAAATATTATAGACTTCCCTTTCAAAACTTTTCCATTTAGGTTGATTAGTCCAAACTGTTACGTGTGTTGTATCATGTGTGAATATGTGGTCTGTATAACCTGCAAACCATTCTTCTATATTTTTTACATCACCATCAGGACGATGTGACATGTATTTTACAAATTTTAAGAATAATAATTGTTCAGGTGCTAACCTTGCTTCTTTAATCAGTTTGATTTTACTTCTAACATCACCCATAGTTGTATAGTTATAAATTATGCAACAAAGATACAATAATTTTTTTTATCTACAAAATTTTTTTGCAATATTTTTAAATAATTATTTAGAAAAAAAATCTTTGAATGATTTATTATATTTCATTAATAACCACATTGAAGTAATAACCAAGATGAATATTCCACCTGATATCAATGCAAATTTTAATGAATGCATACTCATTGAATATGTTAAAAACATAATATACATTGCTAATAGTAAGTTTTTAAAAGTAAATATATATTTCAAAAATTTTTTAATCGTTTTCATATTTTTCGTTTTTTATTTTATAAGATTTAATGCAAATCTTAAACCAATTTCTAATGCTTCTTCCCATGTTTTAAAATTATGATATTTAACATCAGTATTTTCTAATAAGAAATCATATGATCCAATATTAGTTATTATATCATTTCTATGTATTACTGTTAAATGAATATTCTTTTCATCCCTTAACCATTTTTGTAATGATGTTTGTGTTGGTGCTGATATTCTTATTGGAATCAGTAAATTATTACTATATCCACCATGTACTTCATCATCATCATCATCATATATATTATAGAAGGTGTAATTAAGTTCAGTATAACCATTATCCTTTGCAAGCATTGCAGTGTCACGTGTCACGTAATCCATTTTATCTTTCATAATATTGTATTAATCAATTAAACTTAAACCATACCTTAAACCGTCTTCAAACGCTTCTTCAAACTTATCATATCTATTAATAGGTTTATCTTTAATATCATGATTTACATGCTTACCATTTACGGTGCAAATAAATTCTAAAGTATTATCAAATGATAAAGATTCCCTTGGTGATACATATATTTTAAATTCATCCCTTAACCATTTTTGCAAAAGTGCTTGTGTTGGACGTGTTGTATATTCAAGTCCACAATCACCATAACTACGATTATGGTCTTCTTTTTGTGGTACCGTTGACATTGGTCTCACCCCTATGAAATATTCATATGTTTTTATTCGAAATCCTTTTTCTTTTGCAATTCTTGCTGTTTCAATTGTTATGTAATCTTCCATTTCTTATTTTTTCTATTTTTTGTCTTCTTAATATTAATATTGCTTCTTTGTAAGATAACGACATTTTAAAATCTCTGCAAAATTCAAGTTGTTCAGATAAAGGAAATCTATATTTAACTCTATCTTCTTTATTTCTTTGTGTATATATATAATATGCAAGGTTATCTAAATCAGTTGCTTCTTTGAAATTCCATTTTCCACTCTTTTTATCAATTTTCATTTTTAGATTTCAATTTTAGTATTTTTTCAATTCTTATTTGATGAAATGCTTGTTCATAAAAACTATCTTTATATAGTGCTACCATAAATTTCTTTTGTGATGGTACCGAAAAATTTTCACCGAAATTATAATATGTATATAAAAATAATGTATATGCAACATCATCAACTTGTGATGCATTTTCATCCCATTCACCATGACTTTTATCAATTAACATATTCTATTCTTTTTTTAATTCTTTCAATTTTACAATATCTAATATATATTTCAGCTTCTGTGTAATATTTTTTTGCAAAATCATCTTTTTCTGAAATTAAACCATGTTGACACAAACCAGGTGCTACTTTATCAGTTATATATAAATAATAAGCAATATCATCTAATTTTGATGAATTTGAATACCAATCTATATCCCTTATATTTATATTTAGTTTCCTATCACCCTTATCAATTATCATATTAAATATTAGTTCTTTCTTTAATTTTTAATATTTTCAAACTTCTTATTTTCAGAATTTTTTCACTTCTTAATACAAGTTCTGCACTGTTATAAATACCAATGCAACCATTACCTTTATTTTTCCTATTAAATGACATTATAAAGGATTGTGATAATACATTATCAATATTTACACCATTGTTTAAAACACGATTTAAATATAACTGATATGCAACATCATCCATTTGATTTGAATTTCTATCCCAATCACCCTTACTTTTGTCTATTTTTAATTCCATCTTTTATTTTGTCTATTTTTAATTTTCTAAGTAATAATACATCAACAAAAAAATTAATATCAGCGAATAAATCAATTCTATTACCCCTAATACAAAGTCTATTGTGAAAATGAAAATCTAAATCAACTATTTTATATTGTTTACCAATGGTTAAATGTTGTTCAAAAAAATCATCAACTTTTACACACGTTACAATTTGTCCTATTTTAAAGTCTTTGTAGGTTAATTCCATTTTTTATTTTTTCTATTTTTTCACGTCTTATAATATTTTTTGCTTTTTCATAAACTATTGTATAATAATTATAATTATTTTGATTAACAGAAAGATAAAAATATTCAATAAATGTTATTTGTGGGAACATCTTAATCTGAAAAATATCATCAGGGAATTTAATAGTATATTCATTAACATTAAGTTGGTATGCAACATCATCAAGATAACTTGTTTCTTCCGCACACCAAATACCTTTAGTTTTATCAATCAGCATAAAATAAATTATTTTTATTATAGTTTATAATAGGATTAACATCAGATACATATTTCATTTTAGCAATATGTAGCATATCATCACTATTAATAGATTCTTTAATTGAAGAAGAAAATAAAGTATTTGATTCAACAATACTATCCCAATCACAAGGTAATGAAAAGTAATATGCTTCATCTATATCAGAAACAATCATACCAGTGTAAAAACCTTTTAAACCATATTTTTCAAAGAATACGTTAGCATTACACCAAATACAAACACATTGTTTTTCACGTAGTAAATATACTAAGTCAGAATTAATTACGAAACGCTTATATGTAAAGTCATATAAACCTTCTTCCGAACCATGACCTAACATTATAATTCTGTCATATTCTTTTATAATTCGCTTTAAATCACCTTTACTTTTATTTGAAGTTATAACAGTCCAATCTGTACCTTTATAGATTTCAGATAAGAAGTCAGTTGATGAATCTTTTGGATGTAGTACTAATGTTTTCATAATGCAAATATACGAATAATAATTGGAATAACAAAATATTATTCGTAATTTATTTGAATATACCTAATTTAATATATAAAATAAATTATTTTTATGAAATCATTAGTATCAGTAATTGTTCCTTTTTATAATACCGATGATTTTATTGAAAGTAATATAGAATCAATTATTAACCAAACCTATAAAAATATTGAAATTATATATGTAAATGATGGTTCAACTGACAATTCAGAAAATATTGTTAAAAAATTTAATAATATTTTGTTATTGAATACACCAAAGACAAATGCGGGTGATTCAAGAAATTATGGATTAAAATATGCACATGGTGAATATGTTTTCTTTTTCGATTCTGATGATTTAATAGATTTTAAGTGTGTTGAATTATGCGTAGAACAAATGGATAATAATTATGATTGTGTATTATATAGTACAAATGTAATACCACCATATTATAAAACACCCAATGAAATGATGAATATTACAAATGTTGTATGGAATAAATGCTTTAGAATGAGTTTAATAAAAAAATATAATATATGGTTTTCAAATATTAATAACAGTAATGATTTATCATTTACACACGCATATTTAACATTATGTAAAAATTATATTGTTATACCTTATAAACTCTATAATAAAAGATGTAATCCATCTTCGATAATGACAAAAAACTATTTAGAACCTAATTGTGTCATTAATGCACTAAAGGATTTAAGTGTTATACTTAAAAATAATAATATATTTAAGAGTAATGAAATAATATTTAAAGAATATTATTTAAAACAATGTGAATATATGGAAAAAATATTGAATAAAAAATGTATAAATATTCAAGAATTTTTAAATTCTAAATTTACCACCCTTGATGAAATATTAAAATAAATTTATTTTTAGTAATTGTTTCATTTTTTCTTCGAATATTTTCAATTTTAAATTATATATTTTAACACTTCTTGATTCTAATAAACTTCTATTAGTTGCGGTTATATTCATTATACAATAACTATCTTGAATTAATCTATCATAATAAATATGAAAGAAAAATTGCGAATGTTTTATTCTATTAACTAAATCATTAATATTGTTTACTTGGGTTGGATTTGATATATGAAATTCTTCATTATGCATAAAATGTGTTTTATCAATAAATCTGTAATGGATACCATATATCAATCCATGCATAAATAATAAATTTATATTAGATTGCTTAATCAGCTCTGCTTCATTCATTTTTATCATATTATCTAACTATATATTCCAAGGTCATGTTCACTAATTTCTCCACGTCTATCACTTGAATCATATGAAAATGAATCAGATGCACCTTTCCAATATTTTTTCCAAGCATTTAAAATTTCCGATGGTATTTGATTAATTGAAATAAGTAATGGTTGTAACCCCATCATAACTTTCAATGATGTATCTTTTTCGTTTATATTGAATTTACCATTTCTTAAAGAAAATAAATCTTCTTCACTTAATTTGATATTTTCAACTTGAATATTCAACCACCAATCTTGTATATGATAATATGGGTGTTTTAACCCCTTTGAATCTAATACTGATTTTGGTATCCACACATCATTTGATAGTTGATATGCTTTTGGTGATTCAGATTTAAAATCTAATTTTATATACATGTATTTAATTCTTTAAATTTATTTTTAATAATTTTATAATTCTTAGAAAATATAAATACTGGTATCCATTTTTCATTATTAGTTTTTATATAATATTTGACTATTGATGATAATGGAAGTGATGTAGTAAAGTTATAATACCCATTTTTTTCAAAAAATATAAAATCTTTTGACATCAAAGAACTTAATTCACAATTAATAAAATCACTTTCTTGTAAATCTTTCAACGGAACATTAAACTTATTTACTACAAAAAGTGCAAGTAATACACCGAGTTCGATAATAGGGAAGCATAATATAACTGCTACAAGTAATCCTTTAATAATTTCTATAATCATAATATTTCTTTTAATTTATTAATTTATGTAAAGTTTCTAAAAAGTTTATAATATCATCAGTTCTTTTACTTATAATATCATCATAAGTAAAATCACATATTTCAATAGATGTACCCCGTTTTTTTGCGGTATAAATATTAAATGTCAAATCACCGTATTGTAATACCCAAATTTTAGTTCTATATTCATAGGTAACAGTTTTATTTTGTTTACCATATATAGCTGTCAATTCATCAACCATATTACATGATAAACTTGTCATGTTATTTTTATATGAATATGTAATATTATCAACCATCCAATTTAATATTTTTCTATTGTTAGATGTTGGTATTGAACTTTCTATTTTCTTACCGTTTAGGTGTATTATTTCCATTTTTTAATTTGTTAACATATTTTTTTGTTAGTGTATCAACTCGTTTTAACCAAGTTCCATCATAATTCCATCCGTGTGATTTTTCAATTGCACATCTTCGATTGTAATAATCAATAAGTATTTCTTCTTCTTTATCCAATTCAATTGGATTTTTACGTTTGTAATACTTATTTAATAAATTTTTATTATCCATAATTAAATATCTTCTGGGTCAAATAATTGGTCTAATAAATTCAATACGATTTGTTTTTGCTAACTCATATACTACCTTATGTCTATCTTTTAAAATTTGAAGTGATGTGTTCATTTCACTTACTGCTTCTAATATTCTATCCATGTTTTTATTTATTAAAGTTTATATTTACCATAAATCTTCTGATGAAAGTTCACCACCTATTAAAGGTTGTGTTAATTGTCCATTTTCTTTTACTAATACTAATGCTTCGCTTCTTGTAAGAAATCGGTTTTTTGTTGTTAAAAATCCTTGTTTATATTCACCTGTCGAATTTTCACCATTAGTAACAGAACGTAATCCAATTAATGCTGACATTTGACCAATAATATTTCCGTGTCTCCAACCGCATAACACTACACCACTTCCTATATTAAATGGTAAATGGGCCTGTGCTTCAAAATTCTTATACCAGGTTGCTGCACACATTACGTATTCAACTTTTCCGTTATTCATTTTTAAGTTTAACCGCATTTCGTCTATCATAAAATATTATTTACAAGTAATATATCTAACTTAGCTACTATTGCATCTCTATCCGCTTCATCTACATACCAAAAAGTAGAAGATTGTGGATGTGGTCTATTAAAATATATCATTACACCAGAATTACAACCACTTTCTACTTCTTTATAGAAAAAGATTTCCGATTTTAATATACGTTCTTTTTTAATTAATATCATAATATTTTATATTGCATTATTTTTAATACATTCTTCAATTATATCAATTGTCCATAATCGTTCTACATTAAAATTTTTCTTAACGTAGTGATTAATTCCAATGAAAGGTCTATTGTATTTTTTGATAAACCCTTTAATTTTTGTTTCAACTTCTTCTATGTTTTCATCAGGTGAAACATAAAATTCATATCCTAAGATATATGGTCCACCACATTTAATATCTGTGGAATCATTATGTTCACATGATACATCAATAAAGATTGCATCACATACTGTTATTTGTTTAGTTTCCATAATTTTATTAATCACATGTTGCATTTTCAAAATCACGATTCAATTTTCGAATCTTATCTTGGTCTGGATTTGGTTTTAATTCTTCTTCTTCAATTTCTTTTTGAATTGATTTCACAACACTTCTCCTGCTGTTATTTCGTTCCCTTATAGCATCATAATCTGGTTCATATGAAACACCAATTTTTTTATCCAATTTAGAAAAATATCTATCGTTTTCTACTGACATAATTTATTTATTTATTTAAGTTTTTTCTTAATTTCATCTAACGTTGTTAAAATACCTGCTAATATACTAATAGTAAATCCAAATAACAGCGAAACCCCAATTGTCTGTTTTTCTGTCCAACCGAAAGGTGATAATACTGCAAATGTTAATAGTGCAGTAACACCTATTACTAAAATATTTTTAATCATAATTTTTAAATTTCTATGTAAATTTCTTTTTTTATTAAATATAATACAAATAATACCCATACTAAATCAATAAAAAGTATTGGGTATGTAATATACCCTACCATAGTAGCATATATTGAATCAGTTGGAAGTTTTAAAATATAACCAACTATGAATAGAAAGAATAACGTAAGTGTTCCAACTAATGCAAAAAATGATAATATTCTAAATATTTTAGCTAATCTTTTCATGTTTTATTTAATTTTAATATGTAAATATTCTAATTCTTTTTTATTTTCTGCAAATTTTAAATAAATATCTTCAATTGATAATCCATCGTCCATACATTTATTATAAAAATTACGTATACAAGTATCATAATTTCGTAAATCATCAGTTAATACATCAGTTGTATAAAACGTCCACATACCAGAACTATTTGATGCAGCCTTTTCAGCTTTATTTAAAAAATAATCCCAATCTAAATGTCTTTGTTTAAAGACTTCCTTAAATTTTTCAATACTATACCTATAATATTTTGTTAATTCTGTATAAGTATCTTTTTGTTCGATTGATATGATTTCCATAATGTAGTTTAATAATTTTTACAAAGATAACATAAATAATTGGAATCTACAAATTAATTACTAATTGAATTCCAATATTTCCAAAATGATGTTCTATCCCTTGATAATATTTGAATATATTCTTCCCATGCATAATGGTCACAATCATCATCGTGATATCGACCAGTTTCATAATTAACAAGTTCAGATAAAGCATTTTTATACATTTTATCAAAGAATTTTATTTTTTCTTCGTCTGTATATTCTTCTAAGTCTGTAATTGCAAGTGATTTCATATTATCATTTTGCAATTTTTCGAGTTCTACAAGTGCTTGTTTCCCTTCTTCAATTTTTCTTAATAATTCTGTTCTGTTTTTCATATTTTTGTTTTAATAGATGTTTACCCAATCAGTATCATTTTCATTTGGACTATGTTCCATTTCAATAATTACATGTTCAACACCATCAATTTTTAAAAATTCTTTTTTAATAATTTCATCTTCTTCTAATCCATCAAAAACATCTAACCATATAGATTTTAATTTTTCATTGTAATATACACCACTATATTCAAAATCTTCAAATTCTTCAATATCAGAATTATCTTCTGCTAACTTTTTAAGTGTTTTTATTAATGTTGTTTTTAAATCAACATTGAATTCACTGAATTTTACAATTGGTTCTGATAAACTAACGTTAAGTATTTCTTCTTTTGATGAAATAACATAAATTTTAGTTTTTGTCATTTTATTTTCAAAAACACGTTTAATGTTATCACCTGAACCTGACTTTGAAAGTCGTTTCCACATAATAGGATTTAATAATTGTGAAGTTGAATTCACATTCATTTTTAAAAAATGTTTAATGATTGCTTCTATGCAATCTGCTGTTTCTATTTTCATATTTACATTTAATTAACAAGGACTGCTTCTACGCATAGATGAACCACATCCATCAGAAGTAGCTTTCGGTTTTATAAATCCATTTTCTTTTTTAAGTTTTACTAATTTAGATTTAAGAACTTCATATTCAGCTTGTTCTTTTGATATTTCCATTTCTTTCAACTTAATAGCAATTTCCAATTCATGCTTACTGAAAAAGTAATCTAAACTTTCCATTGTAATATCACCCGAAGTAATCAAAGTTCTTATGACAGTGTTTCTGAATTCTTCAAGACTGTTACCCTTTTCAAGAAAAAACTTGTAATAAGATTCTAAAAATTCTATTTCTGATTTGTTTGCACTCATATTATTTATTTATATCTAAAAAATTTTTTACTTCCATTTCAATAAAATCGTCAATTTTATTCCATAACTTAGACATTTTATACCATTTTTCAAGTAATTTGAATTTTATATCTTGGTCAGTTTCAGTTTCAATTGCACTATTAATCCTTTCCATTTCATCATGGAATCTATTAATTTCTTCTAAATGTAGTTTTCTTGGTAACATATTTTTATTGTTTATCGTATAAATCAACATTTCCGTAATATACGGTTATATCATCTTTTTGAATACTTGGGTGTTTTATTTCTAATAGATATTGTAAAGCATTTTCGTATATATTACATTCTATACTATTATATTTATTTTCCAATGCTTTATCAACAGTTTCTTTAACATTACTTGGTAATGCATCATAATCATATCCAATAGAAAATGATCCTTCTTCCGAATGTTCAGTTATTATAATTAACTTTTTCATAACTTATTTAGTATTTGTTAATTCTTTAAAAAGAATACTATAATTTATTGCAAGACCCCTAATTAACGCAATTTCATGTGGTAAATTACCTGATGTAATCCTATCACACTTTTCAGCTAAGTTAGCAAATGTAATTGCATGTTTAATTGCTAATTCATTATCAGGATAATGTTTAGCAGCAAATACTGATATACTTAATAAATATCCTTTAAGTGCTGGTAGTTGGGTTGATAAATTACTTGCTGTTATTCTATTCGCCATAGCTAAAATACCATCATACCAATTTATTAATAATATTTGTATATCTTTTTCAGTTTCCATAAATTTATTTTTTAATTGCTAAAATTGAACGACCACAAGAATTATACACTTCAATACCGTAATAAACAGTATTTTCGTATATACAAAAATAATCACGACTACTACCTACTGTGTAAACACCATCAATACCAGTCTTGTAATAATTTGTTTTTTTACTTATACTTGATTTTTTCCAATCACGGTTAAGTGCTTCTACACAATCAGTCATACCATCAAATGAACTAACTTCTTTTACAAAAAGTTTATCACTATTTCGTTTTGCAAAACCTTTTAATGTAGCAAGAGTAATTTTCGGTGTATTTTTAAGTTTGTCCATAATTTTTAGTTTTAAATTCGATACAAAGATACATAAAATAATTATTATAATAAAAAGTTTCAACATTTTTTATGTTAAAACTTTGTTAATATCTCTTAAAATTATAGCAAAATTATAATCTTCAACTTCAACTGCTTCTTTCAAAGCAAATTTTATTTGTTCACTATCATTTATATTTACAAAATGTATAGAAGGTGTCCATTTAAACCCCCTTGTTTCTTGAATACTATTACAGTTAGTGCATTCACCATCAAATAATGTAGTTTTATATCCCGCACTAATATATTGTGTACCGCATTCACTACAAGTGAGTATTTCTGATACCGTATAAATATTACCTTTAATTCTTGGATGTGCGCAAGTAGAATCTGAACTTTCTAATGCTATAATTTTGTCACCTATTTTATGTTTCATAAAACTATTTTAGATAAACGTGATTTCAGAAGAAGTCATTACTTCCGAAGTAAAAATAATAGATTTGTTATCCTTTAAACGAATTGTTTCAATTGGATATTTACGTTTACGTTCATTGATACCATTAACACGATAAGATGTACCTTTATATAAAAACTGTTTTCCAATCAAATCTGATGGTAATCCATTATTTCTTAAAAAATACACGTTATTCATGATTGTAGATTCAATATTACGTGTTTTAGCTGTAAGTCTTGTAGTAAAACGATTAGCTTCAAATGTAATATTACCAATAGATAAATCAATACCATACTGTGACGATACTAATGCTAATGCACAATCAATTGATTTCCTTAAATCTACCAAATTTTGTTTATCGAACTGTCTCATATTTTTATTTTTATTGATTAATTATGGTACAAAGATAATACAAATATTTGAATTACCAAAATATTTTCAAATAATTATTCTAATCTTTCCCAATCTATTGGGTATTTTGATTTTAGTTCAGTCATCCACCAAACAGTTTTTACTTTAGATTTAGGTAAACGTTGACCTTTCATAAGGGTAGAACGCTTGCATACAACACCTTCTTTAACTGTTGGGTACAAACACCCAACTTTAGTCCAATCGTTGTTCTCAATTGACCATATGAAGTCTTTAGTTAACTTACCAACGTATATTACTTCTGGTATTTCAATTTCATCAACATGTGCAAATAATTTATAAAATTCTTTTGGTTCAATATATCCTTTTTTATATAAGAATATATCAATAAGACAAAGTTTCAATGGTTCACCTGGTACATGGAATCCACTGAATGTGTGTTCACCATACCATTCAAAAAATACTGTTATTTCTTTCACACCATTAAAAACCCCATTTTTAGAAGAATTTTTAATAAGTATTTCTTTAAGTCTTTCTTCTAAATTTGTTTTAAAATATTTAACAGCATCACCAAATTGTTCACTTGATTCATCAACATTTTGTGTCTTAGAACCAAACATAGGGAATTCTTTTTGTTTAGGTGAAAACTTTGCACAGAAATTCTGTCCATCTATTTTATTAAATGCCCAAATTTCTTCACCCAATAAGGTACCATCGTATTTTATATTTTCAAAACTATCGTAATGTTTCATTTTATTTTTAATTTAAAGCGTTTTTAATGCTTCTTTCAATCCTATTTCTAAAGCTGTTTCGTATTCACTTTCAAAATACATAGCATTATGTAGTGAAACAAAACATTCTTCACTTGTTGGATCTGGTTTAATAACATTTGCATAAAACCCAATATTAGTTGTCAATGCATATGTGAATGTTTCACGTGGTGTTACGTGCAAGTTATATTTCTTGCGTAACCATTGCTGTAATAAACTTTGTGATGGTCTTGTAATTTCTTCAAACGTTTCATTAGAACGGTCTGAAAAATGATTTGCTGAACTACCTTCAAATCCCTTCCATTTACCAACTTCAACTATTCCGTTTTCTTTAAGTCCAACTAAAAAATAATGACCACAACATGTGTGAAATCCTTTTTCTTTTGCAAGTTTTGCTGTTTCTATATCTACTAAAACTTCTACCATATTAATATTTTATAATTTTATAATTAAAATTCAGTGGTTCTTCGTGTCTTGGGATTATATTATCTTTTACATCAAGGTATTTAATACACATCTTTTTGAAAAATATTCTTGTTTCGAAATCACCCATATCTAAAACGTTACTATAAAAATTCCAATTTTCATAATTTATCCATAATATATTAATTTCGAAATTTTGTTTAAATAAGATATTACCTCTTTTCGAATACCAATATAAAGTATCATTTTTTAATTCTGATGTCATTCCATCAATATCATTGATAAAACATTTTTCGATACCTGAAATTCTACTTTCTTTTATTCGTTTAATTTTATCAATTATTGTATTTATCATAATAACGTTTTCTTTCAATTAATTGTTTTAATCTTTCTAACTTTTTACGTCTTGTACATATTACAAAATCTATTCCATTTAAAAACGTTAAATTTATTTGATTATTATCATAATTAAAACCGAGTTCAAATTCAATATCATAATCATATTCATTTTTGAAATAAAAAAATATTTCATCTCGAATTTCATTCTTAACAGAATTACACATTATCTTAAATGTGTATTTTTTTAATATATCATGAATATCATCTTCTATTTTCATAAATTTAAACTATACTTTTTTCCAAAATGTATTTCAACAAATTCAAAAACATATGGAAATTGGTCAAGTGTTAAATTACCAATAACACCTGTTAATGTCAGAACCATACAACCGTTAGAAAATTTATTTCTAAATAATTGTTCTTTTGGTTTAGATTTTGAAAGCATTCTTTCAAGATCAACCTGAAATTTACCAACGGACTTCACAGCTTTTATTTTATCCCTTATGTCCATAATTCTTTGTCATTAAAATACATTTCACTTATATCTATACCTTTACAATATTCTAAGTATTCTTCTTCACTGCAACTAATTTCCATTTTATCAAAATCAGGTTGTGACATTGCATATTCTATCCAATCATGTGTTGAAGTTCTTGCAGACTTAATAGCTTTTATTTTTTCAACAATCGTCATCTTCTTCATCATTTTCAATTAATTCATCAGTTACACAAAAATTATAACCGTAGTAAGGTAAAAATGATTCTTCACCAAACCCAAGACTTTCTAATGCATTACTTAATTCTTCATCAGATGCAGAATATATTCTTTCTGATAATAATTCTATTGCTTTAATTCTTGATATTTCTTTTGTTGATTTCCAACCCATAATTTTTAATTATTTTTATTCCAAAAAACTTTTTGGATAATTTATATCATTAAGAAATTCAGCAAACATTGTATATACTATATCCCTCCATTTTGCTGTTTCTTTTTGTTCTTCTAAGGTCATTCCACCATTAAGCATAACTTCAATATCTTCCCTCCATTGAATTGATTCAAGACCAAGAAAATTTAATATATCTTTCCTTTGATTAATCCTATCTATAAATATTTTTTCTTTTTCATGTGAAAACCACCAAGGACCATCAGAAATTACATCTTCTTCATTATCACCTTCCCACTTCATTAAATCATCATACGTTATTTTATTCATATTTTATATTTTTGTTTTAATTTATTGTGTAATTTTTCTTTTTGATTCTACATTTCCACGTGTGTTTAAAACGGTTTTAATAGTAATAAGATAATCTTCCCATTTACTTAGAATATCTTTTGCATATTCATATTTTTTATAATATTGAAAAGTATATTCTCCATCATCATCATTAAAAGTTTCACAATATCTTATTTTACGCATACGTTCTGCTTTATAATAAGCTAATAAACGCATTGTTGGTAATGAATATAAATCTTTTACTGATTTAATATTAGTTAATTCTTCAAGACTTCTTGCTTTCCAATGTGGTGTTTTTTCTTTTTTCATAATTTTTTATTTAATTAAACCCAAATACGATGTTCTTCATGTATAGATTCTTGTCCACTTTCTGATTCATGTATATACCATTTAACATCATCTGGTATTTCAACTATTTTTAAATATTCAGGATTTAATATTTCAATTGCTTTTATTAAATTAATATCATCTCTTCTAATATCATTAGAATCAAAAAATCCATCACCATAAACTTCTTTGGTTGTTTCATTACCATAATATGTAGTTGTTGTCACAAAAAAACAATCTATTGTAGTATCTTCAATTAAAAAATATTTTGTTGAACCAGGTCTTACATGGTCATACAATTCTTTGTAAAAATATGGTTTAGATAACCCACATAATTCAAAATATTTTTTAATTACTTCCATTGATAAATCAAATGAACAATCAGTTGTTAATACTATTTTCATGTTTTAGTTTTTATAAATTGTATAACCTAATTTCAGTGATAATATACCACTTTGTTTATTTAAAAACGTATAGGATGTTGATATATTAAAATCAGTTATTATAATACCTACTTCAAAACCACCAGAGGGATATAATTTATTATAACTATTACTATAAGCTGCACCCATTAAACCTGCTATGTATATATCATTACAAATAAACTTTCCAATACCTACATGAAAATAACCCATGTCAAACGATGGAACACCTGCATCTAATAAATAAATATCCCTATCGTTCTTAAAACCAACATTAAGACCTACTGTAACAGGTGACTTTAAATTAAAGTCTGTACTTTCAATTACATTACCACACGATACTCTGTATAATACCGCAACATCACTTTGAGAATATGTGTATAATATTGATACACACGAGAATAAAAATAAGAATAGAATTTTTTTCATTTGTTAATTTTTTAATTGTTAATTATTTTAAACCAGTTCCTAAATCACCATAACAAGTCCAATTTTCATTTGGTTTAGTTTTTATATAAAATACATTATATCTATGTTTTTTGAATATCATATCAATAAAAGTACTACACCATATTTCTAACAAAACTTCTTTTGTAGATTCATCATAATCATCTACTATAATTCTGTCTACACTTTCGAAAAACCGTTTGTTTCTACTTTTTTTTATAAGATTTTGCAAGTCTTGATTAAAATTATTACATTTAATCCAAACCCCTAATCTTTTCCTACTGTGAATTCCGTAACTGAATGATGACATTTTTTATATTATTTTTTAAAACGGTTAATAAATGTTTCTGCAAATTTTATATTCCCTTTTTCTTCTTTTTTATGTTGAAGAATTTCTTCACAAATTTCTAATCCTGCTTCAATATAAGATATATCTGAATTTTCATCAATCTTACTAATATTAGAATAGTCAGAAATTGGATAATACTGGTTATATTTTTCGACTCCAAATCTTCCACTTATTTTATTATATTCATCTGATTTACAAAAATCTTCATATGACATACCGAATATTTTTATATCTTTTTCTAATTTTTCTGCATTATATTTATCTAAAATTTCTTTAGTATATAAATGTGCAGCTTGAATAGTTTGTTCAACTTCGGATATAGACATAATATCTTTTATCACTTTATCAATATTTTCACTGAATGTAGCATTTTTCCAATCACCATATTCTGCAACATCTTGGTCTGCACCACTTGCTTCTTTATATATACATCCATCTTTGAAACCATAACCAGTTCCTATTGTACATAATAAATAATCTGAAACATTTTTTTTAGTTTTGAACATATGCGAATATTTATAATCTTTAGACATAAATATTTCATACCAATCTACCATTGTTTTATTTACCTTTAGAATATTTTTCTGTAATTTAGATAGTTCTACACCAC
>Ga0302284_1000606_pt1 | contig 16431 bp, 19 predicted proteins | sample III_Fen_E2_1_FD_198760 | JGI IMG/M metagenome (GOLD analysis project Ga0302284, IMG submission 198760) | Peat permafrost microbial communities from Stordalen Mire near Abisko, Sweden - III_Fen_E2_1 | ecosystem: Environmental > Terrestrial > Soil > Wetlands > Permafrost | place: Sweden: Abisko...
GTTTTAGCCGCCAGCATACCGGAAGTTATGGCTAAATGTACTCCTTTTAAAGCAGGCATAGCTACCAATCCGGCACTGTCACCTACTATTAATACATTGTCAGTATATAATTTAGGAATAGAGTAATAGCCGCCTTCAGGCAATGTTTTTGCACCGTATTCTACCAGTTTTCCACCTTTCAGAAACTTGGCTATAAACGGGTTTGTTTTCCATACCTGAAAAGCATTGTGAGCATCGAAGGTAGGGTCTTCGTATTCGAGTCCAACAACTAGTCCAACAGCTACTTTGTTATCATTTAATCCATAAACAAATCCACCTCCGAATTCTTTCATATTCAATGGGTAGCCCATGGTGTGATACACTTCACCCGGTTTGATGTTTCCTTCGGGCACGCTCCAGAGTTCTTTAATTCCTAACGAATATATCTGGCAGTTTTTATCTTTCTCCAAATCGTATTTTTTTATGAGCTTTTTAGCCAGACTACCGCGTGTACCTTCGGCAAATATGGTGAGTTTTGCTTCAATGCGCGTTCCTGCCTGAAAATTTTCCTGCTTGTTACCATGGTGATCTACTCCGGTATCAATGGTTTTTGCACCGATTACTTTTCCATGCTCGTACAGAATTTCATCAACCGCAAATCCGGTATAAATTTCAACTCCTTTTTCTTCGGCTTTTTGCGCCAGAAACCGGCAGATTTGTCCTAATGAAGCGGTATAGTTTCCTGCGTTGCTCATGTAAGGTACATGTACCGGCAGTGTAAGCGCACCATTCTCGCTTAGTAATACCGTTGAATCTTTTATTACCTTGGCATTAAAAGGAATGTCAGAAAATTCAACATCCGGTAATAAATGCTTGAAAACTTCCGGTTTAATTACAGCGCCCGATAGAATATGGCTTCCGATAGAACTTCCTTTTTCTATAAGTAAAATTCTGCGTGTTAAGCCATTTTGCTTTAAGATGTCGGCTAAATGAATGGAAGTTGCCAAACCGGAAGGTCCGCCTCCAATAATTAAAATATCCGTTGAAACGGTATTAGCATTACTCATTATTTTCCTCCTTTTATAATTTTGATTATTCTATGAATTTAATTTAGTCTATATCGAAATGGAAAATTGAAACGTAATTATATAAATAATAAGCTTTTCTATGGATGCACTCATTATGCTTATCCGAAAATTTTGTTAACTGATAGTATTTTTGTTGATAGAGAAAGCTCTCATGCAACTTTTTTTCTATACATTTAAAGACCTGATTTTTGCTGGATAGGAAGCATGTGATGAATATGCCTTTTACCCGTGGTAAAATTATCGGATGTGTTTGGCTGATTTGTTGGAGAAATAATATGTTCTATTATTTCCTACAGAAGAGTCAATTTAGGGAGCTGCATTTACGGGGATGCAAATGTACCTCTCCCTACGGAGATTTTATGTGGATGATCAGATTTCAAGTGATTCGAGGTTTTTATTGTTTTTCCATTTCAAGTGAAATGAAAGCTGAAAATTGTAAATTACAAACTGATAAATAATGCTATGATAGTAGCTTTTTTCAATTGTAATTTTGCTTTCAACGCTACAAAAATAAGGATTTATATTGGTCAACATCCTTATTATATCTATTTTTATGCTTAAAAAACTTTAAATTTTGCACAAATGCAGTTGTCGTGTGCACGGAATCAGACTTCAGAGATTGATTTAATGAATAATTGGAAATGAACATGTGTATGCAAACGAAAACGTCTGGAAAGTGCTATCAATGTGTCTTTTTGATTCCCTCGTTTATTTTCCGTACCTTTGCACAAAATCGTATTTCGTCGGGATATAATGAAAAGTTTGTGAAAGAGAACGAATACGCTATTATTTTATGACATTTGATAAATTAGATCTTATAGAGCCGATCTTAAACGCTCTCTCTCACGAAGGTTATACTCAACCTACACCTATTCAGGAAATTTCAATTCCAATTGTACTTAAAGGACATGATTTATTAGGCTGTGCTCAGACAGGTACAGGTAAAACAGCTGCTTTTGCTATTCCTATCCTGCAGTTGTTGCAATTAAATAAAGGAACCGAAAGAGCTCCACGTAAAATCAAGGCATTGATTGTAACTCCTACGCGCGAACTGGCTATCCAGATTGGCGAAAGTTTTGCAGCCTATGGTAGGTTTATGAATTTACGGCATACTGTTATCTTCGGTGGTGTACCGCAAGGAGCACAAGTTGGCGCACTTAAAATGGGCGTAGATATACTGATAGCTACGCCGGGTCGCTTGCTCGATTTACAAACACAGGGATATGTGAAGTTGAATGAGCTTTCTATCTTTGTATTGGATGAAGCCGATCGTATGCTCGATATGGGATTCATACATGATGTGAAAAAACTGATTAAGATTATTCCGGCTAAGCGTCAATCGCTTTTCTTTTCGGCTACAATGCCAGAATCGATACGCGTGTTGGCCGGTTCAATCCTTACGAATCCAGAAGAAGTGGCTGTTACTCCGGTTTCGACCACTGCCGAAACTATTCAGCAGGAAATGTATTTTGTGGATGCAGTCAATAAAAAGGATTTGTTGATACATTTGTTACAGGATAAATCAATTAAAACTGCTTTGGTGTTTACGCGTACCAAACATGGTGCGGATAAGGTACAACGCTTGCTCACGAAAGCCAAAATTAAAGCAGAAGCAATCCACGGTAACAAATCTCAAAACGCCCGTCAGAATGCATTGCGAAATTTTAAAGACAGAACGACGCGTGTTTTGGTAGCAACCGATATCGCAGCACGTGGTATTGATATTGATGATTTGAATCTTGTTATTAACTATGAAATTCCGAATATCCCCGAAACCTATGTTCACCGTATAGGACGAACGGGTAGAGCAGGGTTGAACGGAAAGGCTGTGTCGTTTTGCGATGCTGAAGAGCATGAATATCTGCGGGATATTCAAAAGCTTATTTCAATTCAGATTCCGGTAATTAATGACCATCCGTTTCCGGCTGAAAACATGCCTGTAGTTGGTAAATCAAAGTCGAAATCAAAACCAAATCAGAATGTCCGTCAGCCGAACCCAAATAAACCCAAAATTACTCACAACAGAGCGCCGATAAGCAAAGCTGCTACCGACAGTGCAGCTGAACCCAGAAAAGTAATAGCTGCTCCTGTGAGAAACGAAGCTCCTGTGAAACCTGTAGTTTCAAAGAAATTTTGGGGTAGAAAGTAATCAACGGACTACATATATATTGTAAAAAGTAGAACAAAGCCTTTTTTGTAAGGAAGTTGTTCTGCTTTTTTTGTTTCTATTAAACAATGATTACCTTTGCGGTGTTCTTGAATTATTAGGTTAACTATTGGTGTAATATGAATTTGCTGCATAAAGACATAAAAACATATTCGTTTACTGAGGCATCGCAGGGGTATGCCGGCTTTGCCCTGAAAAAGCTTGACGTTGTTTATCGAAATGCTAACGGAGAAGCTGACAGTCCGCACAGACACGATTATTACACCATTATTTTCATAGAGAAGGGCGTAGGAACTCATTATATTGATTTTACTGAATTTCCTATCGTAGATAGTTCTATCTTTTTTATTCTTCCCGGGCAGATGCACCAAATAGAATTTACTGACGAACCTCAGGGATGGGTTGTTACGTTTACCGAGGAATTCCTGATAGCTAATTCTATTCCTGACAAGTTGATAAATGACATTTATTTATTCAATGATTACGGACAATCGCCACCACTACCGATAAATGAGGCTGATCTGCCGGTTTATCGAAACCTGTTGATTCAGATGGAGCACTTTTCTCTGTCGTTACAAACCTACACTCAGGAGGCTGTAGGCTCATTGGTCAAGGTATTTCTGATACAGAGTAATAATCATTGTAGCCTGCGCAAGAGTAATAATCCACAGTTGGTGGAAACCAGTAACCACATACTACGTACTTTCAAACAACAACTGAATCATAAATATGCTGTAGCCCATATGGTGTCCGATTATGCCGATGATTTATCCGTTACGAGTGACTATTTGAATAAAACGGTGAAAAACTTGACCGGTAAATCGGCCAAGGATCATATACAGAGTAAATTAATAACAGAAGCTAAACGTTCCTTGCTGTTTAGCAATATCAGTAACAAAGAGTTGGCTTACGAGCTTGGGTTTGATGAAGCTGCTCACTTTAATAATTTTTTTAAGAAAATCACCGGTCAAACTCCATCCGAATTTCGTGTTTCGGCGCGTCAGTCCTGATTTTTGCATTCATTCGCCTGATTTCATTACCTCCTTCTGCGTTTTGTCGCCGTACCTTTGTCGTATCAAATAAGAACATATTCTTAAACTCAAAAACGACACAATTATGAAAACAATTTTGCATAAATCAGACACACGCGGTCATGCCAATCATGGTTGGCTTGATACTCACCACACTTTCAGTTTTGCTAATTATTACAATCCCGAACGCGTTAATTTCGGTGCTCTACGGGTATTGAACGATGATTGGATTGCTAGTGGAGAAGGATTTGGAACGCATCCACACGATAATATGGAAATTATTACTATTCCATTAATCGGGGCTGTAGAGCACAAAGACAGCATGGGTAATCACGGTGAAATAGCTGCCGGTGAAATTCAGGTGATGAGTGCCGGAACCGGAATTTTTCACAGCGAGTTCAACCGGAATAAAAATCAGGAATTACAGCTATTGCAAATCTGGGTAACCCCTAATAAGAGAAATGTAACTCCGCGTTATGATCAGATTTCGCTGGCAGCAGTTGAGAAACCTGATGAATTATATCAGATTCTTTCGCCGAACCCTAACGACCAGGGAGTGTGGATACATCAGAATGCCTGGTTTCACTTGGGAGACTTGTCCGAAGGCTGGGAAGGAAAATATGAATTGAAGGATAAAAATAACGGTGTTTATTTCTTTGTGATAGAAGGCGATGTTACAGTTGCAGGTCAGAAACTGAGCAGGCGTGATGGATTGGGAATAAGTGAAACTGCTTGGATAGAGATATCCTCGGAAGGTTTATCAAAACTCCTGATAATGGAGGTTCCAATGAAGTGACATGGAATAAATAAGACTCATATAAATAAATATTTAAAAATCAGGTCTTTGAACTTAAAATAACAGGCCTAATACAAAAACATTATGAAAACAATTAAACAATTTTTAGCTACAGACCAACAATCATGGTCTTTATTGATATCGCGTTTGTCAGTAGGTATAGTAATTTTACCTCATGGTATGCAAAAAGCACTTGGTCTTTTTGGTGGTTACGGGTTTTCAGGAACAGTTGGAGCTTTTCAATCGATGGGGATGCCTTACCTGATTGCTGTACTTGTTATTCTGGCCGAATTTGTTGGTACCATTGGTATTATACTGGGCTTAGGTACCCGTTTTATGGCTTTCTCAGTTGGTTTAACTATGGCCGGAGCTGCCTTCCTTGGTGGACATATCAATAACGGTTTCTTTATGAACTGGTTTGGAATGCAAAAAGGTGAAGGGGTAGAGTATTTTATTCTTGTAGTCGGTCTGGCAATTGCTTTACTGATTGGAGGTAGCGGTAGATTTTCATTCGATAATCTGATTTCGAAGAAAATCAGCTAAGAAATAAAGTCATCTGAAGATTATAAAAAAGACCGATATGCAAATTTGCGTATCGGTCTTTTCAGTTTTTGAATTGCGAAATTATTCTGCTACAACTTCAAAAGCAACTTCTACGTTTACTTCTTTGTGTAGTTTTAAAGTAGCTTTGTAAGAACCAATTTCTTTTACAGCATCTTTAATGACAATTACTTTACGATCAACTGTGAAACCAGCTTTTTCGAATGCATCAGCCAATTGGATAGGACCAACAGCGCCAAAGATTTTGCCTGTAGTGCTTGTTTTTGCTCCCACTGTCAATGTGATATCTTTTACTTTGTCAGCTAATTCGATAGCATCGTTTTTCAGACGTTCTAATTTGTGAGCACGTTGTTTCAAATCTTCAGCCAACATTTTTTTTGCCGATTCAGTAGCTATGATGGCTTTTTTTGTTGGAATCAGAAAGTTACGTCCGTAACCATCTTTTACTTTAACGATATCGCCTTTGTAACCTAAGTTAGTTACATCTTCTTTTAATATAATTTCCATACTTTTTCCTCCTTCTTAATTATTTCATCATATCGGTTACATAAGGAAGCAACGCAATATGGCGTGCTCTTTTAACTGCTTGAGCTACTTTACGCTGAAATTTCAACGAAGTACCGGTAAGGCGACGTGGAAGGATTTTTCCTTGTTCGTTCAAGAATTTTTTCAAAAATTCTGGATCTTTGTAGTCAATGTAACGAATACCGCTTTTTTTGAAGCGACAATATTTTTTCTTTTTTACATCAACTGATGGTGGAGTCAAATATCTGATATCTCCGTTGTTTGCTGCCATGGTTTAGTTCTCCTTTACTTCTTTAGATTTAACACTTTTTCTTTTCTCAGCGTACTCGAACGCATATTTGTCCAAACGGAACGATAAGAAACGGAGTACACGTTCGTCGCGACGGAATTGAGTTTCCAGTGTAGCGATTACTGTAGGTTCTGCATCAAATTGAAGCAACGAATAAAAACCAGTAGATTTCTTTTGGATAGGATATTGCAATTTGCGTAATCCCCAATTTTCCTCATTGGTAATAGTCGCGCCATTTTCTGTCAAAATGGCTTTGAATTTTTCTACCGCTTCCTTCATCTGTACATCAGACAAAACGGGAGTTAAAATGAAAACGGTTTCATAATGATTTAACATACTGTTTGTTAGCTTTTTAGTAATTAATACTTAGTTTTTTATTAAAGCGGGGCAAAGGTACAAATAATTCTTTGATTGACAATGCTATTGAATGGGAAAATTAGTCATTCAATTGGTAAAACAGGTTCGTTTTTACAACTTGTTTGTTTTGAGAATAATATTTAAGATTAACGTATGGTATTATTAAAGCACGGCTTTGAGTTTTTTAATTCAAAGCCGTATTATTTTAGGCATAAGATTATAGATATTCAATTTTATTACATTAATATACAAAAACCAAACAATCTTACGCCTAAAGACATATCCTTTTGATAATAAAAATCAGTAGTTTATGAACAATTTGAACTGCAAAGGCGATATTTCCTACATTTAGGTAGGAAATATGGACATATTTATGTAGTTTTGCGCCAAACTAAAAAACACCATTATGTTAGATGTAGGATTGACCACGTTTATGATCTTGGCCACCAGTCTCGTCATGCTTATGACGCCGGGATTAGCTTTCTTTTATGGAGGTTTAGGCTGTAAAAAAAACATTTTAAGTATTATGATGCAGAGCTTTGTTTCGATGGGAATAAGCACTGTTCTTTGGTTTGCATTTGGATATTCTGTTTGCTTTAGTGGCAACTTACATTCAGGCACCGACTTTTTTGGAATTCTGGGTAATTTGGATAAAGCATTTTATCACGGAATTACGCCATCTACTCTTTATTCGCCTGATAAGCGTTTTCCGGAGTACATTTTTATTGCATACCAAATGATGTTTGCTATTATTACTCCGGCTCTGATAACCGGTGCATTCATCAATCGGGTTTCATTTAAATCCTACATTTTTTTCCTCGTGTTGTGGCAAATTTTTGTGTATTATCCGTTTGTTCATATGGTATGGGGAGGTGGTTTGCTTGCTGAATGGGGCGTATTCGATTTTGCAGGTGGTATCACGGTACATGCTACGGCAGGATTTGCTGCGCTGGCGTCGGTTTACTTTGTTGGGCGCCGTCAAGAAAAAACCGATCCGAATAACATTCCGCTGGTTGCCATTGGTACAGCATTGCTCTGGTTCGGTTGGTACGGATTTAATGCCGGAAGTGAGCTGGCAGTAAATTCTGTTACAATTTCGGCCTTTCTCAACACGGATACTGCCGCTTCATTTGCAGCCATTACCTGGTTGTTGATAGAATGGAATACGGGGAAAAAGAAACCAACATTTATAGGCTTGATGACAGGGGCAGTTGCTGGATTGGCTACCATCACTCCGGCAGCCGGATACGTTGATATTTATTCAGCGGCTATCATTGGTGTCATTGCGGCTGTAGGTTGTTTTCTGGCTGTTAAGTTTAAAGAACGCAAAGGCTGGGACGATGCACTGGATGTATGGGGAGTACATGGAATGGGTGGAGTAATCGGAACCATTTGTCTGGGTTTCTTTGCCAATAGTGCTATCAATGCTGCCGTTCCAAATGGCATATTCTTTGGCGGTAACGGTATGTTGTTGCTGAAAGAGTGTGTGGCTATTTTGTTTGCCATCAGCTATGCCTTTATATTTACGGTTTTGTTGTTTAAAACCATTAATAAATTTATTCCTGTTCGTGTTTCTAACATAGAACAAACTGTAGGACTTGATTTAATACACCACGGCGAGGTAGCGCGCCAGCAATAAAAGACCAACATTACAGAACAAGCCATGATGAATATTTGAGTTCATCATGGCTTGTTTCGTTTTTATATAGTGCTCAGGAGATTTTACATCATTTTATGCGGGTATATTTGCTGAAATGAATGGCTAATAATAACCAGGCTATGAGCCATGCCACACCGCCAAATGGAGTAATGATACCCAACACTTTGATGTCGGTGATGGCAAGAGCGTATAACGATCCGGAGAATAAAACTATTCCTGCCATAAATAGATATGCAGCAGTTTTGAGCGATTTTGAGGGTTGCAAATGCAGTAGTATTCCTGTTGCCAATAATGCAAAGGTGTGATAGAAATGATACTGAACGCCGGTTTTATAAACCTCGAGCATATCGGGAGTTATCATTTTTTTGAGAATATGAGCTCCGAAAGCTCCGAGCGCTACTGCCAACATGCCGCTGATGGCTGCGGTTACGAATATTTGTTTCATGCGGTTTTATTGTTACTTTCTTAGCTTTCGCGTTTATCCTTCATCAGCAGGTTCACGGCTTCTTCCATTGATCCGGCTTTGGTCACAGCACCGGCGTTGATAAAGAAAATTTCGTCGGCGCTTTCTATGGTGTTCAGTCGGTGTGCAATGATAATACGGGTTGTTGTTTTAGGCAGTTTTTTGAGAATCTCATCGAGTAATTGCTCTGTTACAGTATCGATATTGGCTGTTGCTTCATCGAGGATGAGTAAATCAGGCCGGCGCAGAACGGCACGAATGAACGCAATTAATTGCTTTTGACCCAAACTGATTCCATCGCCCGATGATTTGATCTCTGCATCCAATCCTCCATCAAAACGTTCGAGTAAGCCTTCCAGTCCTACTTCTTTTAGTTCGTCCATCAGTTCATCGTTGCTTAGTCCGATAAAGCACTGATTTCCGTACAGAATATTATCGCGCAGAGTTCCGGTAAACAGGAAAGGTTCCTGCAGAATAAAGCCTATTTTAGCTGTTCGGGTGCTTGCATCCAGCGAGCGGATATCCGCACCGTTGAGAATAATTTGTCCGGAAGTAGGATCATACAGTCTGGCCATCAGCGACGCGGTAGTGGTTTTACCACCTCCGGTGGGTCCTACAAAAGCGTAAGTTTTTCCACGTTCCAAATCAAAGCTCACATTTTTCAGGATATCATTTCCGGGAATGTAACTGAATGAAACATCTCGGAAAGACAGTAAACAACAGCTTTCTTCTATTACATTGCTTTCTTGTACAGTCAGGTTGTTTTCCATTTGCAGAATCTGCGAAATACGATCCCAACCGGCTAGTGCCACCTGAAAGTTAGCCCATAGAGCAGCTATCTGACGCAGTGGATTGTAAAACTGATTGATATAAGCCAGGAAGCTGATTAATAAGCCCACCGAAAATTGTCCGTGAGCAATGAGATAAATACCAAATGCAAGGACTACCATTTGTCCTACGTTGGACGAAAAACCATATACGGGTGTGAAGATGTTGTTGGCAATGCCTGCTTTTACAGCTGTTTGATAGTTCTCCTTATTCACTTCGTCGAACCGTTTACGGAAATAATCCCGACGGTTGAATGCCACAATGACCTTGAAATTATTCAGACTTTCCTGAATCTCGGAGCTTAAACTACCGGTACTTTTCATGTTTTTGGCATTTCTGTTTTTTACCCACGGCGATATGCTACGAGTGATAACGAGCAATGCAATGGCAGGTGCCAAAGCAGCCATACCCAGTTCTATATTTATCGAAAGTAAAAATATACCTGCTCCCAGCATGGTGAAAATACTGCTCATAAACTGCACCAACGACTGAGAAAAGAACTGGTTGATTTTGTCGGTATCGTTGTTTACCCTCGATATAAGATCGCCTGCTTTATTCTGATTGAAGAAATCGATGGGCAGTTCCTGCAATTTGCCGAAAATGGTGTTTCGCAGATTGTACAACATGCGCTGACCAACTCGTCCCATTAATTGTGCCTGGGTATAGCCACTCACCAATGCTATACAAAATACGCAGAAAAGTATGATTGAGTATTTTATCACGCCATCGTATTGTTTGGTCACTACGAAACTATCCACTGCATGTCCCATCAGGTAAGGCCCGATAAGGCTTAGACCTGAATTGATAAATATAAAAGCCATGGCAATATAGAGGTTTTTACGCTCAATGCCTATGAGTGACATCAACCTTTTCAGGGTGGTGGCAGTGCTAACTTTTTCGTTGGGTAGAAATCCTTTTTTTATATTGAGATTGTAGTTCATTCTTGCTGTATTAATTGTCAATAGTCAGATGGTTGGTGCTACGTTGAGAATTAAAAATCTGAACATATTCCGGACTGGAAATCATCAGTTCTTCGTGAGTTCCGCGTGCCAGAATGTCGCCTTCTTCGAGCAGCAGAATTTGTCCGTAGTTGATTACCGACGCTATTTTTTGTGTTACCGAAAGCAGTGTCAGGTCGGGGTAATTTTGCGCTACATTGTGTAGAATTTTCTCTTCGGTTTGCGTATCCACCCTAGCTGTAAAATCGTCGAGCAACAGAATTTTGGGATTCAATGCCAACGCCCGCGCCAGCATAATTCGCTGTTTCTGTCCACCCGAAAGACTCGTGCCACGCTCGCTCACTATGGTATCCATCCCTTGTGGCAGTGTGTCGATAAAGTCATTCAGTTCGGCAGTTTCAATGGCTTTTTTCATCAACTCGTCCGTTACTTTCTCGTTGAAAGCTATGTTTTCGCGCAGGCTCATGTTGAACATGATGCTGTCCTGAAACACAAATCCGATTTGATGTTGAAATGTTTCTTTATCGTAATCATCAATGTTGATGCCATCGAAGAGGATGGAGCCTTTAGCCGGTTTTATAAGTCCGGTGAGCAGGTATAGCAGTTGAGTTTTTCCGGCAGCAGTGGGTCCTATTACCGCGGTTTTGGTTCCGGGCTGTATGCTGAACGATACGTTTTTCAGTGCGGGTTTGTCACCGTAAACCACAGACACATTCTGCATCTCAATGTTGCCTTTCAGCGGTGTATTGACAGTTCCGGTGTCGCGGGTTTCCTCAGCATCGAGCACGGCACAGATTCTGCCATACGACACCGAAGCCTGAGCCACAAAATTGCTTATAAAACCTATAATCATGATAGGAAAAATAAGAATGGTGAGGTAGGAGCTGAATGCTGCAAAATCACCCAACGACATGGCACCGCTTATCACATAATGTCCGCCCAGTGCCAAAATAATGAGCGAAGCCATATTGGCAACGAAAACCACGATGGGTATGAGCGTGGCAAACAGGCTGAGAATGGATAACCCGAGGTTACGGGCCTGTGTGCTGGCATTCATAAATTTGTTGTATTCCAGCATTTGAGAATTCAGTACCCGTACTAATGCTGCACCCAGAATACTTTCGTTTATTACCTTGTTGAGCCAGTCAACGACTTCTCTGCTCTTTTTGAATAAGCTTTGCAAACGGCGAAAGACGATTACAAAGGCGCTGATAATAATTGGAATAATGATAAGTACGCACAACGCCAGTTCCCAATTGATGCTAATGAGCAGGATGCTGGCGCCAATGATGATAAAGATGGATGAAGCAAGCTGCACAATGGCCATTGACACAAACATTTTGATGGAGTCGATGTCGGATGTCAGGTTGGTAAGCAGTTTCGATGGGTTCGACTGTTGGATGAAGTCATAGCTCTGACGCGATATTTTATCGGTCAGTCGGGTTCGCAGGTCGCGTGCTACCCTTTCGGATGCATACGTTTGCAAAATGCCTTGTAGTAAGGTAAAAATAAAAATTATCAGGGCTGCTATCAGAAATTCTACGATCAGCTTTTGATATGAAAATACTCCGCCGGTAAATTCATCAATACCTCCAGAAATGAGTTTAGGAATAATAAGATTTACCGCATTACTTAACAGCGCAAAACCGATTAAGGCAGAGATCATTAATTTGTACGGCTTAAGTACACCGAATATGTTTGGTTTTGCGGTTTTTCTTCCGGGTGTCTGTTCTGTTCGTTTGTTTTGCATTATTGTTTTTATATGTCAGTTAACCGCAGAGCGCAACGGGGATATTGATAGTTTTTTTTTCGAATGCAAAGTTACACATTGTGACTCTGAACTAATTATGGAGAAGTTATAAAAGAATCAGTATGTGTGTGAAATTTTGTAAATAAAACTCGGGTTGCAGCGGGGCAACCCGAGTGATAGTATGATAGATTGTTTTATTGGAACTTCTTCATTAGGCATTTAGCAATTTTTCGATATCGAACTTTTTCATTTGCATAAAGGCATTGGTCACTTTGCCTGCTTTTTCAGGATTTGTCATCAGGCTTGAAAGTACGGATGGCACTATTTGCCACGATACCCCATACTTATCTTTCAACCAACCGCAATGTCCTTCCTCGCCACTTTCGGTCAGTTTTTCCCAGTAATGGTCAATTTCTTCCTGTGTGTCGCAGAAAACCTGAAATGAAATGGCCTCATTGAACCTGAATAGAGGACCGCCATTGAGTGCCGTAAACTGCTGCCCGTTAATCCGAAAGATCACCGTTAATACAGTCCCCTCCGGTTGTCCGTGAAATTCAACCCCCTCTTTACCGTAGTAGCTGATAGTTTCAATTTCGGAATTTCGGAATATGGAGGTGTAAAACGTGGCTGCTTCTCCCGCCTGATTGTCGAACCAGAGACATGGTGTAATTTGATTTGTCATATTTGTCATGATTTATTGCTTTCAGTATATTGCTTTAAATTATTCAGTATAGCCTGCCAACCGGTCTGTTGCATTTCCAACGGGTTTTCGGTTTCAGCATCGAATGTCTCTGTCACAACAGTCACTTCGCCCAGTCCGCTGAGCTCGATACTCACTTTTCGGTTATCGGCCAGTGAGTATCTAATCAGTTGCTCTTTGATGATTTGCTCATAAACACCTTCAAAATCGAACCCGAAACTTCCATTATTGGCTTCCATTCTGTAGTTGAACTTTCCACCAATCTGTAAGTCGTTTTCTGCGCTGGTAGTATGCCAGTCGTCCGATGCATGGTTCCAGTGGACCACATGTGCAGGTTCCGTAAGGTATTTCCACACTACATCGCGCGAAGCTTTGATGGTGGCTCTGATGGTTATAGATTTGAATGAACTCATACTTCAGGATTATTTAGCGGTGAAGTTGAACATCCATTGTATACCATATTTATCCACAGCGTGTCCGTGGTAGGCTCCCCAGAAGGTATCTTGCAGTGGCATCAATACTTTTCCACCTTCAGATAGTTCCGTAAACAGTCGCTTGGTTTCTTCTTTCGAGTCCGGATCGAGCAGTATAAACACGTTGTTTCCCTGATTTACTTTGAAGCCGAACGATTCTGGAGCATCCGATCCCATCAAAATGTGTCCGCCCAGTATTGGTAATTCTATGTGCATAATCAGTTTTTTATCCTCTTCAGGTATTGCCGGAGCACCTTCGGGCGATGGAAAATCGCCAAAACGTGCTATGCCGCCTCCGCTGAATTCGCCTCCGAAAACCGATTTATAAAAATTGAAAACTTCCTCGGTATTGCGCGGGAAGTTGAGATAAGTACTTGTACTAGCCATAATAATTCGTTTTAGATTGATTTGTTATATGCGATTTTTTTAAACGAAATGTTCTTCAAATTCTTCGGGAGTTTTTTGAATAATTATTATAACAAAGACATCTGATTTTTGTTTGACAGGCAAGATGTGGATACACTAATGCTTGCTGCATGACGATGTGGCGAGGTACTACAGTTGGGATATTATCTCAACGAAATAAGAAAAAAGACGGATGGGTTGGCGGGAAACTATTCGTAGTCGCAGATCAGTTTAAACGATGTGATGAAATTGGTGCTTACGCTGAACTTGTTGCCCGGCAAATCTTCCAGCATGTCCAGTTCTATGTCATACCACACGTTATTGGCCAAACAGTAGGTTTTGCCATTGGCATCCACCGCCATCACGCTTAGTATATACAGGTTGTTGAGGCTCGATGGGCTGACGGTTTTGGATAACAGGGCTTTTTCGAGCACAAATTTGTCGGTGAGGGTTATTTCGATAGGCGCATAGGTGGGCGGTACGTAATTACTAACTATGTTTTTAATCACGGGCGAAAAGTATAAAACGGGGCAGTTGGGGTATATGCCTTTCGGTTTCATGGTGTTGTCAGTATAGAGTTGTATCTGGAAATAGATATCCACCTTGTTGGTCGTTGGCCATCCCTGACTCACGATGGTGGTGTCCCACTGAACCTTGTCTATTATTATTTTCTTTAAAATGCGGTTGACCACCACCACAGTTTTGGATGTTTCGGCCGTTTGTCCATCAAATTTGCGGACTTTCAGTTTCACGTTATATGTTCCGGATTTGGGGTAGGAGAGTACTATTTGTCGAGTTTTCAATGTTCGTCCGTCGCCCAGCGTCCAGGTGGACGAGTCGGCATTGACCGATGTATTGAACAGGGTGCAGGTGTCGGTAGTAGCCATTTTAAGCGTGGCACTTGCATTGCCCCTAAAGCTGAATGAGGCTTCGGGTTTGATTTTACTGTCATTATTGCTGTTGTAATTATCTGAGCAACCGAATGCACTGAGCAAGACAATGATTAATATGACGTGAGTGGATTTCATAGCTTATGGATATATGTAAACAGGTTTATCATAATCCGGCTGATATCAGCACAGGATATCCGCTGCAAATATAGTGTATATCTTGTAATATAAGTAGCAGAACTTGAATTATATAACGTTTGGCAAATAAACCCCAGGAATTTCAAATCATAGTTAAGTCCTTCTCCATCCTTTCAGAGAGGCTTCGACCCACTCGACCCACTACGAAGAGGATCAGAGTTACTCCAGAGAGGTAGCGAGACACTCCGAAGAGAGTCTGAATCATTAATTAGTGGTAGCGAGTCACTTTCAAAGATTTCCGTAGCGTAAATAATGCAGCTTGGGCTGTTTGACATAGCGGGAAGCTATGCTGAGCAACGGCAGACAACCTACTCTCAACTAAGAGCGATGCTCGAAAATCAGAAAGACGATACCCAACTCATCGAAGAGTAAACACAAATCAATACATTTTAGTAAAAAAAATAGATAAATTATATCAATTTTATTTGTTTGTTATAAAATTCATTGTTAGTTTTGTGTCGATTAATAACAAAAAAACTCTTTATACATGAATGATTATCAGAATGTAAAGCAGTCTTCTTACAAGATAATACTAAAAGAAGCAAAGAATTCATTAAATACCAATATGAAACGAATAACATTTTCAATTTTAATACTAATGTCTTTTATAGAATTAGTTAATGCTCAAAGCACCCGCTTTGCAGGTACTTGGCTGGCCACAGAAGGTAATATGAGTTATAAAATAACCTTTAGACTTGACACAATAATTCAAGATGAAATAACAGCCACATATTTATTGGGGGATATTACGTACATAAAAAACGGCAAAATAATTAGAGAAATAAAAACAGATAAAAATAAAGCCAGATTATTTATATATATTGAATCGAATATCAGGCCTGAGAAAAATCCTAAAATATCGAAAGTTCTTGCCACTTATAATGATTTAGATCGAAATTCTGAATCGTATATTGATTTAACAATATCAGACAATAATAATAGTTTTCAATGGGAATATAATGAGATGGTTTCTCATGAAGAGCTGAATACTAAATTATGGAAAAGAAGTCATGGAATTCAAGAAAACCAGCCAATGGATGTTCCCAAAAAACTTACGTTTATCAGAGTATTGAAATAAACAAAAGAAAGAACTGAGAGTGAATAAACTCCATATTATTACAAATTGTTCTCCTTTATCTTTCTCCTGTCTTGGCACGGATTACAAATCCGCGCCAGCCGGGGGAGAAATTATATCAATTTTATTTATTATGAAACTTATTGTTATTTTTGTGTTGATTAATGACTGAAAATAATTATTATACATGAATAATTATCAAGAAGCAAAACAGTTTCCTTCAAAGTTAACAGTAAA
>Ga0302284_1000607_pt1 | contig 16422 bp, 8 predicted proteins | sample III_Fen_E2_1_FD_198760 | JGI IMG/M metagenome (GOLD analysis project Ga0302284, IMG submission 198760) | Peat permafrost microbial communities from Stordalen Mire near Abisko, Sweden - III_Fen_E2_1 | ecosystem: Environmental > Terrestrial > Soil > Wetlands > Permafrost | place: Sweden: Abisko...
TACAGAAAATCTTAAAATTCAAGTGGTTTCGTATTCAACAGAACATGATCCTGAGGCTGAACATCTATTACTCAATTTATGGCCTTTGATCGAGAAGGACAGTATTATCACCAATATGATGAAGGTGGATCAGTTCAATAAAGACAATGTAGAAAAAATATCAAACTACATTGAGGATAATTACTTCACCGGATTTTGGAAGAATTATCATTTTAGCCTCTATCTGTGCCAAAATAATCAGTCTTTACAAATAGGTAACAGTAATGGCAAGTCTCAGAACTGCTTTGGTTTTTTTGACGATCGTATTAAGAGGAATGGTCGCAGATTGACCGGGACAAATTTTTATTTTATTGATAATCAAGGAGGAAGATCTTATTACCTTGGCATGTCATATTATAAATCAGGTAAAAACAAAACAAATGGCTTATTCATTGAATTATACAGTGATGTGAACGTATTCCAGCCTGGATATTCTGAATTGCTTCTTGACAAGAAATACCACCAATATGCCGGATTGAAAGATTACTCTTTTGCCAAATATATCAACGGTGAGATGGTTCTGCATACTGGTGAATTCCCATATGATAAAACTGATGCCGAGTATGTTGATAAATTATCAGATTACAGGATCTTTAGAGATGAAGGGTATAACCACGTTCTTTATAAAAACGGAAATACCACTTCAGTTATATCGAGACCCAGACTTACATCTGGTAATATTATAATCTCCTTCGCATACCTCTTTGCCTTTCTCCTATTCTTTTCCAATATTATTATTATGTTAATAAGAAAGCCGGATATAAGACGTGTTAATATCTTTAACTTCCGGCAGAAACTGCAACTCTCATATATCGGAATACTTCTGGTTTCTTTTATAATGATAGGAATCGTTGTAGCTTATATTACAATCGGACAATATAAGTCAAAACATTATGAAAATATAAAGGAAAAACTTAATTCGGTTTATCTGGATCTCGATAATAAGCTTTCCACTGAGAAGTATCTTTCCTCTGACTGGAAAGGAAGCGGATATTCATCACTTAACGAACTTCTCATTAAGCTTTCAAATATTTTCAATACTGATATTAATCTGTACAATATTAATGGATTTCTTATTGAAACTTCCAGGCATGAAATTTTTGATAAGGACCTTACAAGCCAGCGCATTAACAATATAGCTTATCTTAATGTCAAGGATTTGGCAAAAAGTGAATATTACCAGAAGGAGAAAATCGGCAATCTGGAATATATATCAGCTTATGTTCCTTTTTTCAACTCAGATAATAAAGTCATTGCATATCTCAATCTCCCATATTTCAGGATGCAAAGTGTTTTGGCAAAGGAGATTTCAAATCTCATTGTTGCCGTAATTAATTTTACTCTGCTCCTCATAATAATTACAATGAGTCTTGCCGTATTTATCAGCGGAAGGCTCACTTCCCCGCTTGCTATGCTGAGTAAAGGATTGTCTACTGTCGGTGTAGGTAAGAAAAGTGAACACCTTGCCTATTTTGGAAATGATGAAATCGGAGAACTGGTTAAGCAGTATAACCGTATGCTTGATGAGATTGAGGAGAGCGCACATAAACTGGCTAATTCTGAAAGGGAATATGCCTGGAGGGAGATGGCAAAACAGATAGCTCATGAAATAAAAAATCCGCTTACTCCAATGAAACTTAATGTGCAGCAACTCTTTAAATCGTGGAAAGATAGTGTTCCGGGGTTTGATAAATTGCTTGAACGGTTTACAAAGAACCAGATCGAATATATCGATAATCTTTCCTCAATTGCTTCAGCATTTTCAGCCTTTGCCAAAATGCCTGTAACTAACCCGGTGGAGGTCAATATCCTCGATCAGATCAGGATTACTCTCGAGCTTTTTAAAAATACGGATAATGTAACCTTCAGCGTAAAGTGGCCACACGAAAGTAAAATTGTCATATTTGCCGACAAAGAGCAGCTTAACGGAGTCTTCTCAAACCTGATAAAGAATGGAATACAATCAATTCCATCAGGATTTGAAGGACTAATAATATTAAACCTCGAAGTAAAAAGCGATAAGGTTGTTGTTTCAATCTCAGATAACGGATCTGGCATACCTGCAGAATTGCGAAAGAATCTTTTTACTCCTAATTTTACTACCAAGTCATCCGGTATGGGATTGGGGTTATCGATAGCAAAGAAATATATTGAAAGTGCCAACGGCAGGATATGGTTTGAATCAGAGGTTGATAAGGGATCGATATTTTATTTTGAATTGCCGGTTATGTATACTGTTGAAAAACCAGGTGCCTAAAGTGCCTGAAGTTTGGAGCACCTAAAGTTCAATATGTTAGATATTAAGCCAACTCCAGGCACTCTACATACTCCAGTCACTTCAAACTTCTTTTTAAAATAATTGTCAATAGAATATTCAAGATAATAGTTATATTAGCAGTTCTGATATACGAATGATGACCCGATCTTTTTTAGGCCATAGCAAGAGACTTATATTATGTTTGCTGATACTCGGTTTTACCGGTATTGCTCTATTTTCTCAGACGCCAGTTATTATTAATAAATATGCACGGGTTCTTTCCAGAAGCGATTACCAGGTAGTGGTTGATGACGTCTCTCAATTTAATACTGCCGATACTGTTCTTATTATCCAGATGCAGGGAGTGGCAATTAACGCCGCTGATGCTCTTGGTTACGGTACAACTATCGAACAGAAGGTCGGAGTTCCCGGAAGGTATGAATTTCTTATTATACAAAGTGTAGTTCCGGCCACCAAGACAATCACATTCTTCACCAAAATAAATAAATATGATCCTGCTGGAAGCGTGCAGATAATAAAAGTCCCTTTTCATAATTCCCTTACCAATTCTGACGTACTTACCTGTAAACCCTGGGACAGGGTTACAAAGACAGGTGGTGTTCTTGCCATGATTGTTGGGAAAACACTTACACTAAATAAGAATATTGATGTATCAGGTAAGGGTTTTACAGGAGGCACTGATACTATAGGATTAGGAAATTGTTCTGACCCTTCAGGAATCCTTCAGAAATATTCTTTTCCCCGCACATATCAGAATGCGGGATATAAAGGAGAAGGTTTGGCTTCGCACCAGAGTTTCTGTGCTGATCCGTGTATTCCGGGTGTTCTTCCGCTATATTTAAAAGGACAGGGGGCTCTTTTTACAGGTGGTGGCGGAGGCAATGGCAAATTTTCAGGTGGAGGTGGTGGCTCAAACAGAGGTCTGGGTGGCCAGGGAGGAAAGGAATTTTATTTATGTTCACCAACTATAAATTCCGGTGGTTATCCTGGTGTGTCAGTTACGGGAACTGCTATTGATACGATTACCGGCGGAATTTTTATGGGTGGCGGAGGAGGCTCATCTACAAGATGGGCCGGATCTGCATCTACTCCGGGAGGAAATGGAGGAGGTATTGTTATTATTGTGGCGGACCAGTTAATTGGTAACGGGAATAAAATTATTGCTGACGGGAGTAGTGTTTCAACTGCTAAACTGAATGCGGGCGCAGGTGGAGGTGGAGCAGGGGGCTCTGTGATTATCTCATCAAATTCTTTATTAAATGTTGAGCTTTCAGTTAAAGGAGGGAAAGGCGGAAATCATCTTGATGGATTTGGTGAAGGAGGAGGAGGAGGTGGTGGTTTATTATGGATTAGTCAGTCAGCAAAACCGGCATCAGTGACCAATACTTTGGATGGGGGAATAGCAGGTATCGATACAATCTTAAGTACCTCGACCGCCTTACCTGGATCACAGGGATTAGCCAGATTCAATTTTAAGGCTCAGCTTAACGGGTTTTTATTTAATTCGATCCGGTCGTCTGTTTCAGGTAACCAGGTAGATTCTGTCTGTTCTAATGTGATACCTCCAAAAATCACGGGAACTGTACCTGTTGGGGGAACTCCGGGTGCTGGTTATATCTATACATGGGAGAAAAGCGCTAGTGCAAGTTTTTCATCACCCATATTACTGACAAATGATACAGATCCCACTAATTATACACCAGCCGGACTGGAGCCTGCAACAGTCTATTACAGGAGAACCGTAACGGATCATTCCCTTCCTAGTGCTATAATTGATATCAGTAAACCAGTTAAAATCATTGTCCAGCCTGCAATAACAGGAAACAATATTGGCAAAGACACAACCATTTGCCATGGACAGAATCCGCTTCCGATTGGTTCAATCCCGCTGAATTCATCACCATCAAATGGTAATGGTATTTACAGGTATAAATGGCTTCAGAATACTACCAATACCGGCTGGGATACTCTTCAGATTGCAGCAGGTACGATAAATAACAAGGGATATGATCCTCCTGCTCTCAATCAGACAACATATTATAAACGTTTCGTTCAATCGGGCCGTTGTCTTGATTTAAGTTCTTCTTCTGTAAAGATCAATGTTCTGAATTCAATAACCGGTAACATAATCGCCAGATCCGATTCCATTATATGTGAAGGTTTCACTTTCTTAACACTAGGGGCATCGGCCCCAGGCCAGGGTGATGGGGTTAATTACTTATATCAATGGCAGGACAGCACCGCATCATCTCCATGGAATTCAGCCAGTGGATCCAATCTTGCAGCAACATATTCACCCGATACCTCTAAATTCTCTGTTGCTACTCAAAACAGGTTTTACAGGAGAGTTGTCGTATCAGGACCAAACAATGTGTGCAAAAGCAAGGGCTTTCCAATCAGATTGACCAGATATCCTAAACTTAAAAATAACCTGGTAACAGCTAATCCGGCTGATCTGACAATCTGTTCGGGCACTGTGCCTGTGGCTATACCTGCAACAGCTCCTGTAAATGGTGCAGGAGCCGGGTCATATTCTTTTGTCTGGCAACAGAGTGCCAACGGAACTTCATTTTTACCTGCTTCGGGAACAAATAATGCATCAACTGGAAATTACCAGCCGCCATCGCTTACTGATTCTACCTGGTACAGGAGAGTTGTTAATTCCGGTGTTTATAAAGGAGCAGCAGTTTGTACCAATACAAGCCCCGCTATCAGAATAAATGTTCATAAGCCGATACTAAATAATAATATATCCCTGATTACCGGCGGCGTAACCCAGACAATTTGTAATAATCAGGTGCCAACACCACTCCAGGGAACCCTTCCAACCGGAGGAACAAACATTCCCGGTGATTATGCCTACCTGTGGAGATATTCTACCGATAATTCTACATTTAATCCTGTTCCCACAGGAGGCACTACTCCTAATTTTGCACCTCCTGCACTTATTACAACAACTTTTTTCAGGAGGGATGTCATCTCAGGCGCCTGTATAGTGAACAGTGCTTCTGTAACCATTACTGTTCTTCAACTGATAGCAAATAATACAATTACCGGTAATCCGAAAGTTTGCTCCAGCCTGATACCTGCTTTAATAACTGGTGCAACTCCCTCAGGTGGTTCCGGTATATATAAATACTTCTGGCAGCAGATTACAGGGAGCGGAACACACTGGAACCCTGCTGTGGGAACAAATAGTTCATCTGATTATCAGGCCCCGGCATTATTTACAGCCACAAAATACAGGCGAACCGTAACATCGGGTTTAAATGATTGTTGCTCTGATACATCTAATGTTTTTATAATAAATATTGATCCTCTGCCGGTAAGTCAGATCAATGCGGGCCCTGATACTTCAATATACTCTTTTGATAAAATTTATCATATGAAAGCCGTCAATCCTGGTTTGGTTGGAGAAACAGGAACATGGGCAATTCTTAATAACGGTACAAGTACACTAACAGACACTACGAGTTATAACACAATAGTTAAAAATCTGTCAATTGGGAAGAATTCATTTTTATGGACAGTGCATAAAGGTCCATGCAAACTGAAGGATTCGGTAAATGTTGTATTATTTGAGAATTTTGTACCAAGGGCATTTTCACCAAACGGTGATAAATGGAATAATACGTTTGTTATTGAAGGCTTAAACAAGGAAGATAATTGGATTGACCTGAAAATTGTTAATGGAGCCGGCACTGAAGTATTTTCCACTTCAAACCGCAATGGTCAGGAATTTATTGATTGGGATGGAAAGAATTCTAAAGGACTTGATCTTTCCGAAGGCACATACTACTATATGCTGAAAATAACGCCTAAAGGTGGGAGTTCACTTCCCCCACAAAGCGGATTTATTATTCTTAAAAGATATTGATGACAAGTTTGCTGACACGGATTTTTGATGATCTTCGACGAATGTATAAGATAAAGTTGGCATTCTGTCTTTGGTTTCTATATGCTTTCACAAGTGTTCCCGGACAGGCAGTTCCCGATTCAACAGGGATCAGTCTGGGTTATCCTGTATACAGTCAGTATCTGCAGAATGGCTTGCTTATAAACCCCGCATATGCGGGCTCCCGTGGAGCATTAAGTGCATTTCTATCGTACAGGATGCAATGGATGGGAATACCTGATGCTCCCGTTTTTCAATCGTTTTCTCTGAATGCTCCTATGAAAAACGATAAAGTAGGTCTGGGATTAATGGCACAGTTCATGCAATTCGGATTTACTAAATCACAGAGTATTTATGCAAGTTATGCTTACCATATAAAACTTGCAAAAGGGAAGCTTTCATTTGGACTTAAAGGAGGTTTTGACAGGTCAAACACTGTTTACCCCAGTGATAGGTTCCTCACAACCCCCGGAGATCCGGTCTTTGTAAATGATAAACCATATTTACTCCCTAATGTAGGTGCAGGAATTTACTATTTCAGCGATAAATTATTTGGAGGGATCTCAGTTCCTGCCTTTCTGAGCTACAGGAAGAATTCTTCATCCGGTTCTGTTGAACCATATCATAGTTTTAGCAAGTATGATCTTATATTTTCTGCAGGAGGACTTATTACATTTTCACCTTCTTTCAAATTCAAACCTTCAGTTTTAATTGATTATTCCCTTGAGAAAACAAAAAAACTGACGCAGCTGGATCTAAACGGTAATTTTATTATAGGAGATCTTATATGGGTAGGAGGCTCCTGGAGAACATCAGAACAGGTTGCTGTAGGGATTCTTCAGGTTCAGCTCAACCCACAATTAATGATCGGTTTTTCATATGATTATCCGGTTGGAAGAATGAATAACTATTCAAAAGGATCGAGTGAATTTATTTTGCGATACGAGTTCGGATATAAAGTCAGTGCGGCAAATCCAAGGTACTTTTAATAATGGGGAAGAGGGTTTTTAATATTATATCAATATTTCTGGTCGTCCAGTTCATTTCATCGCAGATAATGGCACAGCAGCCTTCTGTTTATGAAGTAAAAAGAATGTCATTTAATATAAATGGGTTTAACAATATATCTCCTGTTATAGTTAAAGATGGTATAATTTTCTGTTCCGACAGGCGATTCAGCGGATTTCAGGATCGTACTTCCTTTGATGGTCGCAGACTCTATAATATATACCTGGCAGTAAAAAAGGACACGGCAACATTCAGTAAACCCATAGAATTAAATAGTGAACGGAGCAATAAATTCAACAATGGTCCATTGTGTTTTGCTCCCGATGGCAAAACGGTTTATTTTACGAGTGAAGTAGAAACCGGGAAAAATGCTGACAATAAAAATTTCAAGAATCATAGCGGAATATTTATAGCACAGCTTTCGGGTACAGATCTGGTATCTATACGCCCGTTTAAATATAATGATCCGCAGTATGATATGGGTCAACCCTCTGTGAGTAAAGACGGGAAGTACATTTTCTTTGCATCCGACATGCCAGGAGGAATTGGAGGATCGGATCTGTATTATTGTGAATTAGTAAATGGTGACTGGTCAGCGCCAGTTAATCTTGGTCCTAAAGTGAACTCCCCTGGGGCTGAAAACTATCCTTATATGCACCCGTCGGGTAAATTATATTTTACTTCAAACAGACCCGGCGGAATAGGTAACCTTGATATTTATTTTACCTCTTTAAGCAATGGTACATGGGAAGACCCGGTTCTTTTACCGGAACCAATAAATTCCACCTCTGATGACTTTGCTTTTGTTGCTGAGCCTAATCTTCAGAAAGGTTATTTTGCCTCAAATCGCCGTAGTGAAGATGATATTTACCAGTTTGCTTCAACAATTATCAGAAAAGCATCATGTGACACCTTGCAGGAAAACAATTACTGTTACCGCTTCTTTGAAGAAAATGCTGTAAAATATGATACTATGCCTTTCCGGTATGAATGGAAATTTGGAGATGGCAGCGGTGATACCGGGCCGGTAGTTGAGCATTGTTTTAATGCTCCCGGAACATATACGGTTCAGCTTGATGTGGTGAATCTGGTGACCAAGGAAGTCACTTACAATGAAAAGTCGGAAACCGTTGTGATAACAGAAATTGAGCAGCCATATATTTCGGTACCCGATAAAGTTGGCTCAAATCAAAGGATTGTTCTGAGTGCCGATAGCACAAATCTTCCCGGGTGGAAAATATCACAGTACTATTGGAACTTTGGTGACGAAACGATAGCCCTTGGCAAGGAAGTTAATAAAAGTTACCTCAAACCCGGAACATACAATATTCAGCTTATTATATCGGCAGAACCCGATCAGGGTGGAAATGCCAGGGAAGCGTGTGTTTCAAAAAATATTATTGTATTACGTCAGCCTTGATACTGAAAATAACTAATTTAGGCGTTAATGAAATTGAAAAAATCAATATACAAAATACTTCTTCTGGCTTGTTTATTTTCTATTCCGATGTTTGTCCGGTTATCAGGACAACCTGTCCCGGGAAAAGATGAAAATATCCCGTTTCTAGTGACATTTGGGAAAGAAGGAAAGACATCCTGGGGAGATGCCGATTTTTACCAGGTATTTTTCTTCAGTATTTTGAAAGATTATACCAAGCCGATTTATATAAGAGTTTTTGATCCTGATTGCGGCGGTGAAAATGATGAGATTCAGGGAGAATTCAATACCAAGACAAAATTCTCTGTTTATGGAGGCAAAGGAGTGGATCCTGAAAAGAATGAGGAATCAAGAGGCCTGGAGAAGGGATCGAATTACAAATCAGGGAACTTATTGGCATCTAAGATTTTTGGAAATGAGGCAAAGTACGATAATAAGTATTATACTTTCGGTCCTTTTAATCCTTCAGAAGGGGACTTTAATACAAAGTGGAACAGTTATATGTTCAAGATTGTCTGCGAAGGAATAAGTGGTGATGACGGTAATCTTTACAGGTACTTTCTTAGCAGCGATCCTGACAATAATGTTCCCATTGAAGGGGCAAATGCATTTACTTACGCTTATCACTTCAGGATGTGGAATGACTTTAAAAGTGTGGCACATATTTATCCATTTATTGATACAGGTATCGTTTATATCAGGCAGAGAAACTTTGACTGGGACAATGATGGAACCATTCTGGTGGTTTCCAGGTATAAACAAGGAATCTCGGTGCCTATTTCAGATGAAGACAACTGGATCATGTCCAATATCCCGATAGAACCTCCGGAAGTGAACTCTTCACTTGATTTTCAATTCCATAAAAGACAGGGTGAACTGGTTAAAAATAATAATGTGGTAATTACTCTCGAAAACCAACGTGGTGACGCCTTGAAATTCTTTAGTTCCCCAATCGGAGGGGTCCCGATATACCAGCCAAAAATAGGTTTAGAGAAAGTAAAGCCAAAGAAATAAGTGAAACCTGAAATGAGATTTAATATAAGGTTAAAAATATTAATCTGCTCCATCGGGCTTTTATTATTATTCCCATTATTATCAAATTGCCAGACTTACAGTTTCATGAATTATGGAACTGAGAGAAATATACCTAATGGTTTTGTTTATACCATTAACCAGTCAAATGATGGTTTCCTGTGGGTTGGAACAGCCAGCAAACTAACCAGATTTGATGGTTATAATTTTTACTCTGTTCAATATCCCGATTCCGCTTCCGGCCGATATCCTACAAAATGCCTTAAAGATAAACAGGGAACACTATGGTTTGGATGCAGTGATGGTACAGTTTATTATGAAAAGGAGAATCGGCTGATAGTTGTTCCTGTTCCAAATACAAGAAGTATCAGTGATCTTATTGAAGGACCTAATGGTCTGATTTATATAATTCCACAGGGGAAAGCGGTTTTTTCAATTAACCCGCTGAAACCTGAAGAGACACACCAGTTCTTTTTTTCGACTGAAACAGCAATGGTCTCAGCCTCATTTACCAATTCGGGGAATTTGCTCATAGGTACCCCGGAGAATCTTCTGGTCTGCAAACTTGAGAAAGATTCAGTTAAGGTAATCAAAGTGATTGAAGGATTTGATTCTAATGGTGTTACGTCGATTCACAAGACCGGTGATGGTTCGAGATTTATTCTCGGAACTGATGGCAATGGATTATTCCAATTAAAAATTTCCGACAAAGGTGATGATCTTATGCGGTTCCCCGATCATCCGGAACTGAAATCTCTGAAAGTGCAATCTGTAACTGAGGATGCAGACAAATCTTTTTGGGTTTCCACACTGGGTTCAGGAGTAATTCAATTTGATTTAGAGGATAATAATGATAAAGTGAAATCAGTTAAATCCTATGACTTTAACTCAGGACTGAACGGAAACAATGTTAAAACGGTATTTCAGGATATTGAGGGGAACTATTGGTTTGGATTGTATGGGGAAGGTATATCCATGCTTACATCCTATTCATTAAGTTATTATTCACCCGGAAAAAATTCTCAGGAAAACAATATTCTTTATGTTAAAAATATTGACAACAATTATATCCTCGGCACACCAACCGGGTTCCATATCTTTGATCCTGTTGCAGGAAAGTCTCTCTCTTTTACTGATCTTACCAGTCAGACCGGACATACGGAGATAAAATCATTTTATCTTGATCAATCAAAAAACCTTTGGATCGGAACTGCAGGGAACGGTCTGTATGTCAGAAATAATGCCGGATTGGTGCGAAGGTTTTACAAGTCGGGCGATTCAGGAGCCGACGATATCAAGGATATTGAAATGGATAATGTGAATATTTGGCTGGCAACAACAAATGGTGTTATAGTTCTGGATAAAAACGGTAATAGAAAGGAAACATTTGATATCAGCAACGGACTGCCTCATAATAGTATAAATAAGATATTCCTTACCCCTGAGGGAGCTGCATATATTGGCACTGAGGGAGATAAGCTGATTAAGATTAATCCCGATTTTAAGATCATATCAGGTAATGCCTCAATGACAGGAAGTACAAGGAATAAGATACTTTCCTTTACACGCACAAAAGATGGAGTGATGTGGGCTGCAACGGACGGTAACGGAATATTCAAATTCCTCAACGATTCGGTTTTCGCGATTAACAAGTCTAATGATTTGATGTCGAATTTTTGCTACGGCATACTGGCAGATTCAGAAAACAATATATGGGTCGGTCATAGTAAAGGGTTCTCAAGGTTTAATGCTGTAACCGGAACTATCAGGGTGTTCGGGAACGATTTTGCAAAAGCCGGAATTTGCAATGCTGATGGTATGTTTGAATCGGCCAATGGAAAGATTTTTATCGGTACAACGGAAGGTTTAATAATCTATGACCTTTTGAAGGAAAAGAAGAGCCAGACAGCTCCTTTTAGCAACATAAACGTGATAGAAATAAATGATGAACCATATCCATATCAGACTTCATTTGTATTACCTTATAATAAGTATAAGATCAAAGTTTATTATTCAGGCATTAATTTCAGTGCGCCGGATAAAGTTTATTACAGTACTTTTCTCACCAATTTCGATCCCGACTGGAGTAAAATGACAACTTCCAGAGAATCTCCTTACAGTCTGAGTGATGGTAAATATAAATTCAGCCTTATATCTGTGAATCAGGACGGTTTATCCCGTGGAGCTCCTGTATCATTTAGTATTTTAATAAAAAAGCCTTACTACAGAACATGGTGGTTCATCCTGTCGGCTATAACTGTCTTAACAGTAATTGTAATTCTGGTAATACGGGAAAGAGATAAGGCACAGAAGAAGATTCAGGCTTATCTTGAAAAAGAACTCGAGGCAAGGACAAGCGTAGTGATGAAGCAGAAAGGAGAAATTGAACTTCAGAACATCGAGATCACTGACAGCATTAACTATGCCAAGAGAATTCAAACAAGCATCCTGCCGGATATTAGTAAACTCAAAGAGACATTTAAGGATGCATTTATCCTGTTTCATCCGAGAGATATTGTGAGCGGTGATTTTTACTGGTTCGATAAACTAGATGAAGATAGGTTTATACTTGTCTGTGCAGATTCAACAGGGCATGGTGTGCCAGGTGCTTTTATGTCGATGATAGGCTCCACTCTGCTTCAGGATATTGTTACCAGAAAAAGAATTTCTAAACCATCTGAAATTCTCAGCCTTCTTGATAAGCAAATTTTCTCTACATTAAATCAGAACGTGGAATTGGGTATATCAAATGATGGCATGGATATGATAGTTTGCGAATTCAGTATTTCAACCCGCCATATCAGATTTGCATCGGCGATGCGACCGGTAATTCTTGTCCTCGATGGTGAACCGTTTTATATTAAAGGTAACAGATCTTCTGTGGGAGGAGAATCGGTAATTGAGAAATTCTTTGATGATCAGGAGTATTATCTTAAAGAAGGTGATACCATTTATCTCTTCTCTGACGGACTTCCCGACCAGTTCGGAGGGACAGATGGCAAGAAAATGAAAATAGCCAGATTAAAACGCATGATTGAGCAGGTATCAAAACTGCCCATGGATGAACAAAAGAAGGCTATGTCGAAATTCTACTTCGATTGGAAAGGTTCCTATGATCAGGTTGATGATGTACTCCTGATGGGTGTTAAAGTCTGAACGGCTTACTTATAAACACTATTTACTGATAGCACTATCTCACTGGTTGATGCAACATTGCTCACATTCAGGGCCCTGTCCGTAATATAAAAATCATACCGTATTGTATCTGAAGGAGAATAGAAAAGATAGAGAAAAGTTACTGATATTGTCCCTTTAAGTATTTTATTCTGCCCTAATCTTACCATATAAGGGATCCTGTAAGGTGACGGTTTTAAAGGATCATTATCAGCCGCAGGCACCATTATCCCGCCCTTTTTCCTGAACAGAGTAAAAAATAAGTTTGTGGAATCTGACTGAATATCTGTAGGTGGAGCCAGGCCCAGGTCGCCATCGCCATCTTCAAAATGAAACCTTAGCCTTCCACCTTTTGAATTATTGCCCAGAATATCTAATGTATCAAAAATAGTGAAGCTGGTAAATTCTATCTTAGGAGTTGCAGGCAATTGCTGGATCTTCCGGCATGAATCAACAGCGAATATGATTATTAAAACTGTAATCAGAAATATAATTTTTCTCATGGTTTTAAGTCAATAGATTTTCACGAACAAAAACCACACCAAATTTGATCATTTTTTTCTGAAAAATATCCTTATCGGTACTCCTGTGAAATTAAATTTTTCCCTCATCCTGTTTTCCAGATATCTTTTATAGGGATCTTTTACATATTGAGGCAGGTTGCAGAAAAATGCGAAAGCAGGAGTATAGATAGGAAGTTGTGTCACATATTTGATCTTGACATACTTCCCTTTCAATGCCGGCGGAGGATTATTTTTAACCACCTGCAGCATCACTTCGTTTAATTCAGATGTGCTTATCTTCCTGTTCCGGTTCTGATTTACCTGTTCAACCAGTTCAAGCACTTTGTGAATCCTCTGTTTATTAATTGCCGAAATAAACAGAATTGGGTAATCGGTGAAAGGGGCTGTTTTTTCCTTTATGTCTTTTTCAAAAAGGATAGTGGTATTGTTTTCTTTTTCAATAAGATCCCATTTATTAACAAGCACTATCATGCCTTTGTTATTCTTCTGAATAAGCGACATGATATTGAGGTCCTGCGCCTCAATTCCTCTGGTTGCATCAATAAGCAGAAGACATATATCTGAATTTTCAATTGTTTTGACTGCCCGCATCACTGAGTAAAACTCTATATCTTCGCTTACTTTTCCTTTCTTACGCAAGCCTGCAGTATCGACGAGCAGGAAATCGTGCTGAAATTTATTATACCTGGTATATATTGAATCACGGGTAGTTCCGGCAACCGGAGTGACAATATTTCTTTCTTCTCCTAGAAGAGAATTTACCAGAGATGATTTACCTACATTTGGCCGTCCAACAATTGCAATCCTTGGTAAATCGGGCATTGGGCCAGGTTCTTCGGCAGGAAGATTTTTTACAACTTCATCGAGTAGTTCACCTGTACCACTGCCATTCATTGAACTTAAAGGGAAATAATCACCCAGCCCCAGATTGTAAAATTCATTTGCATCAAGAAGTCTTTCACCATTATCAACCTTATTTACCACAACCAGTACTTTCTTGGCTACTCTTCTAAGAAGCGAAGCTACTGAGGTATCGAGCTCATGAATACCACAGGTTACGTCAACCATAAAAAGGATGAGATCCGATTCTTCAATCGCAAGCAGAACCTGTTTATTTATCTCTTCTTCAAAAATATCATCAGAGTTCTGAACATATCCTCCTGTATCAATTACTGAAAAATCGATTCCATTCCAGTTTGAAACGCCATAGTTGCGGTCGCGGGTAACCCCGCTTACTTCGTCAACTATAGCTTCCCTCGAATCGGTAAGCCTGTTGAAAAGTGTTGATTTCCCAACATTTGGTCTGCCTACTATTGCAACTATCCTGCTCATAAATATTATAAATATTTGTTTTATTGATAACCAAATCTTTTAAGTACCAGTGGTTTATCTCTCCAGTCCTTGGTTACCTTTACATAAAGTTCAAGAAAGACCTTTTTCCTGAAAAAGTCTTCCATATCGCGTCTTGCTTCAGTACCTACTCTTTTTAGCATGGATCCTTTGTGACCGATAATTATGCCTTTCTGACTGTCGCGGGTAACATGAATAAGTGCTCTTATTTTAATGATATCCTTTTCATCTTTAAAGCTTTCAATCTCAATCTCAACAGAATAAGGGATCTCTTTTTTGTAGTTTACAAGTATCTTTTCACGGATGATTTCCGAAGCAAAAAACCGTTCATATTTATCGGTAAGCTGATCTTTTGGAAAAAACGGAGGATTTTCTGGTAGCTTAGCCAGAATTGCATTCAGAAGCGAATCGAGGTTAAAGCTTTTAAGCGCGGAAATAGGGATTACTGGAGAATCTGAAAAAGCGACATGCCACGATCCGACAACTTTTTCCAGATTATCCTGATTTGTAAGGTCAACCTTGTTTACAGCAATAATTACAGGAATTCCTGATTCCTTTATCTTATCAATATACTCTCCTTCATGAGCTGTGCGTTCATTTACATCAGTAACATAAAGAATCATGTCGGCATCAGACAGGGCCGAATTGACAAAATTCATCATTGTTTCCTGCAGCTTATACTGCGGCCTTAAAATTCCGGGAGTATCGGAGTAGACAATCTGAAAATCCTCACCATTTACAATTCCCATAATACGATGGCGGGTAGTCTGGGCCTTTGGGGTAATAATGGAAAGTTTCTCACCGACCAGAGCGTTCATAATAGTCGATTTACCTACATTAGGATTCCCAAGAATATTTACAAAACCTGATCTGTGACTCATCGTTGAAGATTAAAATATTCCCCTCTTTAACATACTAACTTCTTTGTCGTTAAGGTACCTCCATTTTCCCCTCTGGACATTCTTCTTGGTAAGACCGGCAAAATATACCCTGTCGAGTTTTTTAACTTTATAACCAAGAGTTTCAAACATCCTGCGTATGACTCTGTTTTGACCGGAGTGAAGTTCAATTCCGATCTGGCTTTTATCATCAGGATCAGCGTATGATACTGCATCAGCAACTACCATAGTTCCATCAAGTTCGATGCCTTCTGTAAGTTTGAAAAGATCATTTTTGGTTACAGGGTTATCAAGAAAGACGTGATATATTTTTTTCCTTTTATACTTTGGATGAGTGAGTTTTCCTGCAAGATCACCATCATTGGTCAGAAGGAGGACTCCTGTGGTCGCCTTATCGAGTCGCCCGACTGGATACACTCTTTCAGGGCAGCTGTCTCCAATAAGCTCAAGTACTGTATGCTCTGCATGCGGATCTTCAACTGTGGTGACGTAATCTTTTGGTTTATTCAGAAGTATGTATACTTTTTTTTCAGCTGAAAGCTTTTTGTTCCTATACCTCACTTCATCATCGTAACTGACTTTTGTTCCCATATCAGTTATTATCTGGCCATTTACTGATATCAGTCCGTTTTTTATATGCTCATCAGCATCTCTCCTCGAACAGACTCCACTGTTTGCGATGAACCTGTTGAGTCTGATCAGGGTAATCTCCTTTTCTTTACTCCTTAAACCTGGCTTTTCTGATCTTCCCGCCGGGTTACCTGCTACTTTTCTGATTCTCTTAT
>Ga0302284_1000608_pt1 | contig 16416 bp, 8 predicted proteins | sample III_Fen_E2_1_FD_198760 | JGI IMG/M metagenome (GOLD analysis project Ga0302284, IMG submission 198760) | Peat permafrost microbial communities from Stordalen Mire near Abisko, Sweden - III_Fen_E2_1 | ecosystem: Environmental > Terrestrial > Soil > Wetlands > Permafrost | place: Sweden: Abisko...
TGATGAAGATATTGAAGATGATGAAGATATTGAAGATGAAGATGATGACGAAGAAGAAGACGATGGTGCTGATATTGATGATGAGATTTCTGAATCTGAAGAAGAAGATGATGAAAAATAAACTCTCACCTAAGTTCTTAAGGGAAAACAAGCTGCCAAACCCTCTGAACCCACTAAAAAGGTTAAGACTAACGATAGCCAAGCTGCCCCTGCTAAGCCTAACAATGCTGCTGCCAAACCTTAAGAAAAGAACTGGAAGTCAGACGACAAAAAAGGAGGTGACTTCAAGAAAGGCGGTTTCAACAAGGGAGGTGACTTCAAGAAAGGCGGTTTCAACAAAGGTGGTGATTTCAAGAAAGGTGGCTTCAACAAAGGTGGTGATTTCAAGAAAGGTGGCTTCAACAAAGGTGGTGACTTCAAGAAGGGTGGCTTCAACAAAGGTGGAAATGGTTTCAACAAAAAGCCATTCAATAAGAAATACTGAGTGAATTAATATTTTGTATGCAAATTTGTATAAACACTATCTATGCACAAGCTTCTTATTTTCTTAGTTTCATATCAACTAACTCTTTCTCATTTTTGTTAAGTTTCTCTTTTGAAGATTTTACCGCTTTGCATTTCAATTATTACTAATAGATATAACACTACAATACATCTCAATTATTTTTTTTATTTTAGACAATTGAAGATCTCTTTTTGTCTACTTTTTGCTACTGATTGGAGATCGAAGGATTTAGTGCTTTGTTAGGTTATTTTTCATTTTATTTTTCGACAAAAACCTGAGATGGATATTTACTTGCATACTCTGCTCTCATTTTCCTAATAAAAAAATTCCATTTAAAAAAGTATAAAAACAACTAAAATATTTTATATTTTACAAAAGATTCTGCATTTTATCCTGGAGAGTATTGTACATTTGTAGCTTTTTCGCAACAATTTGATCAAACTTTTTAACATAAGCATCGATGTCACAATCCATGAATCCATCTCTTTAGCAATCGGTTAGTATTCCACTCTCCATGGAAAGCAAGTTCGCATCCTCCTAAAAAAAAATAATTAGCAAATTATGTTGATAACTTTTTATGTTTTTGACAGCAAAACATTGTTATTTTGAAATAAAAACCTACTTTAATCGCGGACATATGTGCAGAGAATATATCTTCTTGTCTCTCTTTGAGTCTTTACAACATATTCTCTTTTGTTTTCTACTCCATTTAATGCTGTTCTGCTTTCTCAATATTCTCTTAGACTTCTTTATTTTTCAATGTAATGTGATCAGTAAGACTGTTTCCGCTTTAGATTTGAACTACTCCAACATTTTTCAACTGTTCAGATGATTTAATGTCACCTTTTCCTTAGGGAACAGGTTCTTTCTTTAATTTATTAGAATTTGATTCATTTTCAAGAATTGATTTCTGTTAGTTTTTTTGATTCTTTGAAGAGTCATTATTCATATTTTTCTACTGAAGTAATGAGTTAAAACTAGTATCTTATTTCTTTTCGTTAGTTTTTTTACTTAGAGATGTCTGCCTATTATTCTAAATTACCTATTTTGAAGAACCAACTTAGGAAACATTTCCTTGCTAGGGTACTTAAGATACTTTACCTGGTTTGGGTTTTTCCTATACCTACCCTTAGTTTTACTATTGCTATTGCAAAGGTTGTTGCGTTTTGGGAGTTTGCAATTGCTGTTGATTTTGAACGGAATGCTTTGTAACATTAGATCCATTCAGTCCCTCTTTGGAATCTCCAACTAGATACTAAGAAGCATCATATTCTTTGTTAGTGTGTGCAAAATCTGTTTCATCAGTAATCTCATCGACTTTTGGCATCATGGAAGATTTATTCTCGTCTGTTCTTTTTTTGGTTAACACTTTATCCTTGCTATTGTCATCATCTTTTCCAAGGGCATTTTTTCTATCTTCACTCTAGCTATTTCGTCTATTTTTATCTAGTTTTTTACCCTTTTATGCACCTATTCGATCTTCATTTTCACTGTGGATTCTAGTCCGCTGCTGTTTTGTGTCTTTTTGAAGGATTTCACCTCGAAATTCACTCTATCCATCTTATTATCCATTTCCACTTGATTTATGATTTGTTGAAGGTGCTCCAATTTAAACATCTTAGGGCATATTAGTATTTGGTTGTTAAAGAGCTGGTAGTTAGAGAGGTTTTTGCTATTTTGTGGACTTTTCTTCAATCAATTTTATTATTTCAGGCAAGGTAGTAGAAGTTTCCTTTAGTCTATCAGCATATCTTCGTATGATTTACGCCCAAAAAATAGATTAAAAATCAAATAAAATTTCCTTGAAACTAGTTAATTACCTGAGAGTGTTAACAGTGTGATCTGCAGAAGATGAACCTGGAGAAATACAACCAAACATTAAGATGTGAGAATTTGGGGATTTGCTTAAGAATGAGTCTCTGAGAACAAGTGTTAGTTTTGAACCACGGAATGGCACATGCTAAGCACCCGAATCCATCGATCTTATGCATTCTTTCAAAGCCAATAAACTCCTATTAATATCAATTCCTTCTATCCTTCTCTGCTTTGAATTGCTCTGACAATCCTAGGCGCGCTCACTACCAGCTAGATCAACCATAATTAGTTTTCCTCTCGTGTGTCCACTACCATTCTCCTTCACTGATATCTAAGAAAATTTCAAAATGTAAACACATCTTTTATCTAAAAAGCCATTTTTTCTACCTGACATATTGCATGTGATCTAGAAGACTCTTCATTTGATTCCGTCGCATGTGTGCTTGGGGAAGTCGAGAAGCGGGCACGCTTAGAAATGAATGAGTTTTAGAGAAAATAAAAACATACGTTCTGATACCGGAGGCATTGTCTATGAGATTGATCAGCATCTGTTGATCTCCTGCTGGTTTTTCTACCAGATTCTGTATTTGTACATTTCCATTTTTGTCCTCAAGAATATTTAGTGCATTTCGCTCGTTCAGTAAGTCAAAGCATCTATGTTTTTTAAGTAAATCATCCCAAAATTATTGTAATAAAAACATAAACATTTTGTATAATTTGACAACTAATGATTGAATGAATTACTTTCCGTTGTAAATCTCAAAGCAGCTGAGGGAGACATGCAGAGATTAAGATTTAGCAATTAGAGAGTAAATATCAGAAATGTAGAATTGTTAAAGACCCCTCATTGTGAATGTTTTGCCAGATCCTGTTTAGCCATAAGCAAAACATGTCACAACGCCTTGCTGAAAGATACTCTAAATGATAGGCTTCAGTGAGCAAGCATAAATATCGATTGTAGATTCCGTTTCAGAGAATACATTATCAAACTGGAAATCGTGATTAGCAATGTATTTTGTTATCCCATCAACTTTCCACTTTGGTTCATGCACGCGAATTATTGGATTGGGGGCAGAAATCGAATCGATCTCACCTTCTTCACTTTCTTTTGCGAATAAAGGTCTTTTTCTTATAATGACGCTGAGCTTCTGATTCTCAGGTGGAGAATGAGGTAGCGAGTAGTTGAGTCTTTCTTCTTCGATGAGTAACTCGAAATCAACATCGACATTCTTGTTGCTTTCTTTATTTAATTATTCCAGCTCGATTTTTTGCTGCTTTTTCTATGTCATTTTTTCTCTCCGTTCCAAACGTGCTTATTCCATTTTCTCCATGTTCTGAATCAGAGCACTCTTCTTTGGTTTTTTATATTCCACTCTAGCTTCCCTGATGGACTCATAATCTCGATCACTTCCTACCATCAAATAATCATATTTCCCTCCCCTTCAAATTCCAAGAAAAACAAAAATACTAGGAGAATCTTGAATTTCAGCTTCATTTGGGAAAGATGTATCACAAGGTTCCGTTTTCATTCTTGATTAAATTTTTCTTCAAATTATTAAAGTTTGCAAAAAATGCATAGTGTGGGGAATTACGTTTTCTTTTGAGTGGCTAAAATATTCAAACAAACCCAAAGAGAAATTAAATCTAAAAAATGAAATTCAAATTTCTACATTGGATAAGAAAATAATTGCAAATTAGAATCAGATGCCTAGAAATATGCAAAGTTTGATAAAATAGTCAGCTCACATATCAAATACTTTCAATAAACGAAAAACACATAAAAACTTAAGATTTGGTGCTTATAATACAGTTAAATGTAGTTACTAAAGAATTAACTGCTAAATTAATAACCAACAACAACACAAATATAAAATGTAACGATTCTCATGCAAAAAAAATGCAAAAACACAAAAGCATCATCCAAATATATAGTAAATAGTGAAAAATTGAAAGCAAATGAGAATTTCATAGAAACAATTCAAGTATTACAACTTTATTTTATATTCTGATGAGAAAGGAATAATTAACTCATAAAAAGTTTGATATTGTAAATGAATATTCAGTTATTTATTAATAATCTCCAGAAAAGCTAAAAGCTAAAAACTTAGAACTTCTATTTTTAATCGATTAATAACAACAAAAGTTAAATTGTAATTTTTTAAGGAGAAAATTAAAAAACATAGGTTAAAAATTCATAATTTTTCTTCTTTTAGTTGTTTGCTCAATTTGCAAAAGTAACTTTCTTTGGACTTCTGCTTCGAGAATGCAAACCTTACTGTGATTCATTAAAAATAGCCTCAAAAGCTGCCTAAGGATTCTTTAGAATCGATTTATACAATGAATCAGTATTTGCAGGTTAAAGACTAGCTGAACTACTTGATGGATAACAATCAAGCGTTCTCGCTTTTGGTCTGGGTTCAAAATCACTCAGCCCATCATCATCCTCAAGATTATTAGCTATTTCTTCATTTGTATAATGTTTATTATTTTAATTTATTAAAACTGCTGCAACTGATGGTCTCCAAGAATGAACTCTTTTTCCTTAAGATGCTTCAGCCTTGGCTACCTCATCAAGGGGAGTCCTACTCTTTAAAAACCCAGATGGACTTGAATTCGTTGAATTGGAATAATGATCAGAGTTAAATTTAGATGCATTCAACAATTTTGAAGTTGATGAAGAACTTGAAATATTGCTTTTAACTGGAGAGCTGTGTCTAATAAACTCATCATAGACATTTTGAACTGAAAATTTTGGAGAAGCAGTCTAAATTATAGTTTAATTCAAACTCAAGTTAACTTTTGTGTCTTTGCTATCCTCAATAACCCGAACTTAAATTTTCTTGAGACTTTCTGATTTGCTTGAATTTGCTGGAGATACCTAGCGTTAGTTCTGAGATTGTTCAAAATTCATTGGTGCAAGCAACCAATTCGTGCTTGAATTTGACATTTAAGGTGATTCTTTTTAAATAGTTGTTTTATCTTCAAAATATGGTTATTTTACAATTTCAACTTTGGGGTTTTCAGGAGGAATCAACTTAATTTTAGAGGGTTTCTTTTTTTCTAATAGTGCGGTTTGATCCTTTTCAGAGATTAAAGAAAGTGAAAGGTCAGTACGAGCATTCTAGATTGACTTAATTTCTTCATTACTGAAATCTGCAGTTATTTTATTCTATGGTTTTTTCCTTCTTATCCTGCGGGAAGCAGTGATAGGTTCTTCAAATTCAATAGATTCAGGTTTTACCTCATTTGGCTCAGAATGCAAGCGTATAGAAGAAGATGATGAAGCTGATAACGATTGAGAAGATGTCTTCATAACATCCTCAAAAGCCTTTGATGAGTTTCCACATAGCCATTCGATTAGTTCCTGCTTTTAAGCAGCGTTAGGTTGAGTTTTTTCTCCTGAAAACAAGGACTTCTTTGATATCTATCCTTTATCTAAAGCTGCAACAGAGATGCACTTTTCCGATTCAACTTTTTTTATCCTTTTTTGGTACTCAGATCTGTCGGAGAGGGAAGCGTTTAAAGTTTTCGAAGCTGCTTATGGGCTAGATAACAAGCTTTTGCTGCTCTATTAAAAAATGGAAGGGCGCATCGATTTTAAAAAAGAAATTGTTCCAGTAGTTGACCTGAATGTTCACCTGTTTTGTTAATTAAATTAGTATTTACAGAATAAAAAATAGAGGTTGACAAGATCTAGAGAGTTTTTCTTGATTAAAGAAGCAGAAACAGAAAAAGAATAAAAGAGAACAGAGTATTTGTGTGTTTAGTACAGTAAGAGTAAGGAGTTAATTCGTTAACTTATTACTAAACAAATTATTGCTCTTTTTTTTCGCAAGATTTGAAATAATCTTTAGTTTATTTTAGATTAGTTTCTTATTGGGATCGATAAACTACTTTGATGTTATCCATTCATTCTTATAGGATAAAGCATCAATCTTAAAATAAACTAATATTCTATTACATTCTTTAATAATACATTAGAAAAATGTCATTTGTAAGATAAAAAAGTTGAAAAATTACATTTTTTTGTTTGTATTCTTCAATTACTTCAAAGTTCTGATGATACTAATTGCTAATTGATTATAAATAATAAAATCACATTATTATTCTTGTTTAGGTTGTTTTTTGTCTCAAACTAATTTAAGCCAGTCAGTTTGCTTGAAAATTGGAAGGAAGTGAAGTGATTATAGTGTCAGAAAACTCCAAAATTATCAAAATTTAGTGCAATCCCGTGCATTCAAATTATCTCCTTGCTTGTCTAAAAAACGAAATTAAACATTTGTGATGATCCTCAATCCTTAATCTGTGCGGACTAATATGATTTAATTATCAGAAATAAAAAAAACTTCTGAGGGATTGCGCATGTATGATACAACCAACTAAATCCGCTAAAAAAAAATTTAGTTCTTATTAAATCTCACGTTTACGAATCAAACAGATAAAAATAATCAAATTTTGATATTATAAAATCATAAAGTAGAAGGTTCTAAGACATTTTATATATTTCCCTTTGATTTTACTGCTCATTGCCTCAGATGGGATGCACCTCTGCCAAAAGCAAAAAATGGAATACAACTCTGGCGATTGACAAGCTATCTTACTAGTAGCTATTAACTCTTAGCAAAACCTCTAAAATCGACATCAAACTATTTCAAAACTATGAATCTTATCTCTATGAGCACTAGCTTTACCTAATCTCTTGCATTCAATATTCCATTTTTGGAACTTGCTTCACAGCATTCTACTCAAAGATCTAATAGTTTATTGTCATCAAAATTTATGATAACACTCCTGCTATGATTATTCAAGGCTTGGAGTTATAAAAAGAATAGGCGAAGAATATGAAGAATATTACTAAAATATATGATGTTCTCTATTCCAGCAAGCTTCAAACAGCGTTTCTCTTACTTGAATTATGCCAAGGTATATAAATCAATCATGTTAACAATGAGAGAATTGATGATTGTTTTCAAAAAACTGTGCTTAATTATCTTAAGATTAGTAATTTTGATTTTAAAAAGGAACCCTGGAAACATTGATTGCAGAAAGAAGGAAAAACGAAATGAATTTTTCTAAGAATGAAATATACAGTCTTGGTATACAAATGATCACAGGACTGATTAATGCTGCGGAGACTGATCATGAAATGCCTTCAATCAGCCCTGAAAATATCCTTATTGATCGCTATTTCAGGACAATCAAAATTGGTATAAGAATAGATAATTTTAATTATTCTTAAAAAATATGTTTACAATTTTTGATTACACTGCGAATAATAATTACATTAATTCGATCTTTTGATTAGTTTAATCTTATGTGCACTTTCGTCTTCTTTCTCAATCTGTTCCATCAACAAATCATAGTGTAAATTGATACTATTTTTTTCAAAAGTGACTGACTTTCTTTAATTGTTAAAATTGATTTATCAGGTTGTAGGATCACGTCTAAAACTAACTTAATCCTTTGGAGATTTTGCAGTGTTTTTGAAAAAGTTTTAGGAAGAAATAGTCTCTCTAGGCTTGATTCTTATTAATTTAACTAATATTAAGGATACTTTTTTGAATCTTAAATAAACTGCATATCCACGATCTAAATATAATCCAGCATTTGCTGAACTGAATGAAAAAGTTATTCATCCATTGGTTACTTTCGATTAAATATCTAGAGTAGAGTTTCTTAATGGAATTAGAAATATCCTTAAGTCTATGCTGGCTGAAGAAAGGGTGAATTAGAATTTATCCAAGAGGTTATTGATATTAGAAAAACCAATAATGAATCTAAAACAAAATGAAGGCCTTCTTGATTGTAAAAAATTCACTTCTTTTACTCAATTCGATGAATTCATTGAAAAAGAATATCTTGAGTCAGTTGAAATTAGCCTGTAAGACAGATTATTTTTTTTGTATGTATGTGTGTTGAATTTACTTTGAATTTTTTTAGGGAACATCCACTAAACGAGAAGGATTTTGATCTCTTGAAGATGTGCACAATGGCATCTGAGAACATTCACTAGATTCAAATCAAATTCAAGCAGTATGAAATCTTGATTTTTAAAACTAAAAAATATTCTTAATTATTACTGTTATATTTTAATTAGAAATAATCGATTCGGACCAGATTAAGCAATTAAATTTTGCTCAGGGTTAAGTTTTTCTGAAAGTCTTGAGAATCTAAGCCTTTCTTTCATGTAAAAATAGATCTTAGAGGTTTTAGTTATTATCTAAAACTTATTTTAATTTTTCAGAAGTAGTTCTATCAACAGCACAGGAATCGAGAAGTTATTCGAATAATTATGCTAAATTAAGAATCTCTCAAAGCTTAGTTTGTCATTCAAGTAAGCCTTTTTCATAGAAATACTAGAAATTTATTAACTAATTCTCTTTAAAAAAATAAACAGAGAAAGTCTCGTAAGTGAAAATTCTGCTCAAAAAATCAAAGAAAGCTTTAAAAATTACACCAAACTTTAATCTCTTTCTCTTGATATTAGGTAATAATATCGATATTTTGTATTTTTCTGACTTTAACTTTTGCCATTTAAACACAGCAATTGTAGTCTCTAAGGAAACACCGCACAGTTACTAGCAGAAGGAGTTTTCTTAAATACCTAGATTTCATCCTTAACTTATTATCTAAGGTATGTAAACTGTTTATGCTTATTTTCTATTAATTGTTGTTCAAACAGATAACTACACACAATGTAAGATGCTTCATTTTTGAAGACTTTTGGACAAACACTTTCTTCAACTCCTAATCTGAAAAAGCTCACTCTAAGTTTAGCGTAAAAGACTATTCTCAAAGTGATTAAAAAAATAAAAAATTTCTGACAACTGCAAATTTGAAAAAAGTGGAAATAATATTGATTGGAAGACACTTGAAGTCATTGTAGGAAATCTATCATAAAATCAATCAATCTCTGAACTGGAACTTGATCTTTCGTAAAATATTTTTCATCATTTTTCCTCAAAAGAATGAATAAGAGATTATAATTATGTTAATTTTCTGTTAGTTAAAATATTCTTGGACAAGAGAGTCTGCTTTTCTTATCGGAGAAATTAGCATTGTGTTCGCAGTTAATATCATTGGCACTGAGAATCCAGTAACAAAAGATCATAAATGTTAAAATTTTATATAAATTTAATTATTTTTAGGGGAGTTGGTATGGGATCATCATGTCTAAAGTAATTTGCTAAAAATTTCACTGCCTATCCGAAATTGCAAAGGCTCAGTCTAAGACTCTAGTAACTAATAGTTCATGATCATACAATTGAAATTAAATACTTCTTTTCTGACATTAAATAGGAACAATAATATTGATGATAATGGAGCTAGAGATTTCCTTGAGGAGATATCAAAATAAACAACAATTGCAGCGTTTCTAATTGATTTAACGTAAGTTTTAGTTTGAAATTGGATTGCAGTTATTCATGCATTTTTCTTTTACAAAAAAGTATGAACATGGTTGTCGAAAAAGACAGAGAATAAGAAAATAGAAGGATTCTCATGAAGATGAAAAGACTTGTAAGGTTTAAATACCTGTGGAACTTCTGAAAAAAGAAAGTCACAGAATAATGTTAAAATTTTTGTTTCAAAGCTATTTTTCCTAATATTTCCATGTTTAAAAACAGTGTATTTACTAACTAACTCAAAAATGTAGATGCATTTACACGTTTATGTTTTTAATAATATTTATTGATGTGTGATAAACTAAATTGCAAATCTTTCGGCTATTTAATGAATTCATTTGCCAAATTTCTTCGCCATTACAGCTCCTGGAAGTGCATTCAGCATGTCCGCAAAATCAATTTGGAAGAGAGTTAAAGCATCAGAACCATACTAATGGCTGTGATTATCGAAACTGAAATGCTCTGTAGCATGAATAATAGGCTTTGAAAATTCTTTTACTGTAAATGACACACTTGGCTGAGGAGTATCTTGATGATCTGGATGTTAGAAAATGGTATGTTTAGGTGGTTTGGAAGCTAAATCTACAACAACGATAGAGTCTTGAGTGTAAACAAGGATTCTCTTAGAAACAGAAGGATGCTTAAGGATTCCAAGAATGGGATTCTAACGTCTGAGGAAAGATTGTGGGAAACTGTGGAAGTTATCTTTCGTCCATTTGCTTGGTGCCTTGGTGATGAGGTCAAAAATAGCGAATTTTCTATTTTCATAAGCCACTGCGAGTTGTTTTGTCGAAGCGAGTACCTTTAGCTATGAGAAACTAGCAGTGTCACTGAGTTTAGGAACTTCAAAAAGTACTTTGCCAAGATTTTTTGTGGAAAGACCTATTTCAATTATTGTGTTGGTGTTTTTTGCACCAATAAAAACACTTTTGTTCTTAGGTCCCATTGAAACATGCTGTGCTGCAGATAAGCTAGAGTCGAGAGTGCAAATTGGCTCTAGAACTAGTGGTTAAGTTGATCCAGTGTATTCAGGGAGTTGAATTTATTGAAGTTATCGTTTTGAATCAACGAGCAGTAAAAATCCACTGTGCGCTGCTCCGTGTTCTGACAATGCAACTTAAGCTCCTTCAGAGAACTTGACAATGATTTAAGGAGGAAGGGTCGCTATTTTCTTAAGTTTTGGTAACGTTGAAGAGCTAAAAACGATGTTCTTGGAATTATTTGTTATCTCAAAAATCGATGTTTCAATATCCGTAGAGAACGCTAAATATTAAGACTTAGCACTGATTGAAGCTGCGACTATTGGTGCGTTGAGTTTGAGGTTCAATAGATATTAGTAATTGAGATTCGAAGCATCAAACGACCATAGCTCAATGGAAGTTGCTTTCTTCAGCAGCACAATATTGTCTTGTGTGACGTAAAGTCTATTCGAAATATTCTAATCAATTCCAACAATGTGTCTGAGCTTCTTCCTATCAGCTTTCAAGATGCTAGCTCGATCTTAGAACCGACCATCCTCAAGTAACGAATACTAGCATATATCTGTAGTAACTCCTCCAGATAGTAAAGTACTTCCTTCATTTATCAAAAGTAACGTTTTAACATCATGCGATTGCCCTCTTTCTTCACCTACCAGCACCCATTCGTCTCTGACGTATTTATATGCAACTATCTTGGAATCTGCTCCAGAAGCATAGAAAATATCGTTTTTATTATTGTAAGCCAGAGCCAACACATCTGCTTCATGTCTTCGATAGGATCGCATAACTGTACCAAATTTCGTTTCGAATAATCTCATTTGACCGTCACTGCAACCAGCAATCAACTAAGCGTTCTTTAAACTTCTTATCCTCCATGCAACCGTCTTTTCGTTGTTTTCCTTGACACTCATGGTTGCTATGACTTGCTTAGCTTTATTGAATTTTCTGATTAATCCACTCTCGTAGCTTCCATAGAAATCCTCTATGTTCTCTTCATCCCAGCAAACATCGATAGCCCTTCAAAAGAAAAAAAAGAAGAAAATTAACTCAAAATTACATTTTAATATTCCTTCTCACCTATCCTCAAAAGTCCTCACAGATGATGCAAAGCGTATTTTGAGCCCATATTCTTCATCAATAATGAGTACTCTAATGAATCCATCTTCACTGGCAACAAGAATTTCCTTTGTGATAGGGTTCAGACTCACTCCATAGATGTAGCCTCCAGGATTTGTGTATTCATGATGAGGTTGCAGAGAAAGTAGATTGTAGAGTTTAACCACGCCGTTTTCACAAAAAGCAAGAAGGACTGTTGATTTACTTTCAACTAACTCAACAAAGAGCAATTGAACAGCTTTTTCTCCTGTACCATTCTAGAACCGCATTAATTAAGTCCAACTAGAACTTTTCCATATTTCAATACTCGAATCGACTCGAGAGACTGCAACTAAATTGTTGCTACTTGCCATACATTCAATTTATTCAGGATGGAATTTGAGAAACTTGCATACCCTCAATTTAGTATTGTAGCTCTCAACTGGAACGGGTTGTTTTTCTTTATTTCTGGAACCTTCGAGTTTACAATCGATTAGGAGTTTATTTTGTTTTTTAATTGCTTTTGTTTTGGCCATTTTCTCTTTATTATTTTCATCTTTTTCAAGTACCTGTGTTGACTGCTTTTCTTCTTAGATTTCTTCAACAACTTCATTAGTTTATTCCTTATTAGCAACAGCTTCTTCTTCAATTGCATTCCCTTCTTCTTAAATAACTTCTGATACTGCAATATTATCTTGAACTGCTTTTTTCTCTTCTTAAGCATGGGCAGCAAACTATTCCTCTTCAACATCTGACTTATCCTCAATATGAATTTCCACTACAAAATTTACTTAACCTTAGTCTACTTCCTTAGCTTCATGCTAAGGTTCATTCACCTCACTAATATCCATAGTATTATTTTCTACTTTTGTTTCTCTTTCAATATAATTTTATCTAATCAAATTTATTCGTTTACCTATGCTCAATCTACTAAAATATTCTTCTACATATCTACACAGTATTTGGCTGTATTTAATAAAGAGCAATCACTTCCCTTAAATCTAACTTTATTATGAATGAACTTCGAAAACGACCTCTCACAGAATAATAAAAACAATAGTCTTAATAAACTGCTTTGTTAACTGTTATAAATTTAAAAATAAACCAAAAAACAGAAAGAAAAAAACACAAAAAATGGATTTTTAACATGAGAAGCAATCGCTAGCTGTTTCTGGAGCATGCTCCATATATGATGGATAGCGCTCTTATAACTATGAAGGTTAAACATACTTCGCTGCCGATCTTGGAATCTCAGCTTTGTCAAGTTCTGCAGGCAGTTAAGAAGCAAAACTTTTAAAAAATACCAAACACTATCTTAGCGATATCGAGAAGAAATTCACTACTGAACCTGATCCAAGAGCAGATCTTCAATTGCTGAGTCGAAACAGGCAGTAAAAAGACTAAGCTTAGTTCTTTAAAGAAGACACAGTTCCATAAATTTTTCGAAAAATGCAACCTGCCCATCAATAGCAAGGTTAGAATAACTAAGGATATCAACTGTAATCTTTAGCGGGATCCACATTCAATAGACAATCTCCTTTACGTTAACCTCGCTCAATAGGAGCATAAAACCCTGAACCCTTTAAGATTCTGGCTTTCTAAGATGAACGAGCGGTTAACCAAGCGAACACCAAAGAAAAAGGGTTTTTTGAAAAAATCTTCAGTTTTGGAGGGAATGAAAACTCTTAATAGTAGTTAAGAGGTCCTATGCAATAACAAAAGATCGAGAATATGAACGATATTGAGTAATTACTGATTCAGCTGAGGACTGACATAAATTATGATATTTAATAGTAAAATTTCTCATTTCTCTTCAAATAATAACTTGGAGTTGCTATCGATCTGATTGAACGAGTCTTATCTGAACAATAAACCATCACTATCCAGCAACTCTAAAAGTCAATCCAACGTGCAAAAAGCTTCTCTAAACAACAATTGTACACTTCGGAGTAAGAAATCATCAAGCAGCATTACCATCAGCTTGAATACTTAACATCACAGAAACTGATTAAATTACAGATCAACAATTTTCCAGTCGTAGAGCAACAAACAGCTGAGAAATAACAATTCTATCAGCAGGTATCGACATTCGTCGTAAACACTAAAGGTTATCAGCCTACCACGCAACAATTAGACTCGTTTTACAATGAGATAACAGTTCTCAGAATTCCACAGGCTGGGTGGATTGATTTTATTTCAAGGAGAATTTGAAGAGAGAAAAAAGCACAATTATTATGTGAAATTATATATATATTTCCCTTTACTGTTAACATACCCTTTTGCATGAATAACTCATTAAAATCATTGAAATAATTACCGTAAAAAAATGAGAATAATATTCCTAAACGTAACAAATATTTGGTAACAAAAAAAGTAAAAACACAAGACAAACAAGCAATCATTCTTCTATGGCACTGTTCAGGAAGGAGCTGGAAAGCAAGATAAACCCATTCATAAATGAAGTCTAGAGAATAAAAGAACAAATTATCAATTTCATGCATGTTAGCAATGAAGAAAAAAATCGAAGTTACCACAAAGGCATAGGCAATGAATCCACGATATAAGCCTTATATTCCTTCTTCTTAAGCAATAAGTCGGAGAGCATGAATTGTACCACCGTATCTTTTTGGAATCATGCCAGGGAGACTGCTCTATTTTTTTTTAAAAGTTACAAAAAATAAATCATATAACTGTCATACTATTAAAACGCTCACTTACTTGGCATTAGATTCTTCTGATGGCAGTAAAAATAGGATATGAAAAAAGATGACTGAAGAATGTCGAAACTAAATAAGTTTCAAGAGGATTGTTTTTATCATAGAGTCCCCAAGTCACTCCGAGCACTGCATTCTTCAGTGCATGTCCCATCCATCCTATTAGAGAAAATTGTGATTTACAAAATTAGTTTTTTGTTTTTAATTCGATTGGAAATGTACCTCTGTAAAGTTCAAGGGGATTTCTTTTGTGCTTTTTGAAGGCTTCCAAGATACTTCTGTAGAGGCAAAAATTAGGAAGACGATTTTAAAGGATGAACCTTGACTGGAGTGTTTGAAGAGGCTGAGTTACCATGTCGATCAAGGAACTTGTCAGAAAAGCTGATTTTTAAAAAAAGTATTTTTATTCTTTCTATTCATTGTGAGATGAGAACGAAGCGATTTTATTGAAAAGATGGAATATTTTGTTGATTACCAACAGAACCTCTAATAAAGCTGCCTCCTTTGTGGTAAAAGGTGTAATTGGAATAGTCGAGCATATTGATTGTTGAAAAGCGAACAGATGAATTACAAAGAGTGTATGCTAATCCTAAGAAATTTCCTTTGTAGAATCCTAGGAATCCTTGATTTGAGAGACCCCTCCAAACTTCGGCATAACTACCATAGATTGGAGCTCTAAAAGGCTGATTTGTGCCTGAAAATAATAAGAAAAATATGTATTGCAAAAGTATTTTTGTTATGAAAAAAAAAAACAGAATTACCTGAAGCTCCAGATTTAACAAGTAATTCAAATTTCCTTCTGTCTTGCACAGTGATTTCCTTGCTGATTTTGGCTAGCGCTTGAGAGTCTTATTTGGCAACATCACCATATAGATTTTTATGAGGTATCACAGATAGTTGTAGTGAAACATGAGTAGTAACAAATGGAGCAGTAACTAAACTATTTTTGGTTTTAAAATGGCAGACATATTGTGAACGTCTATGCTATTAAATAAATAAATTTACCTGAGAAGTGCCTAAGTGTAAATCTAAGCTGCTTGGAATTTAAGATGTCTCTCCTCTAAGTTTTATAAAAAGAAGAAACAATTAGGTCAATAATCTATGAATGGATTCTTTGGATTGTTTGTAAAAATTGAAAATCAATATCTTGGCATACTGATTCTTTATTTAATAGCCTTTGTTGCAAAAAGATTAGGATCAGTGATTTCATCTTGGATTGAACTTGTCTCTTATTGATTAAGAGTTAGTCTCTTGACATCTTTGCTCATTGTTGATTCAAAATGATTTAGCTTGCTCTATTTAATAATTTAATCTCTCCCACAAATCTTTAACTTAGATCAATTATCATCAGTCATGTAAAGATCCTTCTATTTTGGAATGATAAATAGTGTGTTCTTTCTTATTTTTTAGAACTTTCTTCTTCTGAAGCGAGCTTTCAAAAAGAATGTAGGTTTGGATTTATGGGAACAATACAAAATAGAATAGCTTTTTATTCTTGGTGTAATATCAAAATCTTCACAAAAGTAGAAACATTCCATAATTATTAGTCTAAAAGTGAGAGGTATTGAGCGTAATTATTGTTGGTGTCGAAGGGAATTAATTTGCTAGAACAAAATCAAATCAATTTTGACTATTTAATTTTTTGGTTTTTTCGTGTGCTTGAGAGGCATTCAATATTGTATTTCTTCAGCACAAAATCAAGAATAATTTCTAATGGCAGCACTGTTTTTTGAATATTTCTCTCCACCAAAAAAAAAAAAATAAATTATTTTTTCAGTATAAAAATATTACAACATTTTAATTTTTCATGTCAAACCATTATCATTTTAAAATGATTTATCTAAAAAATAATATGGAAGAATTGATAAATAATTAAATAATATTAATTAATTCAAAGTAATTTC
>Ga0302284_1000610_pt1 | contig 16370 bp, 18 predicted proteins | sample III_Fen_E2_1_FD_198760 | JGI IMG/M metagenome (GOLD analysis project Ga0302284, IMG submission 198760) | Peat permafrost microbial communities from Stordalen Mire near Abisko, Sweden - III_Fen_E2_1 | ecosystem: Environmental > Terrestrial > Soil > Wetlands > Permafrost | place: Sweden: Abisko...
GAAGCTGAGCGTGTTCTTGCAGACAAGCTTGTGAATAACAAAGATAAAGATACTATCATGGGCTACATTTAAGAGATTTCTCTGGAATCATTTTCTCAGTTGGAAAATGATATCTAAGAGAAATATTCTTCAGACAAATCTTTCCTATTTTGTGATTTCCTCCGTCCAGATGTAATCAATGAAGACGGAATAATTGAAGAAGAAGCACCAAAAATTTATGAAGCTATTGATTCTTTAGTAGATTTAAGAAAGCGTTGCAACTTCCTACTTGAATTTTACAATGAAAGAAATCAATCTAAAAAAATGCCTCTTGTTCTCTTCGATGATGCTTTAAAGCACCTTCTGCGCATTTCTCGTATTGTCAGATAACCTCGTTCAAGCGGACTTTTGGTCGGTGTGGGAGGTTCAGGAAAACAGAGTCTCACAAGATTGGCTGCATTCATTGGGAAAAACTTGACATAATAAATTATTGTCACCAAGACCTACAGTGAAAAAGATCTGAAAGATGACATCAAAAAAGGATTTGATGATTCTGGCCATTTGGGTAAGTAAGTTACCTTCCTCATGACTGATGCTGAAGTTAAGCGTGAAGAGTTCCTTGAATACATTAATATGGTACTTTCTACAGGAGAAATACCTAATCTTTTAGCAAAAGATGAGAGAGAAGTATGGCTCGGCGATTTATCTCAACACTATTGCAAGGAAAAAGGGCTAGGAAACGTTGACCCTCCTGCTTCTGAGTTATGGACTTATTTTGTTGATCGTGTCCGTGATAATTTCCACATCATGCTGTGCTTTTCGCCTGTTGGTCAGAAATTCCGTGATAGAGCTCGTAAGTTCCCAGCTCTTTTCAACGAGTGTACTATAGATTGGTTCCTTCCATGGCCTGAAGAGGCATTGGTAAGTGTTGCAGAGACTTTCATTAAAAATTTCAGTAAGCTTGACACTAAGGAAGATACCAAGCTCGAATTAATGAAACACATGGGTAACGTTCATCTGATGGTCAATGAAACATGCGAGGAATATCATCAAAAAATGAGAAGACAAGTTTACGTGACGCCCAAATCTTTCCTCTCATATCTCAATTCATACAAATCTCTTTACATCTAAAAGTATGATGAACTAGATCAGTAGGAAGAGTCCTTCAAGATTGGTTTAAACAAAATCCAAGAAGCCACAATTACTATTAATCAGATGGAGATATCGCTAAAAGAAGAAGAAATTTAACTGAATGAGGCCACAGAAAAAACCAATTAACTTCTAGCCAATTTGGAAAAGGAATCAAAGAAGGCAAATCAAAAAGGAGATGAAGTAGCAGCTACGACTAAATAATGTGAAACTTAGGCAGAGTAAATCTCTAAAGAAAGAGAAGAGGCAGAACGTGAACTTGAAGCTGCACTACCCGCACTTCGCCGTGCCTAAGAAGCTGTTGATTCTATTGAGCAAAGAGATATTGTTGAATTAAAGGCAAATAAAAAACCTCTCGATATTATTAAGTATATTATGGACTCTGTTTTGGTGTTCTTCAAAGCGAAGCTAATACCAATTCAGATTGAAGAACGAGTGTTTAATAAAAAAGAAGGAAAGGTTGTCTTGTTCTTGAAGGAATCCTTTGAAGAATCTGGTATTCAAACTCTCGGTGATATGAACTTTATGAAAAAGCTTAAGGAATATGAAAAGGATTCAATCAATGAAGAAACCATTGAACTTCTAGAGCCCTATCTAAGTTAGTCTGAAGAGTGGTTTAATGATACTTTTGCAACCAAAGCTTCTAAGGCAGCTGCTGGTATTCTCAAGTGGGCAATGGCAATTTCAGAGTATCATTAAAAATCAAAAATTGTTAAACCAAAGCGTATTTAACTTGCAATTGCAGAGGGCAGATTAGCAGTAGCACAAAAAGAACTAGAAAAAGCTCGTGAAGACTTGGCAACCATCCAAGCTTATATTAAGAGCCTCAAGGAAACATTCTCCAAGTAAATGGAAGAAAAGAATCAACTTGAAATGAAAGCAGCCAAAACAAAAAAGAAAATCAATACTGCAAGAACTCTTATCACCTCTCTATCTGGAGAAAAAGATAGATGGGGGAAAGGTGCATAGGATATCTCAGATCAAAAGCGTAAGCTAGTTGGTAACGTCTCTCTCTCAACAGCTTTCATTAGTTATTGTGGGCCTTTCAATGCTGAATTCCGTAATAAGCTTGCTTAGTAGAAATTCATTGTTGATATGAAAAAGCGTGGTGTGCCAGTTACACAAGGGCTTGAGCTCACTAACTTCCTTATTGACGATGCTACAATTGGTGAATGGAATCTTCAAGGTCTCCCCAAAGATGATCTTTCAATCTAAAATGGTATTATGGTAACCAACTCAACGCGTTTCCCATTATTCATTGATCCTCAAGGGCAAGGATAAAATTGGATCAGAAATAAATTTACAGCTTCAATATAACCTGAACGTTGCATCACCACTCTTTCTCATCCTAAATTCAAAGACATGTTCCTCAAATACTGCATGGAAAGTGGCTTAACACTCATTATTGAGAACATTGAGAACGAAGTTGATCCTATGATGGACCCTGTGCTTGAGCGACAAGTAGTCATAAAAGGAAAGACCGCTTTTGTTAATGTTGGAGGCACTGAAATGGAACTTGCTAAGGAATTCCGTCTTTTTATGACTTGTAGATTAGCAAACCCTTCTTTCTCTCCTGAACTTTCAGCCAAGACAACAATTATAGATTTTACAGTTACATAATCTGGTCTTGAATAATAATTGCTGGGAAAAGTTATTTCGAAAGAGCAAAAAGCTCTTGAAGATTCTTTGAATTAGTTACTTGCAGATGTCAACTAAAACTAAAAGGATCTCAAAAGACTTGATAAAAATTTGTTAGAAAGATTGATTAACTCTCAAGGTAACTTGCTAGATGATACAGATCTAATGGATGTGTTGAATAATACCAAGACACAAGCAAAAGAAGTTGCAGCTAAACTTATTGATGCAGAAATAAAGACAAAAGAAATTAATGAAAAGAGAGAATAATATCGCCCTGTCGCTATTAGAGGTTCAGCTATTTACTTTACTATCATTGAAGTATCTCTTGTAAATTGGATGTACAACTCTTCACTAGAATAGTTCCTTAAACTGTTCATGGAATCTATTGACTTATCAGAAAAGGCTCAGCTCCCTTCTAACAGAGTGAAGAACATTATTTCCTACCTGACGTTCCATGTCTACAGGTACGTTAATAGAGGTCTTTTCGAAAAAGACAAAATCACATTTATTCTTATGATGGCCTTTAAAATTCTCACTACAGCTGGAATTATTTCAAATGCAGATGTTTCTCTTTTCTTGAAATCTGGTGATGCTTTAGATATTAAAACTGAGAGATCTAAGCCCCTCCCATATCTCAAAGACAAATAATGGCTTAACATTCTGGCTTTATCAAAGCATACTTTCTCTGGATAGACATTGCCATTCTTTAAAGAGCTTCCAGATCTTGTCACTCGTTCTGAATAGCAATGGCGTCAATGGATTGATAAGAATGATCCTGAAAACTTCCCAATCCCTGATTTCGCTGAAAGCATTAATCAAGAAAAAGAAACTGGGGCTTTTATTTCCCTTTGTCTTGTGAGATCTCTTCGTGATGACAGAACTTTAATTGCCACTCAGAACTTTATCTAGAGCGCTCTCGGAAAAGAATTCACAGATCCTATTTCATATCCTATTGAAGGAATTTGGCAAGAATCTTCTCATCTTGATCCCATCCTTTTCTTGCTCTCTGCAGGAGCTGATCCTACTTCTTCCATCGATGAATTGGCCAAAAAAAAAAAGAAATTCCCTTGTGAAAAGGTTTCAATGGGTGAAGGTCAAGAGAGAGTTGCTAGATAAGTTATTCTCAAAAGTTTCGTTGAAGGAGGTTGGGTTATTCTTCAAAACTGCCATCTTGGTCTTAAGTTTATGGAAGAAATTGAAACGTTGGTTTCTCCATTACAAGCAATTCATGAAGATTTCCGCCTTTGGATTACTTGCGAACAGCATCCCAGATTCCCCCTCGGACTTCTTCAAAAAACACTTAAGGTCACCAACGAACCTCCTAAAGGTCTCAAAGCAGGTCTCTATAAAACTTTTACTACTATTATTACTCAAGAATTCATTGATAAAGTTGACCATGCTAACTGGCGTTCACTTATTTTCACTGTCTGTTTCCTTCATTCGATAGTTATTGAAAGAAAGAAATTTGGTCCTCTTGGTTGGTGTGTTCCCTATGAATATAATTACTCCGACTTAGAAGCTTCTTTATTGTACATTGAGAAATACTTGACAAACCTTATGTCCACTCCCTAGCCCAATTCCCATAATCTGCCTATTTCCATGAACGTTATTAGATATATGATCTGTGAAGTGCAGTATGGAGGTAGAATTACTGACGATCTTGATCGTGAACTCTTTAACACTTATGGTGAAACATATCTTAAAGATGGAATATTTGGAAATGATTATGTCTTCTATGACATTGTTGTTGATGGTTCTGGATAAAAATTCAAATACAGAATTCCATCCAATCCCTCTGCAGAACTTGGAAAATATTAAGAATTTATCACAAAAGTTCCAACTGTAGACAATCCAGAGGTATATTTAAAACTACAATTAAATAAAATCTAATTATTTTTAATTTATTTGCTTAGGTATTTGGCTTGCATGCAAATGCTGATCTTACTTTCAGACTTAAGGAAAGTAGCGAAATGATCAATACAGTTATGGAAACTCGTCCTAAAGATTCAAGTGTTGGAGGAGGAAAAACAAGAGAAGAAATTGTTCAAGACAAAGCCAAGGAAATGTTGAAGAATTTGCCTGTAGATTACTTAGATCTCGAAGTTAGAGAAGGAGTAACTAAACTTGGTGGTCCTAATCCTAAGACTAATCCAGAGAAGGGAATGACAGTTCCTCTTAATATTTTCCTTTATTAAGAGATCACTCGTATGCAGAGAGTCATTGGATTAGTGAGAAAGACCTTAAACGACACTATTCTAGCTATCGATGGTCAAATTATTATGACTCCAGACATTCTTGATGCCATCAATGCCATTTTCGACGCAAAAGTAATTTTATTATATTTTTATAATTCATATTTAATTATTTAATTCTTAAAGGTACCAAATTCTTGGTTGTATGATCCTTCTGGTGCTGAAATTTCATGGATTCTTCCAACTCTTGGTTCTTGGAGTGGATCTCTTGTTGATAGAAATAAGTAACTTAATGATTGGTTACGCAGCGGACAGAGACCACTTTCCTACTGGTTATCAGGATTCTTTAATCCTCAAGGTTTCCTCACTGGTATGAAGCAAGAAGTTACTAGAAACCATAAAAAGGGAGACGGAAAAGGAGGTGAAGCTTGGTCTCTCGATGATGTGGTTTATTCAACAACAGTTAAAGAAAAGGACACTGATTAACTTCCAGCAGAAGGTGTTTATATTCACGGACTTTTCTTAGAAGGATGCAAATGGAGTAGAAGCGGTCTTGATGAAAGTGACCCAAAACAGATCTTTGCACCACTTCCAACTCTTCATGTCAGCGCAATTAACAAGAAGAAGACAAGCGATTAAGATAGAATGTCTAACACTTATCTTTGCCCTGTGTATAAATACCCGAAAAGAACAGATAGATATATTATTTTCAGAGTAGGACTCCCTTGTGAAGGTTCTATCAATCCCTCACATTGGAAACTTAGAGGTGTAGCGCTCCTGTGCTCCACAGAATGAGCAATTCTTGTGCTAGAAGCTTCTCTAATTCAAAGCGATTGCATATTACAAATACATATAAATATATTAAAGAAACAATTCAATATAAATATTTTAATATCATCAAATCAATCAAAAATATTAATTTTTATTTTAATAATTTTTGTTTCTCCATTTAATTGAAAAAAATATTAATTTTTTTATTTGAATTAATAAAAGAAAATAGATTGGTTTGTTCAATATTAATGTTAATGAATTTATTCTTATTTACCCTTTACACCAACCACTCATACCTCACTTTCTCGTAGAAGAAATAATTTGTGGAAAAGAGGACTTTCAAATCTAAATAATTGATTCTGTTATATTTTAATTTCTTTTATTAATTTTTTGTTACTTAGATATGTTGATAATCGAATATTGGCTATCATTTTGAGATTTAAAAAGAAAAGTACATCATTAAGAAGCTCATAAAATTAATAAAATAAAAATAAAACAAAGAGCAAAATGTCTAAAACCCTAATCCTCGCTTTATTGCTTGCTTGTGTGCTTGCAAGAATCGGTCAAACCAATGACTAGGATGCTTTGACTGCTTTTAAGTAGTTCAAAAAAACCTACAACAAAAGATACTCTTCTGAAGAACATAATGACGCTCGCTTCGCCATATTCAAGGACAATCTAAGAAGAATCACCATCCTAAACAATTCAGATAGCGCTACATACGGAGTCACCTAATTTTCTGATCTCACTGAATTCGAATTCGAACAAGTCTATCTTGGCTACAAACCTTCTTTGAGAAATGCTCAAGCTTAGTACACTGTTACTGAACTTCCCACAAACGATAAAGTGACTATTGACTGGTCTACTCAAGGTGCAGTTACTCCTGTTAAAAACTAAGGCAGCTGCGGTTCATGCTGGGCTTTCTCCACTACTGGTAGTGTTGAAGGTTAGTATGTCCTCTAATTAAAGGAAAACTTGACTTCTTTCTCCGAGTAACAACTTGTTGATTGCGATACCTCTGATAACGAAGGTTGCAATGGTGGTCTTATGGATAATGCCTTTGAATATCTTGAGAATGCTACTCTTGAGACTGAAGCATCTTACCCCTACAAAGGAGTTGATGGAACATGCTAGTACAACACCTCTCTCGGCCTAACCAGCGTTGCTTCCTATGTTGATGTTAGCACTGATGAAAATGTCATTGCAGCCACTTTATCAAATGTTGGTCCCCTTTCAGTTGCTCTCAATGCCAACAACCTCTAATTCTACGTTAGTGGAGTTTCCAATCCTCTTTTCTGCAATCCTAAGGGACTTAACCACGGTGTCCTTATTGTCGGCTATGGAGAACAAGATGGCAAGAACTACTGGAAAGTTAAGAACTCATGGGGAGCTTCATGGGGTGAAAAAGGTTACTTCAAGATTATCAGAGGAAAAGGAAAATGCGGTATTAACACTGCTGTTTCTTATCCCATTCTTGCTTGATTTTAGAAATTATATATTAAATTCATTGGATATTGTCATCAATAAAACAACAATCATTATTCCAAGCTAATTAAAGATATGTTTCTTATCAAATAAATGAAAATTATGAGAAAGATATTAATTATTTGAAAATAGTTGATTGTCAATGGAATCAATTTCATTTTCCCTCCTAATGACAATAAAAATATTAAGTGATAAATTATTATTTCTTTCGAGATTTTAAATTTGCTTTTTATTTTCCGTACTTTATGAATGTAATTATAGGCATGTTATTTTTTTCTTCTTATTATTTCTCATGATATCCTTGGACATTTTGATGATTTTGTGTCCTCAAAATCAAAGACTTCTATCCAAAACGAAAGAGACAAATAAAAAAGAAAGAAAAAATAAGATCTTTATTCTTAACTTTTAAAGCAAGAACTAAAAAACCTTACCTTTAATATGGTATTGCTATTAAACTTATTAATCATTATGGCAAACATTAACCAGATTTCTGTTCTGCAATTTTAAAATAATAAGACTAAAAGAATAAATAGTTGCTTAAATCAATTTAATCTATTTTCTAATTAAACAAAACAGAAAGACAACTTTAATATTTTTTAATATCAAAACTCTTGATGAATTTCACTAATTTGATAGATATTCCTAATAAGTTTATCAAAAAGCTAAAGAATAGCAAAGTAGATTTATTAATTATTTTATTTCTGAAAAATAATATCAATTCAATTAAATATCTACCATCTTCATTTATGTAAATAAACAAAGAGTAACAAATAAATTATATTTATCATATTCTTCTATTACTTTGTCTCAAACAAATTGCATTCACCGCATTTCACCTAACTATTTATGATTCATTTTAATTGTAAAGTGAATCTCATCTGTAAGATTAATATCTAGTTCATTTCTTTGATCCACTCGATAACTAAACCAAACCATTAAAGTATTAACTTGTTTGAACAATTTGGACCACTTGAATGAAATAAATCAAGTAAAAGAACATTACATTAGTTTTGTAAAAATTAATAAGAATAAATAAAAAAAAGAACTAATTTGCTACCAACTTGTGCTGTGTGATTGCCATACAGTTCTCAAATTCTAATAAATAAACGCCAAGAAATAGAGTTCAATGAAAAAGAATGATCATCTTGCTGTTGAACTTGATATCGAAGTACATTTTCATTTTGAATTTTGAAACTATTTCAACTGTATTTCATTTGAAACCATTTCTGATTTAAATTTTAACAGCAAATAAAGCAAATTTTGGGAGAAGATCCTGAGAAGAGAAATGAAAAAGAGCTTGTTTCACTCTCGAATTATCTAAATAACATTACCTTCTTCAAGCAATATAAAGCGGAAGGTTATGAAGATGGTAACAGATATTTGTAAAATTGAAAAAACACAAAATTATTGTAAAAATAGTTGGAAAATAATGCGCGAAATATATGAAATATGAATTTGTGAAGAAAGGAGAACCTGTATTCCACATAGGTAAGAAATAGATAATAGTTGCTGACCAATTCTTCCTGACTTACTTCTTGTTGATGTGCCATGAAAATAGATACAGTTGGAGTTAAGTTCTATTTAACAATAAAAGGGAGAGTTGGAATTTACATTCGCCTCCCAAAGGCTTAGAAAAATGATCAAGACAAACCAGATAACTCTAAACCAGAACTCACTTGCGTAAAAGAATTAGAAGAAGGAGTATCTTTTGGTGAGCTTGCCCTTCTGAACAATAAACCAAGATTGGCCAGTATAGTAGCTCACATTGACTGTCACTTCATGACTCTAGATAAATAATCTTTCTCTCAAATTCTTAAGCAAAAGGAAGAAGAAAAATTGATTTAAGAAATGGGTTTTTTTGCGAAATTACCTTTTTTCGAAGGATGGAACTACAATCTCATTAAATTAATCTATCTCAATTCTTTTCGAATCAAGTACTCCAAGAATGAAAAGGTATTTCTCGAGGGAGATGAACCATCAAATGTGTACATAGTCTTAGATGGAGAATTCGTGGTAACTTAGCAAGTCTTTGAAATTTAAGCTATGACAGACTTTCTGCTAATATTTTATTTTTGTGATTAGATATAAAAAAAATTTGACATGGAGAAAGAAAGTGATGAATTTGGATTCAAAAAGTCAGAAGGCATTAATGATCTTATCAAAAAAGGAACAAAATAAACAAAACAAATACAGGTATCCTAAATAATATTTCAACGTCTACAAACTTAAAGTATTTTCCTAATTTATTTAGCTGGCAGTATTAGTGAAGAATGAAATGTTTGGAGAAGAAGATATCATGAATAAATTGCCGATGAGAACTTACTCAGCAATTTGCACAACTGTAAAAGGAGAATGTATTCTTGTAAAAAAGAGAGACTTTGAACTGCGTATTCTTCATGAAGAAGGAGCACGACTCTATCTTGAAGATCGTCTTTCAAAAAAACAATAATATTGGAGTTAAAAAATAAATAAGATTAAAGGATCAATAGCTGATTACTCAAACTTCCTTATTAATGATCGCTCAGAGCTCTTGCGATAAAATAAAATTAATTTGGCTCTCAAAAAAATTGACACTTAAAGTCAGGGGTAAGAAGATAGTTAAAATGGTGTAATATCTTCTAGTCCTGTTCTAGAGAACAATCCACTATTTTCCTCTTCAAGATCAATAATAAGAAAATCAACTCCCCTGAATTCCCCGTTGCTGAAACTTCCTTCAACTTCAAGTTTTCATAAGATCAATCGAAAAAGCTCACAAATAGATGTCTTTAATACTGGTTAAAAGGGAAATCAAGATTATATCAGCAATTCAACTTTTTCAGAATTAGGAAAATTAGATGCCGAAAATAATAGAACTAATAATCTTACCAATGAATCTTCTACACACACTCCCTGGAGAGACTGCATTGCAGAATCTTATACCAAAAAAATTCCAGAAACATTTATGAGTCTGTTTAGCTTTTAAAAAGAAGATTATTTGTAAAAAGAAACTTCAAAACCAAAACTAGTTTTAAATTAGAGAGATTCTTAGGAAGCACTTACCCTTTCAAACCTGGAAAGTAGTTAATCTTCATTGAACGTATTATCTCCTTTTCTCAGCAGTATAAATCCTTAAGAAGACGGAAAGGGATTAGCTGCTCCTTTTAGAAAATTAAAGTAGCTGACACTAACTGTTCCAACAAATGAATTCTCCTTTAAACTAAATCAACTAAATCTTGAAAGCAATCAAGATATTGTTTTAAATAAACAATCGCCTCTTAGGCATAAGAGATCTAACTTTTTTAATTATTCTAATTCAGTTTTTACAAATAATGTTGAAACAGACTAATAACATCAAAATGGTCAAGAAAGCGATAAACCCAAAAGTATGGTCACTGGTTTCTCACCTCTTTTAAAAAGTTAAAATCTAACACAAAATAATAAAGATACTACTAGTCCCTCTGATGAAGGAAAAGAATTCTTAATTTCAGAATTTTATCATTTTCTCCCAATAAGTTCAACAACAGACAGCCAGCTATTAGTGAATGAAGCAAATAATAAAAAAGTATTATCTTCTTTTCAACTTGATAGAAGTTAGATATTAGCCCCAAAAAAATAATCTGATAGCCCAACAATAAAAGAATTTTGTAATAACGATGAAGGCCATGAATAAAACTCAATCCCAGAAAATCATACTTTAATCATCCCTTCCTCACCCTCTGTCTTCCCTATTGAAGAGAGGAAAACTTTTTATTCCAATAATATCTCTAAAGAAAATAAAAAAAATGCTTCAATCAATTTAGAAGATAATAGATATCAGTTGTCTAAATCTCCAGACGAAGAGAAGAAATAACAATTTAAGAGTATTTTAGACTCAATTCATTCAAGAAGTTATTCAGATTTCTAAAAAATCCAAAAATAAAATATCTAAAACGAAGCTGAATATACCGATACGCTATTTTTAAAAGAGAAGTAGATGATTCAAATATTAAACCCTAAAATCACTTCTTCAATTCAAAAGTAAGCTGAATTTACTAATATTAAAGATACAGTCAATCAAAAACGCGTTTCCTCCTCAGAAAGTTCTCAGCCTTAGAGCTCTGAGAATTTTAAAGATCTTTATTTATCTAGAAAACAAAGAATTTATGAAAGACTTTAAAATACGAAAAATAAATTTTACAAAGACATTTTCCATGAGCAACCATTAATACTCCTAAAATCTTTTTCCGAAACAACTAAGCCTTTTCATAACTTAATTTAGAAACGCTAGAAAAAGTAATCAATAGAAATAAAATCTGATAAAATCTTTGAATCATCGTTTTCACCAATGAAAGGAAAAGTAAATGAGATACATCAATATAAATTTTAATAGTACAAAGAAGATAAAGTAAATCATACTACTCTCTCACTTGACAGAAAAATTCAAGTGAATGGAGAGGGTATTTCTAGAAACTCTTTCTTTCAAAAATAAAAAGATTGCCAGAAAGATCAGACTTTAAAAATAATTCATTCTACTAATAAAATAGGTGAGTTCGATTCATCAAGCAGTATTTAGAATTGGCGTTTTAAAAAATGTAATTCTTCAGATTTTAGCGATTGCAAAAATGCTAAATTTAATTCTGGTAACCTTTTTAAAAATGAAAGCAAAACTTCATTTAATTTTAGAGCAAAAACTCCACTTCCATTTAGGACTCTGAGAATTTAGAATTCACTAGTTGCGAATGATGATTCACTTGAACTATGTATGCCTCAATAAAGATTAAGAAGATAAGAGAAATCGTTTTCACATGAAAGCCTTCGAACTATTTAAAACTAGTATCCTTCCGAAATTAATCATCAACATTCATAATAAAATAAAAGCTGCTAAGACTTAAAGCCTCTAAAAATAAGTAAAAAATAAAGCTAACCATTTTATTATTAAAAAAATTACTTAAAATAATCAAGAGAATCAATTAATTCCTAAGTAAGCTCTTAAGGATCAATCACAGAAGAGAGTAATCACTTTTTTAGAAGACTACTTACCTCAAACCAGAGCACAAATAAATCTCAAAGGATAACAAATTCATAACTATCAAGCTCTCTTGTTATTAGCTCTCAAAAAGAAGCTTCATTTCACAGAATTAAAACTGTTTCAAATGCTTTTAGATAACATTTTTGATCTTATTTAATTTAAAAAATATTATTTTTATAGTTTTACAGTCCATCTTTCTTTTTCACACTTCTCATTTAAAGATTTAAGGTCTTTATTTTTTACTTGAATAGGCTTTTTAGATTACTTTTTTGTTGTTGATTGATTTGATAATTCCCAAACTAATTTGAAATATGCATCTAAGAATTTAAAACAATTAAAAAATATTTTTTGGCTTCAATTCTAATACATATTTTGTTGAACTTAAGTATTTTTTGAAGAAAATTAGTTCCTTATCTTGATTGGATTTATTTTTTAAACTTTTTAACTTTGGCAATTAATGATTAAAAATCTAAAGGTAAATAATAAGATATTTTAAAATATTGCTCAATACAATAAAAAAAGCAATTGAAAAAGAATGAATACTAAACTATTTTTCAAATAATTTGTGATTGTTTAAGTTAGTAAATCCTTTTTAAAAAGAAAATCAATAATCTTTTTTTACCATAAATAACATTTTTAGACATTCATTTTTATTTAAATAATAAGCCTTAGATATACTTGTATTTTAGTTTTTTTTCTTCTTCAATGGAACTTTTTAAGCCTATTTTATTAAACTCTTGTATGAAGATTTCTACTACATCTATTCCTTACTACCTGAGAATTTTTTATCTTGCTTAAAACATCCCTGAGAGACAGTTTGATGTCTAGGCACTTTTATCTGTATTTTCCTGCATAAGGCATTGATCGTATGTATATAAAAAGATTGCTTACTTAGAGTTAGGCAAATAGAAATCAATAACAAAACCTGCTTCTTCCAAAAAATGATCCTGCATTATGCAATGTGCAGACTAGTTAGTTTCGTTTGATCCTTCTTTAACTAAATCTAGAACAATTCTTTTGACTTCAATTTACACTTACTCAAAGGAAAATCGTTGTCCTCCATAAAAATTTTACTTTTCTTTGACTACTGTACGGATGTATTGATCAATATCTTTTAAGCGAGGATAAGCCTACTTTATTGATTGCTTAAATTCTTGATTTATGCTTAGTGATGGATTCAAATTGATCGAAATATTAAGAAGATACATTTAAAAGTTATTGAGAGTTTTAGGATGAATATATTTGAGAAATGCAGATAATATTTCAGAGTTAGCCATTAATCTGGAGTAACTAAAAAATAAGGATATTAGGACATTTTGAGTCAGCTAAGGGAGAATAGACTCAATTTTGTCATAAAACACAACCTCTGCAAACTATTATTCAATCTCATCAAGTTCTTTCTCAGAGCTTGTGTTTGAGAGAGTATTGAAAAATTAGGCCCAAGATATCGGAGTAGCCTTCTCAAATTTTCCTTCCATGTAAAATTCTCTAATACTTGAGAGCAGTTTTCTTGAAAGTTCATTTGATCTTTTGATATTAGAGTAGGCAAATAGCAGCATAGAAAGATGACTTAAATTATGCTTTGAGCTAGAATTATCTCTTGCCATTTAGTCATTAAACTAAAGAACTTGATTAGTACATTCATCTATGAATTCACAATTCTTGTACTGAGAAGAAGCAACACCAAATATACTCATTGAAATCCATTTCTAGGAAAGCTTAAATTTCATTTTATCAATTTCTTTTGCTAAACGCTCATAAAATAAATATTGTGGCGACTATTGGTGAAATACGAGGGTAGGAAAATAGCTGAACAGAAGGAGAGTATCTGTCAAGTTCGTATTTTAGTTTGGTTTTTGATCAATGTTGTTCTAAAGAGATCTGACTACATCATACTATGCGAATGAGCACATAATCTTTGCAACAGATGTTTCATTGTAGGACTTTTGTTCTCTCAAATTGAAAATAGTTCTCTTTTTGAGTTCTTAGAACAAGCTTTTTGGAGCAAGATTGCATCCAGAAATAACAGTCGCAATATCACTTATTGTGTCTGTAGAAAGCTGTTTAGATACTTCGATTATCTTAGGAGATATTACATCCACATATTACTAAATATCAGCTTTGTGAGTTGGCACAAGAGAAGCTAACGATTGAAATATTTCTTAGAGACTAAGATTATCAAGTTCTTAGATTATTTCCTCTTTTCTAAGCAAAGGGAGAAGATATGATGCCATTAAATGATTGCTTTCATCATTATTAAGAAAAGCCATATAATTCATAAGTCCACGGAGAGCAAAAATTGAAAGTGACTCTCCTTCTTTCTACTCCAAACGGTTCTTTATTTCACTCAATAAAAGATTATTAAGTTCTTTGTTTTATGATAAATGAGCGAGCTAAACAGTTCCTCGAAGCATAAAACTCAAGTCTTTCAACTGAATCCTTTGACATCTTCTCTAATAAAAATAATAAGAAACGAATGATTAAAAAATAATTTACCTAAATTTCTTGTTGTGTCGCTTTCATCAAATGGTTAAACAGTCTTTCATAAACTAAACCGTGCTCATCTTTATGTATCTTCCCTAAGGAATAAACTAAATCAACAAACTCAATTTCTTCCATTTCAGTTAGGGTATTAAGACAGTGATGTAAAAGCACTCTGTAGCTATGGTTTTAAATAAGTGCTAAATAGTTTTATTTTGACTCAAAGCGGAAAGAAGCTAGTTTAGAAACACTCTGAGACACAGTAGAGGGAGCAAGGGATTCTCGGGGGATATTTTACATCATCAAGAAGAGTTCAGAAGGCTTGCTGATATTATACTTGATGTAATTGAGGTGCTCCTTTACTGTAAGATCTTTAAACTCTAGTCTTCCTTTTTTTCTTAGAGCAATATCACCATTGCGATACTTATGAAATAGATCGTTTTCAAAAGATCTGATGCTTTCTATCATTTGGATTTTACTCAGTGTTTTAACTTTTTCTTCTGGAGTGCTTGCAACAAATTATTGAAAGAATAGAGCCAAACACTCTAGATCAACAAAACTTAATTCTTTTTTTGTAATATCTAGTCCCATTTAAGTTATTTTGTTTACATATTCTTCAACACTAGCTGCCTAATTCAATTCTTATGTAATAGATGTATTGTTAGTCTCTTTTGAGTCACTACCACTCTGAATAATCAACTCATCTAATTGCTTTAACTATGATTCTTCCTGATCAATTTCCTGATCTTAAATGATGAGATCCTCAAATTATTCTGGGTTCTAAGTTTATGTTCTTATTTTGTTAGTTTCTCCATCTTTCATAGCAAGTTCTGTTGAGGCAGTAATTATTTACTGGATGTTTTTGGATGTATCTAAGAGTCCACTCGAGATAAGTAGAGACAATTTTCTATTTTCTTTTTCTCCTCCTTCAAGCATATTCTAAATGCGATCATTTTTCATTTAAAGCTGAATTTCTTTGTAAGCAAAGAATTGAGAAGAATTATCTCTGTCTTCTTGAGTTTAGCTTTGTGATGGAAGAAAGTTGTTTGGATTTCTTTCTTGTACCTTGAGCAGACGTTGAATTTCTTTCTTCTCAAAGTAAAGTTTATTAAATTCTTTGAGTTCTTCAATGGCTCGCTTATTCTCCTCAACTTTAGACAGATTTAGCTAAAAGTAGTCATTGTTTATTAGGTATTCATAGGAATCTTCTTACGCTTTATCTATTTGTTTTTTAGATAGTTTTTTGACTTCTCTGTTAATTTTTGTCTTATCTATCCTCAGTTCCTTTCCAAATGCGACATTTCTCTTCGATCTCTCTGTAGCTTCAGAAAGCAATTTGACTCCATCAACCATGTTATCTCTTTTGAATTAGTTTCTGGCTTCTTCCACATTTGCCTTTACAATTGGATTTCCTGTGTAGTCCTTTACATTAGGATTCTTTGATATCATTCTTTCATGAACATCCATTTTTGAAAATGCCTTTGCAATTTTAAAGCAGCCATGGAATTGCTTTAACTTAATCAACTTTATCATCTTTCTCTACTTTCACTTTAGCTTAGCTTAATTTTGATTAGAAATCTTAAGTTAAATTCTGATATAGAAGTTTCTATCTAATTAGTAAACCAATCCTAGGTAATAATGAACAAGTCTGATTCCTATAATTTGATAAACATCCCTCCTCCTCCTCC
>Ga0302284_1000611_pt1 | contig 16319 bp, 8 predicted proteins | sample III_Fen_E2_1_FD_198760 | JGI IMG/M metagenome (GOLD analysis project Ga0302284, IMG submission 198760) | Peat permafrost microbial communities from Stordalen Mire near Abisko, Sweden - III_Fen_E2_1 | ecosystem: Environmental > Terrestrial > Soil > Wetlands > Permafrost | place: Sweden: Abisko...
GGGCGGCACCCGCCTCGGATCAGGATGCGATTGAAGCTCACCCATACCTTTTTTCGAGATATATGGAAAAGAAACCGGATAAGGAGGGTTTTCTTAAAGAGCTGCTCAGCAAACCTCAGGTACCTGGAAATGATCCTAACGCCAACTCTCCATCCTCTGAAGGAAAACCTTATAACAATCCTGTGATAATTAATGAATATGATTGGCTTTGGCTGAACAGGAACGGTTCGACAACCACTCTTACTGATAATGTTTATGCAAATGTTTTTCCTGAGGCAGACACTCCGGAAAAAAGGTTTGAAATATTTGCAAAAAATCTGGGTATTGTGACTGAATACTGGCGAGTGCACAGAAAAGCAGGAGCTGTGATGTATTTTTGCGGACTTGGATATTCCCGTTCAGAAAAACCGCGTGGACAGACTAGTGATAATTTTATCGATATTAAAAATCTTGTGTTTGAACCTCATTTTTATAAATATTTAAAACCGGCATTCTCACCGGTAGTTTTAATGGTTGATTTTTGGGAAAAAAATGTTAAAGCCGGACAACAATTAAACATTCCCGTTTACTTTATTAATGATACCTATGAAAATTTTGAAGATTCGGTTAGGCTGACAATACTTAATGGTAATGACTTAGTTAAAAAACAATCTGTTTTTTTTAGTCTCAATGCTCTTCAGAAAAAAATCATCGAACTACCGGTTAATATACCCAATACTAAAGGGAAGTGTCGGTTGGAGGCAGAAATTGTTTACAAAGGAGAATCAATTAAAAGCATCAGGGAATTTGATATTGAATAATGTAACAGAACTTGGTAAGGCTATCCCGTTTGGATTGGTTACGATACGTACAGAATTGGACTTAAAGTTGGTCCGATAGACCAGTCTTTGAGTAATATACCTGAACCTTTTAATAAACTTTAACATAATGAAGTTAATAACAGGTATTTTTACAGGATTATACCAACTAATTTTGCAATAATTTAATCCATATTATATTATGAAGAGTATTATCCAGCAAATTGCTGATAAAAACAGAAAACAGGAAAGGGCAGAATCTGAAGCCATAAAAGCTGAAATTGCTAATCCTGCAACATCTAACGGCCGGCGTAATTTCCTTAAGAAAGCTGCACTTGGAGGCATTGCTTTAGGCGGTTTGATGAATTTGTCGATAGAAGATACTATTGCTCAGACAACTTCAAAGGTTCAACGCTCTTCAAGTCCTTCTGAACTGAAGATTACCGATATGCGTTATGCTTTAACCGGCGCCATGGGAGGTACTGCCATTATCCGTATAGATACAAATCAGGGTATATATGGTTTGGGCGAGGTAAGAGATGCTGCCGATCCAAGGTATGCACTGATGTTGAAAAGCCGGATTCTTGGTCTTAATCCATGTAATGTTGAAATGATATTTAAAATTATTAAGCAGTTTGGTGGTGAGAGCCGGCAGGCAGGAGGTGTCTGTGCAGTTGAGATGGCTCTGTGGGATTTATGCGGTAAGGCTTACGGAGTACCTGCCTGGCAGCTCTTAGGCGGCAGATACCGGGACAAAATAAGATTATATGCCGATACCCCTGAAGCTGAAACGCCGGAAGAACAAAAAAAACTGATTAAGTATCGTACGGAAGATCAGGGTTATACATGGCTAAAAATGGATTTATCCATCGGAGAACTGGTAAATATCCCAGGCACATTGGTTAATCAGAAATTCTGGCAGGACAATGGCACCATTGGACAATGGGACGGAAAATATATTTCATATGCAAATACAAAACATCCTTTCACACAGATACAGATAACAGATAAAGGACTGGATGAGCTGGCCAAAATCGTGGATAATGTACGTAATATGGTTGGTTACGAAATTCCGCTTTCTACAGATCATTACGGCCATTTTGATTTAAATAACGGAATCCGCTTAGGGAAAGCCCTGGAGAAATACAGATTAGCCTGGATGGAAGATATTATTTCATGGGAGCTCACTGACCAGTGGAAAACTATGTCAGATGCTTTGGAAACTCCTCTTCTTACAGGAGAAGATATTTATCTGCTGAAAAATTTTAAACCGCTCATAGATATTCATGCTGTTGATATTATTCATCCCGACTTAGCCACTTCCGGCGGTCTTCTCGAGACTAAAAGGATTGGAGATTATGCTGAAGAAATGGGAGTAGCGATGGCAATTCATCAGGCCGGCACACCTGTTTCATTTATGGCTGATGTTCATTGCTGTGCTGCTACACAAAACTTTTTAGCTTGTGAACATCATAACATTGATGTTCCCTGGTGGGAAAGCCTGGTAAGAATGACCGGATCGCAGCCTATGATTACCAAGGGTTTTGCAAATGTTCCACTCGATTCTCCAGGATTGGGAATTGAATTGAACGAAGATGTGGTAAAGCAGCATCTTAACCCGAATGATAAGGGATTTTTTGCCCCTACACCAGAGTGGAATGAGAAACGTTCTCACGACAGAGTCTGGAGCTGAAATTGGCTTTATTAATATTAAAGGCTGCAGTTAAACTACTTTCTACAGCAGCCTCAATTTTAAATTTTAAAATATATTATCATGAAAAAACAGACAATCTTGATTTTTGCCTTTATTGCATTGAGCTTAATAGTCAGGTCACAAAGTGTAAAATGGTCAGCTGATGATATTAAAGCATTGACTCCTGAATGGACAGGAGATCGGACACCTGACGGAAGACCCAAAGTTTCGGACGCCCTCCTGGAAAGGCTTAAAAAAATTTCTATGGAAGAGGTATGGGCTTTCCTTGAGGAAAAAGGATATGAAAATCAATTCGAAAATTTTGCAGGTGTATCGGAAAGTGGCTGGCAGATCATTCATCCGGATCAGGTAATGACCGGCCGTGTTGTTACAGCCCAGTTCATGCCTCTCAGAAAAGATTATGATGCATATATACAGACAATTGGCAAGAAGGAAAACCTTACAAGTCCGGTAACGAACTTCGCTCCTATAAATGCCCTGACTGAAGGCGATGTTTATGTCGCCGACAGTTATGTAAAGATGAAAGATGGTACCCTGATTGGTGACAATCTTGGGAATGCTATTTATAAGAAAGGCAAACGGGGGATTATATTTAACGGATCAGTCAGAGACGTGGAAGGTCTTAGTGACATTGAAGGGTTTAACGGATGGATAAGAGGATCGCATCCTTCCTATATTAAACAGATGATGGTTTCTACCATCAACGCTCCAATTCGGATTGGAAGTGTCACAGTATTACCGGGAGATGTAGTGCTTGCCAAAACGACCGGTGTAGTTTTCATTCCTCCCCATCTGGTTGCAGAATGTGTAATATCGGGTGAATATGTTGCTTTAAGCGACGAATTCAGCCATTTCTGCATCAGAACTAAAAAATTCGAATATGATAACGAGCATTTTGTTAATGTAAAGCCTGAAGATTATGATAAAGCTTTTGTAGAATGGATAAATGCTTACCCTAATCTGCCTATGGATAAGAAGGAATTATTCGATTTTATGGCAAAAAAGAAATCTGAAGATGCTGCAAAGAAGGCAGCTGCACCGGCAAAAAAATAGGATTATTCTGATTTATCTTTATCTGATCAGGGTAGTCGACTGAATCCGGTTATCTATTCATACCTTAATGATTTAGCAGGATTTACCCGTGCTGCCCTGAGTGTACGATAGCTGATAGTCAGAACTGCAATTCCCAATGCAATAATCAATCCCCCAAGGAAGGCAATAAGACCCGGGGTTATCCTGTAATAAAAGCTCTCAAGCCATTTACCCGACACATAATATATTATTGGGAAGGAGAGAAGAGCTGATATTGATATCAGAATTATTATCTCCCTGGATATTATGAAGTAAATACCCGGCACTGAAGAACCCATGGCTTTTCTCACACCGATCTCTTTGGTACGTTGTTCCACCGTATACGAGGTGAGCCCATATAATCCGAGAGCCGCGATAAAAATTGCCAGTAGGGAAGATATAACCGCAATAAGAGCATTCTGACGCTCTTTCACATACAACTGTCTCATAATATCATCAACGAAGTGGTATTTTAACGGATCACCGGTTGTAGACTCTTTCCAGCTGGTTTCAATTTTTTTAATTGTCTCCATGTGGTTTTTCGGAGAAATTTTGACAGTTATATATCCATACCTGTCATTCTCTGACTTAAGCCGGAATATGAAAGGAGCAATCTGGTTCCGCTGGGATTCGAATACAAAATCCTTAACCACCCCTATTATTGGGTGATAATCCACTTTGCCGGAGTCACGATAACCCAATATTCTTAATTTTTCGGGATCTATATTATATTTTTTCAGTGCAGATTCATTCAGAAGACAGGCCTGGGCATCAGCAGGAAACTCTTTATTAAAGAATCTTCCTGACTTAAGCTGTATTCCGTAGGTTTCAAGAAAATTATAATCCACAAGATCTGTCCACATCATTATAGTCTCATCCTTTTTTCCCTCCAGCATATAACCATTAAAATTATTGCTGTTTCCGGGTACAGAGGAGGAGCTGGTCAACGAAACAACTCCCGGGATACCCTTTAGGGATTCTTTAAATGATTTTGCATTAGCGCCAAGTGCTTCTTCATTGTCAATCACAACCAATTGATCTTTTACAAAGCCGGGATCCCTTTCGGTCATAAACATAATCTGCCTGTACATTATCAGAGTACCCACAATAAGGCAGATGGAAATAGTAAACTGCAGTACGACAAGCACTTTCCTGAGCCCAACCTTTTGATTGTTGTTTTTTCCTCCTTTAAGCACCTTGTAGGGACTGAAAGAAGAGAGAAAGAAAGCCGGATAACTGCCAGCAAGAACTCCTGTTATTATTGCGAAGAGGATCATAACCGGTACAATGAACCATGCATCTGAGAGTCTCAGCATGAGACTTGTGCCAAGCATTTCATTGAAAAATGGGAGTACCAGTTTAATGATGATTAATGCAACAATTGTAGAAACAAATGACATGATAACGGACTCCGTCAGGAACTGTGCAATAAGCATTCCTTTAGTAGAACCGCCGAGTTTTTTTATTCCAACCTCTTTGGCTCTTGCAGATGCCTGTGCTGTAGAAAGATTTGTGAAATTTACTACTGCCACAAGCAGTATCAGCAAAGCTATAGTGCCTAAAATTCTTAATAATTTAGGATCCCCCGGTGCCAGGAAGGAAGGTTTAATTGAGGTATCAAGGTGAATATCTGTAAGTTTCTGAAGATAATATCTGTATATGTTTCCCTTTGCCAGAAATTCTTCAAAGGAGATGTTCAGAAAACGCTGTACTTCAGGGCCGAAATATTTACGAACAAGTGCCGGGTATTTCTCATTAATATTTTTAATGTTGGTATTTGGTTTCAAAAGCAAATAAGTGCTCAGGTTATTGCTTCCCCATTCCTGACTGTTTGCCTGTGAATCTGAAAGCATTGACACCAGCATACCGGCTTTGAAGTGCGAGTTGCCAGGAATATCTCCCATAACTCCGGACACAGTGTAGGGTATAGTATCTTTCCCTATTTTAAGGATCTTATCAACCGGATTCTCACTTCCGAATATTTTCTTTGCCATCGAGCTGGAGAGAACGATTTTCCGGGGAACATTAAGGAGATTTGCAGGGTCACCCTTTAATACAGGGATAGAAAAAAAATTAAAGAATGACGAATCAGCTTCAACGATGTTCTCTTCATCGTAGGTCTGGTTATTATATGTCACATTTGCAGCTCCATACATTTTTCTCATCCTCAGAAAATCCTCCACCTCGGGAATTTCCCTGAGTGATGTGGGACCTACAGGATATGACGTTGTAGCTTCAGTAAATTCCTGGTCGCCTATTCTGAAATTCAGAGCTATATCGTATATTCTGTCCTTCCTGACATTATATCTGTCATAGCTGACTTCGTAGATTATATAAAGTGCGATCAGAAGACTGCAGGCTAATCCTATGGAGAGGCCTGTTATATTAATGATATTGTAGGATCTTTGTCTTTTAAATGACCGGAGACTGTGTTTGATAATATTATTTAACATAACTGAGGCATATTAGATTATTGTATTTAATTTTTTGACAGATTTCTGAAACAGTTTTTCATGATTAGTCTTTTATATATTAATAGACGCTAATTAAAATACTTTGCTGCACAGAAAAATAAGACGAACGGATCCTTAAAAATCCGGTACCTCCAACCCCCCTTAGCTGGCGGGGATTTACAATCCGTGCCTTTGATTCTGCTCGGTTATATCTGCTTAAATTCTTGCACTTGGCAGAATAATCTGTAACTTAGTAAGACTGATTAACTGCAATGAAAAAGCTCTTACAGTTGCTGTTTCTTTTCGTAGTTTCTACCAGCTCATTCTCTCAAAGTCTGACAGAGAAAATGACAGGTATCTTAAACCAGATAGGGAAGAATATTCCCGCTGACAAGTTATTTTTACATCTGGACAGAAATCTTTATCATGCAGGAGATACAATAAGATTTAAGGCATATATCAGGGACAGCCGGACAGGAGTATTTGAAACAGAAAGCAGTGCTCTTTATACTCTTCTTCTGAATTCAAATCATGTCACAATTGACAGTGCAAGATTCAGAATAGTTTATTCAACAGCATCCGGATGGTTAAAAATCCCGAAAGCTATTCCCCCGGGTAATTATTCAATTCTGGCATTTACCAGCAATGACATGAATTACAGCCCGGAATTTGCTTTTACAGCTTTGATCAAAATCGACAACTTACGATCTTCCCAAAATGAAACTATAACCAGAAGTAACGATAGAGATTCTTCATTTCATCAGGTATCTCTGCCTCAATCGACTGCGGATCTGACATTCCTGCCCGAGGGTGGTACTTTTATTTCTGGTATTCAGCAACGCCTTGCCTTCAATGCAGTTACATCAAGTGGGAGAAATCTCCAAGTTGCAGGAGTTATAAAAAACCAAAGAGGCGTTGAGATGACCGGATTCAGATCCGGGGAATATGGTCCGGGAGTTGTTGAATTCACTCCATTACCTGGTGATTATTATTTTGCAACTATTACAGGGGAAGAGTTCAAGGGATTGAAATGGCCATTGCCTGCTCCTGAGCAATCAGGTGTGACAATGCGTGTTAATAATGTTGACCATGGAATAATTGATATTATTCTCAAAGGAAGAGAAATTGCCGGTATATCTTATTTTCTGACTATGACGATGAATAATATTTTAGTATTCAGTGAAGATGTCAGATTGGATACATTATTCATAAAAAGGATTCAGACCGATAAATTACCTTCAGGTACGGCCTTTATTTCACTTTACGATCGTGAATTAAACCCTGTTGCGGAAAGGTTGATCTTCCTGAATGATAACAAAAAAATGAATATTGAGATAGGAGTTTCTTCCCCCTCAGTTAGACGTGGTGATGAAACAGAATTGACTGTCAATACAACTGATGATATGGGAAATAGCATAAGTTCAATTGTTTCAATTGCAGTAATTGATTCAATGACCGGTTACAATAATGAAATCCCATTGTCTGAAATTGAGTCTGGTTATCTGTATGACAAAGAATTTTACGATAACCTTCCTTTGAAAATAAAATACCGGGGACTGAAAAACATTGATAGTAAATCTATCGATATACTTCTTATGACATACGGATGGAGGAAATTTTCGCCTAAAAAAATTGTCCCTGACAATGCAGAAAAGGAATTAGTTAATTATGACTACCTGAAAATCCTTAATCCGGGATCCCAGAAAAAAGGCAGGTCATATATTAAACTGATTTCCATAGAAGGGCTGGACAGCGTCTCTCTTGCGACAGGAAATAATAGAGAAGCTGTGTTGTTTTATGATTCTCTGGATGTAAATGTAAGGCAAATCATGATCCTTCCCGACAATGATCCCGCTAAAAACAACAGCTCTGTCAGAATAGTATTTCATGAAAACAAATCCTTTACAGATAAAGCAAAGTTATTGACACCTGCACCAGGTTATTTATCCTCAGATTTGCCGGTAATAAGTAAAAAGCAACCCGCTATAGATCTAGACAATGCAATAATGATTGAGCCAGTAAATATAAAAGCTCCGGAACAACCTTCGAAAGTATATATTGATAAAAACGCGAAAATGTTCCAATCCGAAGGTACCTCAACAATGTACAGTAAGGATTTCGTAGCTGCAAATTGCTTTGAGGACATTCTATTCAAATACAATCCAGCTATAATTAACAGGGTTAATAAGACGATTTATCTTCGTGCTATAAGTTACTTTCACAAAGGCAAATCTGTACTTGTCCCCGCATTAATAGTTTTAGATGATAGTGCAATTGACACAACCTATGAAACAATTGCAACAATGCCTGCCTCAGAAATAGCTTCAGTTACTTTTCTAAGGGGAATCCAGGGTTTCTCAAGGTACGGATGGAAAGCAATTTCAGGGGTGGTTTTTGTAACAACAAAAACGGGTCTGAGGTTCACCGACGGGAGTTACCACGATGAAAAGATAACGCGAAACGATGACCTTTTGAAACAAGTAAGACTCTTCCGTACAGAAATTGAATATTACATTCCTACAAAAGAGGAGGTGGCTTTTATACCTGAATTTCAAAGCAGACCAACAATTCTGTGGAAAGACGATGTCTTTATCGATGAATCGGGTCCGGTTAAAATAAAGTACCCGAACAACCTTGTAAGAGGGACGGCTATGGTTATTGTGAATGGCATCTCTTTTACAAACCTGATCGGATCAAAGAGATTCAGCTATAAAGTTAAGTAACCCGATTTTCATGAGAAGAATTTTCTTTATAATTCTATTTACCGGTTTTAATACGGTTGCTTATAACCAGGTTATAAAAGGGACAATATTAGAAGAAGGAACCAAAAGTACGATAAGTACTGCAGCAATCTATTATGCCGGAACATTTGTCGGGACTCTTGCAGATAAGAATGGAAATTTTGAGCTGGACATCTCAAAAAATACTTTAATGCCATTAACTATAAGTTCTATTGGATATTATTCCCTTACTCTTACTGAATATTCAACTGAAAAACCTTTAATAATTTATTTGACACCGAAGCTATATGAACTGAAGGAAGTTGTCATTTCATCAAGACCTCTTTTCAGGAAAAGGAAAGAATATTTAAAACTGTTTAAAGACGTATTTCTTGGAACAACATACAATGCAAGGAATTGTGAAATTATTAATGAGAACGACATTACCTTTTACTATGACTCCAGTCAGGATACTCTGAAAGCAATTGCTTCAAAGCCAATCCTGATCAACAACAGGGCACTTGGGTATAAAATCAGGTATTATTTGGATAAATTTGAGTATTATGAGAACAGCGGGACCTTCTTTTTTAAAGGAAGTATTATCTTCATTGAAGATCTGATAAGTGAAAAAACAGATAAAAAGTTATCCGGACAGTTATATGAAAAAAGAAGAAAGAACGCCTACCTGGGATCGAGAATGCACTTTTTCAGGGCGCTTTGGGCAGATAATTTAAAATCTGCCGGATTTTTAATAAAAAATTCAGAGGAGGAATACCTCCACACCAAAGATATTGTAATTCAAGAAGAAAGTCATTCTATGGATTCTCTTAATGAAAAATTAAAATATCTTAAATACCCTGAAAACCTGCAAATATATTATACAAGCTGGAGTAATATTATTTTCCTTAATCCCATTGTAGACTTTAATAAAGATGGACGTTACGATGATTTAGGTATTCATTGGGAAGGTGAAATGTCAATAAAACGTATCGGTGACTTACTCCCATTTGAATATAATGAATCTGGAAATAAAAACCGTTAAGACATAGAAGACTTAATTGGCTTAGCAGGGCTAATTGCTTTCAATTTTAGTAAATTTGGAATAAGTTTACTATAAAACAAAATAGAGACATGAAAAAGGGAAAGATCGAAAAGAAAGTGCATTCCGGGGAAAAATCAAATTCTGAAAATATTAAAAACTATGTTTATCCTGTGAGAGATTGGAAGGAATATCTGGGAGAATCTTTGTTAATTGTTTTCAGTGTTTTGCTGGCTCTTTCTGTGACTGAGTATATCAGTAAATTGCATGAAAAAAATAATACAATAAGCATTTTAAGAAGTATAGCCTCCGAACTTAATCATAACAAAAATGCAATCCATGAGATGCAGGATTATAATCTACAGGTTCTTGGAAAAATTGATTCCATCTTAATAAATAAAAATTTACAAAAAGAGGTAGTTTCAAACAATGAAATTCATATAAAATTATTTGCGCCACAAGATATATTATACCGTTACCTGGAAAATGTGGCATGGACAATAGCGAAAAATAACGACATCATGTCTAAGTTAGACATTGAATCTATATCAATTCTCACAAAAGTTTATGAAGACCAGGATAGAATTCTCAAAGTAGAAGACGAAGTTGCCAAGGTTATTTTTGACAGAGCCTCCAGGGATCCTAAGCAGGTTCGCACAACACTGGTTTTAATCAGGGATATTTATCATGGTTGGGCTGTTGACAGAGTTCCCAGGTTGTTTTCTGAGATTGATACTGCGTTGAAAAAGATTGAAGCGTATAAATGATTCATTTTGCCAGACCTATGAAATCCTTCCAGTCCGTTATTTCCAAAGGAATGTATTTCCGAAGAAATATAGGTACCATCAAGTCTCCAGGAACCTATCTATTGTTGCATCAACTCGGTCTGATTGAGTTTTGACTGAGTAGTTTGTGACTATATTCGGTTTTTGTAAACTAAAAAGAATACCAGAATTGAGCAGATCAGTAAAAATTTTTCATAATTTTTTGATGATTTATTTTTAACCGATAGGTATAGAAAACGATAAATAAGTTATATAAGATTTAATAGTTTTACCAATATATAATTGCAAAATGAAAGGCAAGATTGAGAAATCAAGAGATTTCTTATATGAAAAAGTATTTTCTATTATTTTTTTTACTGCATTTTTTATTTTAAATACTGCCTGTGTAAGCCAATCACTCCAAAGTAAAAATTACATTGAAAAAACAAATATTGGTACAGATACATTATTAAGATCATTTGTTTCACCGCCTGAATCTGCAAAACCAAGGGTTTATTGGTGGTGGCTTTTCAATCGGGTGGATAGGGAAGGAATTACCCGTGATTTAGAGGAATTTAAGGCTAAGGGTATTAGCGGGGTTAATCTGATTTGTACAGGGGGATATGCAGGAAAGGCCCCTCTTCCTGGTGTAAAGTTTCTTGGTGAGGAATGGCGTGAACTTTTTCGTCATGCTGTCAGAGAATCTAAAAGGTTAAATATAGAAATGGGGTTTAATCTGGCCGGAGGATGGACGATGATGGGACCCTGGGTAACCAGGGATAATGCGATGAAAAAGGTTGTCTCATCCGAAGTAAGAGTCTCTGGGCCGGCTAAATTCTCGGCGATGTTGCCTCAAGCTGAAATGGTAGATGGCTATTATCATGATATCCTTGTACAGGCGTTTAAAGTGCTGAACAATACGAATGAAATTGAATCAAAAACATTAATTGATTTAACAGAAAAGCTTGAGCCGAATGGCCATTTTGAATGGGATGTGCCGGAAGGGAATTGGGTTATTTTGCGAACCGGATACACATTGACCGGACATCCATGGAGTAAATGGCATGCGTATCCCGAGGGCGATACGTTCCAAGGGGGCGAAGGCTATGAGATCGATTATCTGAACACGGCCTCATTAGATGATCATTTCAGCCATTTGGGAAAACTTGTATTCGAGGAAGCTGAGAAGGCGGGAGGTCATTTGGACTATTTGTGGTCTGACAGCTGGGAATGTGGTAAACTTACCTGGACACAGGATTTTCCAAATCAATTCAGCAGATTCCGAGGTTACGATTTGAAAACTTATATGCCTGTTCTGGCTGGCTATACAGTTATCAATGCAGAAATATCGGCTCGATTTCGCGATGATTTTGACCGGACAATTCAAGATTGCATTGCAGAGAATTATTATGGACATTTTGCAGATTTGTGTCATCAGAACGGGATGAAGGTTGGCAACGAAGCTGGAGGGCCCAATGACATTCCTCCACAGGACGTATTGAAGAACTTTGGGCGTTGTGATATTTTGTCAGGCGAATTTTGGGTAAATGGACACTTTAATTCACCAGATGGCTATAATAGAAACAGGGGATTACGTCTAAATCTTAAGCAAACTGCTACTGCAGCTCATGTTTATGGCAAGCCGGAGGCTGAGGCAGAGGCTTTCACTCAGCAGGAACAGGATCGTACGCATTGGTCTCTTGGTCCATCCGATTTAAAACCATATGCTAATGATGCATTTTGTGAGGGAATCAATCGCCTTATGCTTCATCAGGCTACCTGTCAGCCGCCATCAGATGGAAAGCCGGGATATGAATTTTGTGCCGGGCAGCATTTTACACCGAACATAACCTGGTGGGAGCAATCGCCGGCTTTTTTTACCTACCTTTCCCGGTGCCAGTATATGTTGCAGCAGGGAAAATTCATAGGTGACGTATGTTTCTTTCTGGGTGAAAGACCGCCGCTTCTGGCCCCGCCTAAATATTTAATTCCTTCACTGGGTTCAGGCTACGATTGTGATTATTGTAATGCTGAAGTGCTGATTACCAGGATGTCTGTCAAGGATGGGCGAATTGTTTTACCTGATGGAATGAGTTACAGGCTTCTGGTGCTACAGAATTGTACTTCCACATCTCCGGAGATTTGTAAGGAGGTTGGCTCATATCAGAACCTTACAGTTTCTCCTGTCCCCTCTGATGCTATGTCAGTAGAGGTGATTCAGAAAATTAGGGAGTTGGTTAATATGGGGGCGACTGTTGTCGGTTCACCCCCGGAGATATCTGCAGGATTGAAAAATTATCCGAAGTGCGATGAACAGGTGAGAAAGATAGCCGCTGATATTTGGGGCGACCTGGATGGTAAAACTCGCACCGAACGCCGGGTTGGAAAGGGGCGTGTAATTTGGGGGAAAACACCTAGAGAGATTCTCATTGCAGATGGAGTGGTCCCAGATTTTACTTTTTCAGGGCAGGATGAAAGACCTGAGCAATTCGATTATATTCATCGTACGTGTCGTGGGACGGAAATCTATTTTGTCATTAATCGAACTAACCAACATGAAATATGCGATTTTACTTTTCGCGTTGCCGGGAAACAACCGGAGATATGGGATGCCGTAACTGGTAAAACCCGGATGGCAAAAGCCTTTCATCAGGCAAATGCCTGTACTACCTTATCATTAGAACTAGATGCCTTCACCTCATATTTTATTGTGTTTCGTAAGCCAATTGCCATCGAGGCTATAGGGCAAGCTGAGAAGAATTTCCCAGAACTTGTAGAAAGATGCGAATTGAATGGCACCTGGAAGACCACATTTGATCCAAAATGGGGCGGCCCGGTTGCAACGGAGTTTCCTGAGCTCATAAGTTGGACCAAACGGTCTGAGGAAGGAATTAAGTATTATTCAGGGAAGGCCAATTATCAGAAGACATTTGATTTGAATCTGTATGCAGATGGAAATAAGAAAGACATGCATAGATATGGAAGACTATTCCTTGATCTGGGGGATATTAAGAATGTTGCAGAAGTCCGTCTGAACGGCAAGAATCTGGGTATTCTCTGGTGTGCTCCCTGGCGTGTTGAGATTACTGATGTTGTAAAACCGACAGGCAATGTATTGGAGATCGACGTAATCAATTTATGGGCTAATCGGGTTATTGGTGATCTGAATCAACCCATTGACAAAAAGGTTGCCAAAACACATGATGCTTTCCGTTTTGATATGCTGCGGGGAAATACTCCGTTGCTTGATTCTGGATTAATAGGACCTGTGAAGATCTTTCTGGAAGCTGATTAATATGTGAATAGAAGATAGTATTATTAGAATTGTGTTGATAGTTATTTGATTAATTGTTAATGATTTATGAAAAATTTATTCAGATCGATCTGCTTAGCTTTAACACATTGCAGGATTTATATATTGACAATATTTATTACCTATTGCATCTCATGTTTTGTCGGAATAATGATGGTCAACAACGGGAATAATTTTGCTTTGTCATACAGGGATAAAATTGTGGGCAAAGCAACAACGACCAGTAACGCATCACTAAATTATCAAAAAGGCGAGAACTTTTCTGCAGCGGTTTACGATTTTGCCGGGAATCTCTTTTATGGTGCCATGCCCCAGACCTTTATGGGACTTGGAATCGTTGTTCCTTTTTTTACCGTTGCAAAACAAGGCTGGGTTGGTGGAATCGTTTCTGTTAATTCTGAACATCATAGCAGGCTTAAAAAATTCAAATCGGCATTTTATTATTTTTTTGTTCTCCTGCTGCAGTATATTCCATATTCAATGGCAATAGGTGCAGGTATCAAATTTGGCGTCGATTTTTATAATTTTAACAAGATCCAGGGATGGTATTTATGGAGATATAAAATTCAAAAAATATGGTTAATTGATCTGGCATATATATATCTGATTGTTATTCCATTATTTTTTATTGCTTCGTGTTTTGAATTCATGTCAACCTGGAATATTTAAAACAAAATTGTTCGTTGAGCTTTTCCATGCAGGCAAAATCCTGTTGTCTTACTACTTTGATGAATACGATTTGAACAGAATCAATTTTAACATATATTTGAATTAGAATAATATATTGGGAATATGGTGAATAAAACAAAATTCAAATCCAGATATCTTGCCATTATCGGCGATATTGATAAAATCAGTTCTGAGAGGCATTTCGTTACATTATCCACCTTTGCAGGCGCAATTTTTTTATTAGGCCTTTGTATTGTCCATATGCTGATGGGTCTTAAAAAAGCTCCTGTTATTCTTGCCGGAGGCAGTTCCATTGTCATGTTAGGGCTGTACTATTTTGTCAGATTCCGTAACTGTCTTTATATCCCCAAAGTTCTCCTTACCGGCCTGGGACTTATCATGCTTGACCTCACCTGGTATTCTAAATTTCTGTCCAACGGGCCTGTTCTTTTCTTTATTTTAATTTTTGCCGCACTAGTTATATGGGTATGGGATGGCAAATGTTTAGCAATTCTGCTGGCCTTTTATTTTCTGAATCTTGCGATTCTGGGAATAATTGATTCTCATGCGCCTGAGTATATGTTCAAATATCCCGAGCCGGTTAAGAGAAGTCTCGATATTTATCTGAGTTTTTTCCTTTATTCATCCCTGTTGATTATAATATTGTACTTTATTAAAAGAGAATTTATCAGGCAAATGGAGAAAGCTATAAAGTCAGATAAGTTGAAATCTGCCTTCCTGGCAAATATGTCGCATGAGATCAGAACCCCTATGAATGCAATTGTTGGATTCAGTGAGCTTCTTGGCAACGGGACCAGTTCTGAAAACAGACAACAGTATATTAGTATTATTCAAAGCAGCAGTAATAACCTTCTCCGACTGATCAACGATATTATCGACCTGTCAAAGATAGAAGCTGGTGATTTGGAAATAAAATATTCGGATATCAATATACGCGAACTGTTTATTGAACTCAAAGATTCATTTTCAATGGATCTGTTAAAAAGAGAAAAAGCTGAGATTCAAATTAATTACTTTCTTGGTACCGGGGATCTTGTAGTTCAATCTGATGCACTTCGATTAAGACAAATATTATCAAATTTGCTGAATAATGCAGTAAAGTTTACCTCAAAGGGGACGATTACATTTCGATGTGAAAATAAGGGCAGGGAGCTTATTTTTTCAGTCTCAGATACAGGAACAGGAATTCCTGAAGAGGATCAGAGGAAAATATTTGAACGATTTACCAAGTTTAATTATCAGGGTATGAATACCGAGGGTTCGGGCATCGGTTTGTCGATCGTTGATAAATTGGTTACTTTACTTGGCGGAAAGATCTGGTTTAAAAGTATCCATGGAGAAGGCACTAATTTTTTCTTTTCAATACCATATATTGCTTCCTCAAATTATACAAAATCATTAAAAGATTTAAAGAATATGGGCTCACATTCAAATGATAAAGCCATAAAGCCAATTCTTGTAGTCGAGGATGATAAAGTCAGTTTCATGCTTATTAAAGAATTTCTCAGATCATTAAATGTGGAAATTCATCATGTTACAGATGGACGGGATGCTATCAATTTTGTAAAAATGAATCCCGAAGTCTGTTTAATCTTAATGGACGTAAAACTGCCTATAATGGATGGATATGAAGCTACCAGAGCAATAAAGCAATTGAATCCCAAAATACCTGTTATTGCCCAGACAGCTTTCGCTATGCTTGGGGACAGGGAGAAAGCAATTGATGCAGGATGTGTTGATCATATTGATAAACCTTTA
>Ga0302284_1000616_pt1 | contig 16285 bp, 7 predicted proteins | sample III_Fen_E2_1_FD_198760 | JGI IMG/M metagenome (GOLD analysis project Ga0302284, IMG submission 198760) | Peat permafrost microbial communities from Stordalen Mire near Abisko, Sweden - III_Fen_E2_1 | ecosystem: Environmental > Terrestrial > Soil > Wetlands > Permafrost | place: Sweden: Abisko...
CTCAACCCCTACCACAACCCCAACCCCAACCCCAACCCCAACCCCATCCCCTACCCCAACCCCAACCCCAACCCCAACCCCAACCCCGGAGAAAGGCAATCTAAGGAGATAGATAAAACAACACAAAAATTAGAATCAAAAGATAATAATATTACTTATTCGTTTAATTATTTAAGTTATTACTTGAATAGAATCATCAAACTAAACACTGGTTAATATGATGCTTAGCAACTTTTTATGGTTTTATTTTTTCATAATCGACTGGTTGGTTCAATGAATGAACCGAAACTAATTCTTTGAAATTGAAAGAACAGGATTTATAAATTATTGGCTAAATATCTATGGAATAAGACTCAAGTGAATAGAAGAACAAAGACTTATTAAAGTAATGTTTCTCAACAACTTTAATCAAGAGCTTCATTCTTCTTTCTTTTTCAATTACAGAAGCTGCAACTACAATAGATGTCATCACATAAATCTTGATTAATCAATCCCCTCACTCTTGAATTCTTGAAGAAGCCACTTTAGTGTTAGACATGGCAAGCGATTTGATACTGATATTTTTTAGGTCAGCTCAATTATTTGCCCATTTCCAAGATACACTCATGAAGCATTTATTAAATAATTTATGCTGATCAGATTATTTAAAAGAGAAAACTAATAATTTAGCATTATTTAGAGGAGAATAGAAATATTCAATAGTATAATGAAGCAATTTTCTCTTAATTTGTAAATAGCATTCTTGAGCGAATGAAATTACTAACCATTTCAGATATTCCAAGCATATTAAATATCTCTCTTTTATTTTTCCAAGATCCTTTTACCATCCTCAACAATTTTATTTTTTTCGGAAAAATAATCTTAAAATGTTAATTTCATTTATTCTCTCTATTCTACATTATTAATATTAATGTCTGATCAGAATAGTCTATTACACACTCCATAAGGGCTTTAAAATGAGAACATTTCGCAAATTAAACAAAAACAAAATCATGATATAATTTGCTTAAAATATAATTACAAAATAACAACAAAAAACAATAGAAAAATGGCTTTAACAGCTACTAAGATTTTATTACTGTTATTACTATCATGTGTTTTTATGGATATTGTGGTTGCCTAACCATCATCAAAAAAACCAAAGCCATATACATCTACATAGATTTAAAATTTACCAAAGGATACTAATACCAAAGATTCCGATTAAGTTTAAGATAAGAACCAAACTCTTGAATAAAAATTAACGAAAATTAACCAAGATCTCTAAGGATGGATTAATCAAATAATTATCATCAAAGAAAAAATGAAAAAAAATATCCAAGATCATCAAGAAGCATAAATAGCTATTAAACATTAACTCCCAAAAAAGTAATGGCTCTAAAAGGCAAAGATCTAAGAAATTAAAAAGGAAGAATAATAACTCAAAACAAGTTATAAAAATTATATAAAATAATTCTTTAAAAAAATGTAGGAATATAAAAATTAAATGACTAGTAATTCTGAAGAATTGAAAAAGTATCCTTATTTAGAAAAACATTACAATTAACTCTAAACTCGGTTCTCAAATAATTAAGATGTCCAAACCTAATAAAAACAAGGCATGAAAAGAAAAAGATATTAAAATTTCCTTTGACACAATAAACAGAAATAATAGATTTCTCTATTAAAAATCCAGTCAGTGAATAGGGTCAAATCGAATAAAAATGCAAAGATAATGAAAGTTCACTAAGGCAATGAAGATATTTAACATGTTTGTTAATAATATTTAACAGAAGCAAACTAATTAAGCAGGTATTGCTTTGATGATTGTGCCTGTGTGTAAGTTTTGAAAATTATTAAAAAATTATCTTATTGATTGGGAATAAATTAAAAATGGAGGGTAAGAAAGTTGTTTTTCATTGAGAAAATTAAATAATAAATCAATAAAATAATAAAACAATAAAATACTAAATGCCTACTTTTATTGTTAAAAAATTAGAGTATTTAGAAAATATGTGTTTATTTTATTGTCACAAAGTGTTTGCCATCATGGCGCCAGTTCTTAGCTAGGGATTAACTAATAGTAGTACAAATGATGTGTTAAGTGCTAATAAACATGATATCTTAGAAGCTTATCCTCCACTGAAAGATTGTGAGTTATCTGAGAAGCTAATGAATGCTTGTTTGCAATAATCTCTAGAAGAAATTGAGGTCTATTTTAAGAAACTACAAGATGATATTGAGAAAGAAGCAGAGGCAGCACAACAAAGGGCTAAAGAATCCTTGATAAAGTAAGAAAAAGCAAAACCAGGAATTGTTAGAAAGATACATGAGAATTGCGGAAATAGAGAAGCTGAAGAAGCTAATAGTTTCTGAGAAAGAAAGTGCTGAGAAGGATCTAGATGACTTGATAAAAGAAAAATGGAGTAAAGCTGAAGAAAACTGAGGTATTATGATTGATCTAATGAATAAGTAAGAGACTGAGCAACCATTCTCTTTTGATAAGCCCAATAGAACTGCCGAAAAAATAACTGAAAGTCTTAAAAATACAAACTTCTTTCAACATTCAATCACATCAAAAATTAATTTGATAAAATCAACTTTTGGTACTTCTCAGAAGATGGAAATAACTAAGGTTGATGATTCAACTTATTAACTCAAATAAGTATCTTCAAATAGCTGGGATTAAGTATTTATTGATCCTATTCTCAATCCGATCCAGAAGTACATTTTGCACATCGAACTAGAAACAAAACAAGAAAATGAAGGTTATATCAACTTTGGCCTTATGAAAGATGAAGGAAAAGATAATGATAGTGGATATAATTAACGCATCTGCTACTAAGATAACTCTAATAACTACTAAGATAACTCTAATAACTACGGTATAAGTAAGTACATAAAGGGTAGCTCTATGCAATATGGAGATAAAACAGGTAAGCACAGTTTTGAAGTCAGAATTCATTTAAATCAAAAGTTTCTGAGAGTTGCTACCCTCCCTGACTATTCCTCAATCGCAGAGCTGGATGACTCCAACAAAATAAACCCGAAAGTAGCCTATCGATTCTTCCTTGCTATGAGTGAAATCGGAAACATGATGAGAATTTCTAATTTTAGAACAGTTCGTGAATTTGATGAAAAGGTGTGACATAATTACACATTCCTGTGTGTTTTTAATAATAACTGAAATTGATTTGATCAATAATTTAATAATTATGGAATATAACATCAATTTATTTTTCATTCTGCTCACAATTATTATAATAATTCATTTAGCAAGATAAGCTACAATGAGAAAGTGGCCAATAATTGCAAAGATAAGGAAGAATAAATAAATAGCAAATAAGAATTATAAAATGAAAACAAATTGAGTTGGATTAGGATAATAAGTAATGTTCCAAAGATCTTTTTGTTTATCTCATGGAGAATACTGAATAATCTTAACAAAGAATAATAGAATTCCTAGCAGAATGACAAATGCAATTGATAAAATATCCCATAATTATTAGATATTGATCAAATAAATTTCAATTATTCTTAAAAACATACAGAATAAGTAATTATGTCACATTTTTTCATCAAATTTACAAACTGTTCTAAAATTATTAATTCTCATCATGTCACCTTAGTCATCTAAATCAAGGAAGAATCGATAGGCAACTTTCGGGTCTTATTTTATTAGAGTCATCTAGCTCTGCGATTGAGGAATAATCAAGGAGGGAAACGACTCTCAGAACCTTTTGATTTAAATATTTTCTGACTTTAAAGCTGTGCTTTACAAATAATATTTTGAGGGAGATTAAGGTATTTTTGGTTTTATATTTAAAAATAGAGTGATTTCTTAATTTCATTACAGAAGCTGCAACTACTGTAGTAGATGTCGCCAAATCAATCTTGATTAATCCCCTAACTCTTGAACTCTTGATGAAGCAGCTTTTTTGTTAGACATGTCAAGTTATTTATAGCTGGTATTTTTAAGGTAATTAAATTATTTGTCTATTTTCCAGATACACCCATGACTCATGTATTAAATAATTTGTCATCACCAGATTATTTCAAAGAGAAAACTATTATTTTAACATTATTAAAAGGGAATAGAAGCATTAAATAGGAAAATTACGAACTTTTCTTTTAACTTTTAAATAGCATTCTTGAGCTAATGGACTTAATAATAAGATAATATGATCGATTTTGTTGCAGTTTTACTGTGAAGCCTTATTTTGTAGGGCAATCTTATATCTTACCATATCCGAAAATCCAAGAATACTCAGATAAGACGAAAAAGGCTGCCTTTCTCAAACTCCACACTGATGATAGGAAATTTTTATCTTGACTCCTGATGAGAGTTGTGATAGATTGATAAGAAAGGATTCTCTTCTTCTTTTAGCAAATACAAAGCTCTTGTACAAATCCTAGCAAGATTGAGATAATCTCACATAAGATAATTAGTTTCTCAACTTGTATTAAAAAAAAAAATTTCACAAAAATTAAGCTTAGTAAGAAAATTAATGAAATAAAATTTTATATTAGAGGTGATTCAACAAAATTGAGATTTGTTTTTATTTTCTTTGAAAAGATTAATAGAGTATTTATAATATTCATTTTTTTCTCCCTTTTATGCATTATTATTGATTGTAATGTCTGATCTGAATAGTCTATTACACACTTCGTAAGGGCTTTTAAAAAGAGAACATTTCGCAAATTAAACAAAAATAAAAAAATAAAAAAATTTGCTTAAAAGATGCTTTTTTAAAAGATAATAATTACAAAACAACAACAACAAAAAAAAAGAATAATGGCATTAACAGCTACTAAGATTTTATTACTGTTATTACTACGATGTGTTTTGATGGATATTGTGATTGCCTAATCACCATAAAAAGAATCATAAAAAAAATTAGTAGACCTTATTCATCAAATCGAAGCACTGTCTTACAAATTTAAGTATTCCCAACAAACATTGTAAAACCGTAGGGAAACAATATTGAAATAATTAAAAGTTATGAAACAATCATCAACTAGTTTAATGTTTACGATCAAAAAACACCTTCTAATAAAAAGGATAAAAAATAATAATTTCAAAACAAACTATTAAAAAAGTGAAATAAAGTTTTCTAACAAATTAGATGAACTTCAAGCTTTAATTGAAAATAATGAAAATGCATTTTCCTCTCTCAATCCTTCATTAAAAGTTCTTAATAATAATGTCCGAACTCTATTTTAAAAATAAGAATTCAATCAAGTCGAATGGAAGAAATATGATGATCAAATAGGGAAAAAATTATAAGGCTTAACATAATCAATAATTGAATCAGATTTCATCATGAGAAATCAAGCCAGATTCGATAAACTCAATTAAGAATATTAAATATATGAAAAAGATTTAACAAACAAACTGAGAAAGCTAAGTTCTTTTGTTAACAAAAAGTTAAATGAGTAAAATATTGAATTTCAGCATGAATTGTTTTGAAAATTGTGTGTGTATGTAAGTTTTGAAAACTAATGAAAAATTGCATTATTGATTGAGAATAAATATTTTTATTTCAATTCATAGGAAAAATTACATTCAATTGAAAAATTTTTCCATAGTTTCTTGAAAAAAATATCAGTCAAAACAAGTTTTTGCTGATAATTTCTTTTTTATTTTACTGTATTTTTTAAATTTCAACATGATAACTTTATGACATCTATCTCTTTTAAATATCATTTTAATAGCCTTTGTATTCTCTATCTTTTCGTATAGTAATCAAAATAAATCAAATAAAGAATACCTGGTTTCCAACTTTCGTGAATTGACTATAGTTTGTAATTATCACATCATTCAATACTAAGTAATTATTCAGATAATTTATGCAAATTAGAAGACAATATGATTTTCCTTTTTTAATTTCTGTTTTGTTAGCAAGTTTCACAACATTGTTGTAATTCGGAAAGTCAGCAACTTTAACGGTTTAGCTTGCAAGATGAACTCTCTTTTCCATTTCTTTATGCAAATTCCTAACATTCGGACCAGAACACAGAACATTGCCTTTAACGATCTTATTAATCTAGCAGTCATAATCATCCTCACTGTAACCACAGTAATTACCTTCACTTTCGTGTTTATCTGCTTGATTTATCAATCCAATACGGAAACAAGGAGAATCTTCTGTTGCTTCTTGATGAAATCCTAACCTAAAGATGTAATGCTTGTCGTTATCAAGCTCATTCTAAGATAAAACCACACAGGCCTATCAGTTATCCCGAATATATTTAGCTTCAATATTATTGTTCTCTTTCTTTGAGATTAGTACCCTCGAAGTAGAATTAACTAAATTGCTTGGAACTAATGAGAATTCTGGCAGTATCGAGTGAGAATGGATCAAGGGAGCTATTAATGAAGTCAACGATTCGATGTTGTTGGTGATATTTCTCATGTTTTCTGAGGATTGGTTTCCTAATTTCGTTGAGAACTTTAGTTGATTAGCTTCGAATTCACGAATCACAGAAAGTAGCTTGTTCTCATTGGTTCCAGCATTTTTGCATTTGTTCAAGATCATTTCATGGAGCCTTCCTTCTTACTAAGTTTGTGAGGATTCCAGCACTGCTTCTTTCAATCTTTCTGTCTCACACAGAGACTTATAGAGATCTAAGACTTATCTCCTTTTCTACTCAAATTCATCGATTGATCGCATCGAATCCTTCTTGAATCTCTTAATCATTTCCTCAAAGGAACTCTTCAGGTTACTGATGTATTGTTCGACATTTTGGATTTGCTGGTTAATTGAGAATTTCTATTGATGGGTTCAAAAAGTAATGCATATTTAATGAAATTTCAAAAACTTATGCCATATTCATTTTTAGCGCTATTTTTTATCTAAATTAGAGTGTTTAAAATTTTTTGATCAATAGCCTTTCAATAAAAAATATTTATTCAATATTCGTTTTATTTTCTTGAAATTTATGTAAAATATGGAGTTTTTGTATGAAAAAGTTAAATAACTAAAGCATATGAAAGGTTATCAAAATGCGATAGATGGAGAATAATCGGGTTTTTGAGTGTTGTTGTGATTAAAACTAGACTGCCGATTATTTTCAAATAAATTAATCATGGATTAATAAAGATTTTTATTTATTATTTATTAAGTATGTTGTTTTTGTTAATTTATTAAAACATTTGTTTTTTTGGAGTATTTTCTTAACTTTTATCAAACAAAATTACTTTATCTTTTTAAGATTTTTATTATTTACCTATTTATTTTACTCTTTCTGAAAAAAGCAAAAAAAAATATATTATAGTGCCTATATGCATTACTTTTTGAACCCATCAATAGATGATTTCTGGTGTCGTGTGAATATTGTAGCATCAATCATAGGAGGGTAACAGTTGAGAATATACTCCTTGTTATCGTCCATCGAGAAAAGACTCTTGAGATCTAGTGCAGATAAGCTTGGTACATTTCCTTTGAGTACACATTTGAGGCAAGCCCTGTGCTTGGTGGTATTGACAGCAACATGTAGGATTTCACTTGGAGTGTCAAGATGCAAGGGGCACTTGACTGAAAGGATCTTTTCCAATGGATCTATTTCCATTTTATCTGTAAGTTTAGAGGCTGTTGAGTAACTCGAAAGTTTATTAAAGGAAGATAGAAAATAATAATTTATTTTTTAATTGGGAATCGAAAAGAGAGAGGAGAGAGGATTTTATCTGTTTTTCAGCAGCTCTGGATAAGATAACAACTTTCTCAGCAGAAGTAACCTTCTTAGCTGAACTTAATAACTAATTTGAGTAACAAAAACATCTTTTTTGTAATCTCAAAATCACTATTTCTTGATATTTCATTTCTAATTGGTATTTTTTGCAGATATTTTTTCTCTCTTGCCCTTATTTTCCAAAAAGGAATCTTTATATTTCTTAGAATGATGAGCAATGAATATTGATGAATGGTAACTGTTGAAGTTGCTATTGATCTTGCGCCTTCTTTCTGAGTAAAATGGTTGCTGTTAGGGAACTAATAATATTATGACGATTATTTTAGAATTCAAATACATTGAGTTTGTTACTGATGATAGTAATGACTTTGTGAATTATGCATTATTGTAAGGATTCTTAATAACTGTAAGATTAATACTGCATGTATTTCTATTACCATTATTGATTTCATTATTCAAAAGCACAGATTCACTTGGATACTCCAAGGAATTAAAAAGAATCATATGCATCATGCTAATGAAGCAAGATTCATATCCTTTTTTCTTTTTTAATTTTGCTTGCTATTTGAAAATGATTCAAGACTTGTTACCAATTCATGTTTTTCGTTCGTTGTCGATGGTTTTTCAACGAATTGAATTTTCATATCAAACTCACAAATCCTGCAAGAATTTTTCTTTCCTGCTTGAACACATTGAAGGAAAATAATGGATTCTCCTCATTTCCTTGATTTCTATGTGGTTCTGGAGTAGTTTTATTTGCTATCTAGTTTTACTTTAGTGAGTTTGGAAAAATCTTTTTGATGTAATCCATCAGCATTACTAAAATAGTGCCGATGAATCTATCCCGAGAGCTTAACATAGGAGTGGCGGAGAAGGGAGAGAGAGACTCACAGAATGCTCATCCGCAAGTATGTTGCGGGGTTTCAAAATACAATTAATTTTGCTATGCTTACTATTTATCTCGGTTTGCTTCACCCTTGAGAAGATCATGAGATCAGCTAACAAAATCGTGGGCTTCAAGAAATTAAAAAGAGAAGATACTTCATAATCAATCCGATTGAGTTGATCTTTCAAACTGTGCTTCCACATTCATAATTTAAGTAAAGTGTAAAGGATAATCATCCTTATTTTTTTAAAGAAACCAAAAATTGCATCAGTACACATTCAAAATCTGCATCATTCTTACTTCATATTAGAATGAGACTGAGAGGGAGATAAGAACAAATACTTAAATAGATAGTACAGAGTCAATCTTTGAAGTTCTCAAATAGGTCCTTGATTATCAGTGATACTTTCTAAAAATAATCCAGGATTTTTTTTAAAAAAATGAAATCAATTATCTGTATCTTTTTTTCAACTAACAGCCTCCTTATCAAAAAGAACTCTTGGATCAATCAATCAAGCTAGCAGAACAAGGGTGTATCTCCCTCAGAAAGGATATTGTTTTACAAACTAGAAAGTTCATTTGCAATAAATTGTTAAATATCATGGGAGACTAATATATTTTTGTATGGTTTGGTAATGTGATAAAAACCAATTTAACTCAACCATCTAAAGAAGCAGGCTCTATATCTTTCCGCATAGAATAAATCATAAATGACCTAATGTGTACTTCATTTTCTGCAGAAGATGTGCTAGATCTCAGTCAGAATAACTAAATCACTTTAAACTTATCATGATCAGTAAGATCAAGGTGCAAGTTGGTAATGAAATTGTTTAATCTAGAGTCAGTTTTCAATGCGGCTATTGCTAAATCAAATCAAGTAGAAAATTCCATAAATAATTCTTGCACAAATAATAATTCCACCACTATCCTGAAATTAATTAAATCAAAAAGAAACTGAAAAAAAGCTAATAGACCATTTTGGTAAGGTAAACTAATAATATTTCAATTATTAAACATCTTAAAAATGATGAGTTTCCTTCAAAAATATGTAACAAATATTTTACGAACAGAATAAATAAATGTTTTTACATGAATACTTGTCAAATGATGATCAAAACTATTCAAATAAAATCATAATGTGTTATCTTATCAAAGGTAGTTTTTCCAGGAGCACTCGAAAGAACGAGCGGGGGAAGTGAGGGGAGATATTTTTAATCAAGTGGGGGTAGCTTGAATGTCAAATAATATCTCCTGAATTGTTAATGAGTGGATTAGATAAAATCAAATCAATTCGAGGATACAAGAGACTAGTGGGGTGGGAATAAAAAGAGGTAAACGAAATGAAAATAGATAATTAAATGATAATAATAGACTCAAAAGTAAATTTATATTGACAACATCGATTCGAGGATTAAGAGTTTATTAAATTGTTTGTGAGGTAGGAAATAATCAGAAATAATGAGGATCGCTATGGAATAGAACGTTTAAATGCATATTTAACACATTATTAAACAGAAAATATTGAGAAAAAATACTGGGAGAGGATTGGTGTTCTTTGTTTGAGGTTTTGAGTAGGTTACTCACTCGAAACTTTAGTAACGACTAGATTTTGTAACATAACAAGCGTACTGGAGCTTAAACTGGAAGGTATTTTAGCGAATATACTGTTTTAGTTAGTTTAGTATTCATGCCAGTGATGAAAAACTGAAATCACAAAACTTATAAAATTCTTAACTACTTGGAGAGTGAAGAACTAGATTATTATGACGTGCACTTGTACTTTCATGTTTTTATGTTTATTCTTATTATGTTTATGCTATTAATTAATAAAACGAATAACCAAATATCTTGAATTATTGTTGATTCCTTACATTAATAAACTTAATTGGATAGCAAGAATACACAACATGAACAAATTCAAATAAGAGAACTTTGATTTTTTCCCAAAAAAATTCAACATAAATTAACAATAAATGAATGCAATAATTTTAAAAATAGCAAAGCTGGTCGGAGATCAAATCAATTCACTGAATTTCGTCTAAAAGGGTAATTGACTTGCATTTGTATGGTTTCCTTTCATCTTTCATAAGAACAAGAACACAGATAATGTCATGACGATCGAGTTATTAGACATAATTGAATTCAAATTATTCTATTCTTTGATAAAAAAGAATTCATTGGTTTAGAAACAAATAAGCTGAAGTAGATAAAAAGTTCATTTTTTGAATTTCGTTTCTATTGGAATTGTTTTTAACATGAGTAAGTATAATTTAGGCTTTGCTGATAGGGTCTAGCACTGCGTTAAGATCTTTCAATCAGATTTGCATTCCCCCCAGCTCATTCGAGGGTTTTCTTTTTAATTTAGTTTGAAATAAGCGGGTAACCATCCGGAGCGAAGCGAGGAGAATTAGGGTAATATTTTCCCAGGAATTCCATTGATTGTTAGTTTCCATATTTAGGTTTGTCATCTGTTGCGTTGTCAAGAATACGCTTAAATTCAAAATCTTCATTGAAAATATTGCAGATCTAATTCGACATCATATTTGTGCTTTCTGAGTTGATTCTGCTATTTAATCTTTGTTATCCTCCAATTTCATTCTTAATAATCGTATATTTCACAGCATACCCTAGAATATCGGTGTAGTGCATCCAAGAAGGAACTTCTTGTAAAATATCATTTGGATAGAAATATTCCGTGCTTGCAATGACTGGGATATAAGTATTTTTGATTGTTTTGATGAATATCTACTAAGCTGGGATAGATCGAAGCTATTTAGTTAACGCTTCCAAAGTACTTGCTGTGTTTTCCATTCTTTATTCACCATTTGGTATACTTTCGAATTGAATTAGTTACTCAAGATTTTCATGAATATTAAAATCTGTTTCGTTCTCTGGAACTTACAATAATTCTAATAAACCAAAGCTCAGACCGATGGATGTTGTATCGAGTTACTTAGTCGTGAAATTGATTTTTTGTATGACGTATTTGTAAAACGAAAATTCCGTCCCAATCGCAGATAATCTTTTTCTGAGTTGATTCTCAGCTGCATCTAAATTTCTAGTTATTTCCTCAATGGATTCAGGAGAATCACTCATCATTCGATTTGTTGATCCAATATGAGGTAAAATTCTATTTTACAGTAGTTTTTAATATTCAGCAAGAGCACGAGAGAGTCTCTGTGGAGAAGAAGAAGATAAAAGTGGCATTTTCTTGAAATGATCAACTAAAAACTTAAAATTTATATGTTGATTCCAGTGAGTCGTAGTGAATTTCAATTCTAAACAGTTAATGGTTAAATCCTTCACTGAACTAAACACAGAGAGAATCCTAGAAGCAGCTGTCACTGGTGAGTGTTCTTCATCATTTTCATAATTGCCCTCAATAGATATATTCCCAAAAAGTATCGCTTCGTTAATTGTAGACAAATTCATATAACCTGTAGGTTTCATTCCTAGTTTCTTGCGTCGGTAGTAAAATGAATAAATCCTAGGTGTCTTAACTTTCTTCTCTATCACTTTAAGCACCTAATTCATTTAATGTAGCTTTGGTCTCTTATGAGATTAGCTTGGTGATTAGGTTTCATTAAAATTAATATGATCTTTCTTATCTTTTTTGGTGATATTTTGGTTGTCACTTTGAGTTAAACCAAGACCAACAGGAGGCTATGAAATGCAGTTCTCCGATGAAATCGAAGTTATGCTAAATTGCAGACAAGATGTCATTGTAGTAACTGCTGTGGTAGTAGTCGTTTCTCCTTCAAATATTTTTTTTTAGATGATACAAGTTGAGCATATTTCAGCTTCCTCCTTTGGAATGATAACCAATGAAGATGCATCTTAATGTGCCATCTTGGATCTATGATTTGTATCCTCATCTTCTTCTTCTACAAGTTTGAGTGATCCATTTAGTTGTTTTGGTTCCTCTAATTCAACCATCATTTTGAAAGGAGAAATTCTTCTTATTTTGAAATCTAAATTGTATTTGTTTTTATTCATTAAATATTACCTTCAAGGCAGCTTTACACCTTGCGACTTGAATGGTAAAACATCCTGCAGATTTTGATTCAACAGAATCTGATATTTGTTCTTCTGATCTCTAAAGATTCTGGGTATCTCCCGCCGGCTCGCTTACTTTTAGCTTTTTTAGAAGTTGCAAAACAGCCTTAGAATTAAAATGAAATTAAACTTTTTTTCTTCCCAAGAAATTTTTTCTATTTCCTTGAATTTCATTTTTTAATCATGCTTACTCGATGCTTCAGGGATAGGCAATACACAAGTGTTATTTATTCTCAATCACAGAAACTAATATAAGTCTAAAATAAGCTAGGGGAAATGCATGCCTAAGCTAAAGATCAAGTGTATCGCATAAAGTATTTCAACGTTCAAGTGAAATTTCTAGACAAATTAACAAGAAATTATTATATTTAATGGTGTTCAGCTCTGAATTAAGCATATTTTAATATTTATTTGGTTTTTATGCTCCCTTTACTATGGTTACATTATGCTAATGGGTCTTTGATACCACCCTTTTTGCGAGTTGAATATTTAAATAAAAAAATAATAGTTACTTACTCATATGAAATATTCACCATCCGAAAGATTCTAATCCCTGTGAAGAAACATCAAAGAAATCAAGTAGACAACTGGATTAAATAATCTGTAATTCAGTGATTACCTCTAGATATTTACACACACACAAAAAACAATTAAAATAAATTTATTTTATTTTTTCATAAACACTTTTCCCAAAAAGGAAACTGGTCGTTTAAATCATTTGGACTAGAAATATGTAAATACTAAATGAAAAGAATAACTAAGGAATAGTTAAGTTGTTCATGTTATGATTAAAAAAATAATCAAGAAATTATGTTATGTGTCTGCAATGGGGGGAAAATATCATAGAAGTTTTGGAGGAAGTATTTATTATTGGAGTTTTGTTGGATTTTATCTCGAAATGATTATTTAATTGGTCTGATAGAAAAATATTAAAATTGTATGATGGGGAAATCAATTTTTTGAAAGGAAACCAAGTTGTCTATTTAGTCAAGGAGCTAAAAAAAAGAGAATCAATAAGCAGGAAGGTTTTGAGACATTTGTTGCTTTGTTTTTTAATATTTAGAGAGAGAAACAATGTGATATTTAGAAGTTAATAATGAGTTTCTACAATAATTTATTATTATTTATTTTCTTGAAATAATGCTCGTAAATAAAAATGATACAAATGATTTTCCTTTGATAATTGTCTATTTTACTCCTTGTATCTAAACGTACTTGGCAACACAGGCATGAAGACTTTAGGAATCCATGATTTAACTGTAATGTTCTTGTTGATTGTTTTAAAAGTCATTACTTTCTGTGAATTATCTAAAGAAGAAGGGCAAAAAAAGAATAATTTGAAGCTTATTAAGGAAATAATAATAGATTCATCAGTAAATGCTTTAATAAATCATTTTGTAGTAGGTTGTTTCATTCTTATTTTCCAAAATATTTTACAGTTTCAAATCTTATGAATACTTTAGATTTTCATTATTTTCATTTCGATTGATTTACTTTAATTTTACACATTTAGTACATTTCAAATCTTATAATTCTTAATTTTTACATAATTCAATTAATCTAACTAATTCTTTGATAATTTGCTTGTTTGAGTACTTGTTTGTTTTTCCCAAAAAATCATTTGATTCAGGGATAGTGTATTAAGTACTTCTTATGTCTTAACACCCTCAAATATTTGCTTCAAATGTAGAATCATTTTAATCTTTAATAGCATGAATAATAAAATTCTAAGTAATCTTTAATTATTTGTATCTATTTTGCATTTAACGAATTCCTACGAGAATTAAATAAATCATTTTCCATATTTATTTTTTAAAAGTAGATCTATTAACAGAAAACTGCTGCTTATGCTGATATGCTTTTGAAAGGAAAGACGAAATTAGAAGGCATACATATATATCCTGAGAAATCAAAGCAAAACTATGCTTTGTGGTGAAAAACTGTGAGAGGATAGAATCTATCAATCAAAAAAAGTTAAAATAAAAACCAAAAACATTTCTATTCGTAAATCCCAATAATAGCAAACCTAAATGTCCGATTCCGAAGCCGCCTAAGAAGTTGCTGAGACTCAACTCTACGTCTCGCCTATTGCAAACCCAATCGCTCCTCCTAAGCTCGAAAAGAAGATTCTTAAACTCACAAAGAAGTAAGTTAAAACTAAGAACATCAAAAGAGGAGTCAAAGAAGTTGTCAAGGCCATTAGAAAAGGCGCTACCGGTGTATGCATATTAGCCGCTGATATCTCCCCTCCCGATGTATTGAGTCACATTCCAGGGATCTGCGAAGGCAAGAATATTCCTTACGTGTTTGTGAAATCCCGCATGGAGCTGGGTACTGCTGCAGAAACCAAAAAACCAACTTCTGTTGTACTATTGACTCAACCTGAGAATCCCAAGACTCTTAAGAAATACACTTCCATTCATGCTAAAGTTCTTCAAATCAACCCTTATCTTTGAGTAAATCAGAGGGGAGGAGATATTCAAATACTGCAATGAAACACAACAAAATAGCAATTCAATTTGGAGTAATATCAAGAAGATATGAAGTTTTGCTATGTTTGAAAGAAACATATGAAGCCTGATGGGATAATAACAATGAGATTTAATATTTAGTTATCTGCGTGACTCCAAGTGTGTATTGCTATGAATATATTTTTTATTTTGCTTGATATTTGAAATATGAATGATTTCTTCTTTCTATGTTTTCATTGTGTGTATGTGTGTGTTGTCTAAATCCATTATTGATGATATTTTTGGTTGTTAGAGATATTTAAAACTGCAGGTTTCTTGGCTAAAGTGGGTTTATGTACTTGTTTTCTAATTTTTGTGAGTTATTGTTGTTGAGAAAATGAGATGCATTATTGAAATTCAAAAGAAAAAATGATAATATTTTTGAAAATAGATTGCATTCATTGATTGGTAGCATAAAAAAAAAATTACTTTGGCCAATACATTAACCTCAGTTTTTTCGTATTCTTTGAGTTTGGATATCTACCAAAAATAACAAGATTTATTAATGCAAAATTGTCAAATATTCGGAATCAGCTATTAACTTATTGGGGATAATTACTAATAGTAGCCAAATTTATAAAAAACACTACAACTGTTTAGAATAGTATTTCTAAAAGACATCATCATTAATCATAGTTCAAATTTTATTGGATAATATACTTATTCTCAGAGACTAATTTACAAAAAGAACTAAATGTTTATTAAGGAAGTTAAAAACATAATAAATCGTACAATTATTGATATTTTAATAAATTGAGATCCTAAAAGTAAAAACTACAAATTTTATCAAAAGGATACTAGTCTTTTGGTAGAGCGAAATATTACAAATCTAGAAAAACTGTAAGTAATGCCTTCAGCTAATTGAAGAAAGGAGAAGTGAGAAGATTTGTCAAAGAAGTTTAAGGAAAGAATTTTTATCATCGATCCACACAAGATTACCATAACATAGCATATCTAAATAGCTCAAAAACATGAATTGTTGAAAATTCCAACAATAAAATGATAAATTGATAATCATAAATAGGAAATAACTGAATCCTAGATGACGATTAAGAATATTCTATTATATTAACTCAAAAGAAAGGAATATTTCCCTATTGTATTTCAAAATACACCCAAAAAAAGATAAAAAGAGGGGTATTTGATTCAGAAAAGAGGGGGG
>Ga0302284_1000621_pt1 | contig 16251 bp, 12 predicted proteins | sample III_Fen_E2_1_FD_198760 | JGI IMG/M metagenome (GOLD analysis project Ga0302284, IMG submission 198760) | Peat permafrost microbial communities from Stordalen Mire near Abisko, Sweden - III_Fen_E2_1 | ecosystem: Environmental > Terrestrial > Soil > Wetlands > Permafrost | place: Sweden: Abisko...
TTCATCCTCTTTTGGGCAGAATGTTCCTTTTGGCATTTTTTATCAGGCAGTGGCAAGGGATAATTTCGGAAAGGAGCTTGTAAATAAGGATATTGATGTAAAATTTTCCATAATATCGGGAAATCCCCTGGGTAATGTTGTTTACCAGGAGTTATATTCACATGTCACAACTTCCAAATTCGGTGTTTTTTCACTGATAATCGGTAAAGGGACGCCAACAGGTGGTATTTACGGTGACTTGTCGTTGATTCAATGGAGCCAGGCATATCATTATCTCAAAGTAGAGGTGAAATTCGAAAATGATTTCGTCGATATGGGTACAATGCAATTCCTGGCAGTACCCTATGCTCTTTATGCTCAAAAGTCTCTTGAACCCGGCCCGGCAGGACCTAAAGGTGATCCTGGTCCAAAAGGTGATTCCGGCGATCCCTCTTCTGATAAACAGACTCTTTCATTTAATGGTAATAATCTTTCAATCTCGAATGGTAATACAGTAAATCTTTCAACTCTTAATGTTCCTCATCAGCTTACCCTTCTGGGTGATACTCTCTCGATATTGGGTGGCAACAAGGTTGGACTTACCAATCAGATTCAGGATCTGGCGCTTGATGTGAATAATAAGCTGAAAATAACAAAGAACGCATCTGCTACTTTAATTGACCTTTCAAAATTTAATCAGTCCCTGAGTTTTAACCCGACCGATAATAAATTAACTATCTCGGGTGGAGCTGCTGCTATTGATTTAAGTGTTCTGAAAAACGATGCCGATTCCGATCCCACAAATGAATTACAGACATTGAATTATAATAAAAATACAGGTGATCTGACGATCTCATCGAAAAACTCAGTTAATCTTGAAAATCCTATCGGATTCAAATCTAGGAAGAGCATTTCTCAAACCGGGTTGACAGCAGGCCAGACTTATGTCTTTATTAACTCAGATGTTGAGTTTAATGATGGAGGAGGATACGATTCAGGTACCGGGATCTTTACCGCTCCTATTACGGGGATTTATACTTTTTTTGTTACTTATAGAGCTGATGGTCCTGGGAGTAGCCGATCTCTTTACTTGCTTAAGAATGGTACAGTTTATGAGAATCTTGGATCGGATATAGTTTCTGGCACAGAATTGACAAAATGGGTTACAATAAAGCTTGATCAGGGCTCTAATGTCAGTCTTACCATTAATACCGGTGTTTCCACCTATTCAGGTACAGGATCATTCATAGGTTATAAAGTGAATTAGGGTTTTCTCCTACCTCACTACTACGAATGAATAATTTTAAAATATCCGCATTTTTTGATGGAACTCCTCCGGAGAATTGGAGATTCCTCATTTCGCTTCGCTCCATTCGGAGTGAGGAATCTCCCTCTAACATTCACAGTCTCTATAAGGATCACAATATCATTCCTGGCGAAGTGATTAACCTCATTATAAAATAGATAGAGTTGTCTAAATGAGATTCTCATTCTACGTTTTATGAAGCCTTTTTTAATTTTCTTGCCACCGATCTGAATAAGAATATTGTAAAAACAATCGCAGCTGCAACACCTGTAACATCACTCATTATATCCATGGTGCTAAATGTTCTTCCAGGTATCAGTTTCTGATGTAATTCATCGAGTACCGCAAAGAGAACAATACCTGAAGCTATGAGTATAACCTTCCGGTATCCGATCCTGAATTCATTTTCAGCAAAGTAAATAAAAGCCAGAAACGACAGCATCCCATATTCTGCGAAATGCATCAGATAATCAAGTCTGAACTCATGTCTGGCTGTATGTATTTTAAGAGTTGGAATATTAGGTATTGAAGAGAGTATTAGAATTGTCAGCATCCAACCAAAAAGGAGATACTTTGAAATTGATTTACACCATATTATAAAATGCTGCATATTATTTTATTATATACCAAGATTGGCTGTTTGGTTCAACAGTTACCGGAATAGTAATTTCATTGTCCCTGTTTATGGGATATTTTTTTGATTCACCTCCATTCTCACCAACTGCTGCTACACCGGTAAGGCCTGTATAGTAAACATTAATTGTAAGGTTTTGTTTTACAGTCCTGTCAAGAGGATTATATACCATCAATAATCCCTTTTCACTCTTTAATGGATTGACATGAAGGATAGCATCTATGCCTCTTCCATCGGCACGTTTGATGTGAATAATATCAGCATCAAGTATTGCTCTGTGCTTTTTGTAAAATGAGACCCACTTTTTTACGAGTTCAAGCGTTTCAGTTGCATCGTATAATCTTGAACCACGATAGGCCGCCTGAACTCCGGCTCCAAACAGATCAGCAAGGCGCTGGCCATAATGAGGCAGATGCTTCTGAAGGGGTTCAATTGTAGCTTCAGAACCTCCTCCCTGATATTCCATCAGGGGTACATGCATCCAGCCCATCGATGGAGTCTTTTCCCATGTTCCATCGTAAATATTCTGGCGTTCAATTATCTCCTGCTCCCGCCGTGGCAGCGACCAGTTTGTTTCCCGGTAACCCATTCCTGTTTTGCTGCTTCCGTTCAGAAAATACCAATCAGGTACTGTAAGATAGACCCCACGGCCGCGGCACCATTTATAAAAATCCGAAATGGTTCTGAACTGATTCCACTGTGAATCGGTCAGGCCCTCATGACCAGGATGGGTGGTGGCCATACATACATCTCCGGGATAGGAGCCGTCATGCTCAAAATTATCAAAGCCGGTGTATTCAATGAAGTGATAAAGTTTTTTGAAATAATCAATGCCCCAGGAACTGCCAATACACGGCGAATTTCCAAATATTGGTTGTTGTCCTGCGGGCATAACAACATCATTTCCTCCGCCAACATGACGGCTTGCAAGAAGACTGTATCCTCCGATTGAAATGCCTTTGCTGTGTGCATATACTGTGAGTTCTTTGTATCGGTCCAGGTTGGCTTTGGTTGTATCTTCAATATCAAACCCGCTTCCAAATGAGAGGATTATTTTTTCAAATCCTGTGGCAACACACTGATCTACAGCCTTTTTTACAGATTCATTATCTGAATACCGTAAATGCATGAAGATTGGGTTTTCTGTTACCCAGGGAGCAATTGTCCTGTACATCTTACGCTGGGCCAATCCCTTCCTCTCTCGGTCCCAGTTATCACTTACCAGTATCCATGTTCTGAAACTGTTAAATGACTTCCCCGGTCCAACTCTTTGAGCTGGTCCTGTCATTGGCCTGCATTCCAGCAATGACGGCTGTATCCTGTTATAGTTGACGATAGTTTTATACTCAGGGTCAGGGATCCACCAGACTGATTTTTCGTAACATGATTCTGAAGACATACTGCCGCCAAATGCATAGTCTGTTTCAACATAGAGGTTTGGTAAAACCCAGTTTTTTTTATCGCCAACAGCGCTCTCCTCCTCCGTCAGAGCGAGAATTTCTGAGGTGAAACTGTCAATAATGATCTCCTTAGAACGAAAATTGTTAATCGTGATCCATTTTGAGATAAGGGGCAACCCATCATAGATTTCATAATGTATAACAACTTTAATACCTGCTGCATCAACTTCATTTAACTTTGCTGTATAAGTAAAATCAGCTTCCTTCCCTTTTGGAGGCCATGGCATATCCTGCGGCATCCACTCTGGTCTCTTTTTCCATTCAAACCTTTTAGTAATTTCTCCGGTGGTATAACCTGAAAGCATAAATTTTGACAAAGAATCTGTCTTCAGACCTGGAATCCATTCTTCACGAAGATAATTTTTTACAGGCTGTCCGGTCAATCCTCCTATCCTGAATTCTTTACCATTAATTGCAACAACAGCCTCAGGCTTTATAGCCCTGATGAGTTCATTGCCAGTCATAATATTTTCGAATCCGGTGGTGGCTCCATCTGGAGACAGGCTAATCGTTCTGGAGACAAGTCCGTTGGAGAGAGTCACAAAACCGTTCTTTTCAGTTATTGCCGATGTGAAAGAGGAACCATTAATGAGCCAGTCGGATTTTTGTGATACGCCATTTATGCAAAATGTGGTGGCAACCACGATAAGCAACCAGGGATATATTTTTCTCATGACCTTTTTTCTTTGAGCAATAAATATAGAATTTATTAACTGTTAAAGTTTCAATAACTGTCAGACTTAAATAATTTTAAAAATTAACATAATTATATGGGGAAGGTAAGTCTGATATAAAAGCTTAAATTTGCACTAATTAAAAATTTAGAAATGATAACTAACGAACAGATAAAAGCTTTATCGGTACGCCGCGATGCGTTAAGGAGGTATCTTTGACATACAGGGTAAACTGGAACTAATTGCGGAAAAGGAGAGCCTTTCGCAACAACCGGGTTTATGGAATGATCCTAAAAAAGCAGAAGAGCTACTAAAATCCATCGCACAATTAAAAAGTTGGACCTCAGCCTTTGATAATATTAATTCTGCTATTGATGACATCAGCATAATCAATGATTTTTTCAGAGATGGAGAAACTACTGAAGAAGAAGTTGATAACCAGTATGCAAACTGCCTCTCAATGATAGAGGACCTTGAGGTCAGGAATATGCTGCAGAAAGAGGAAGATCAGCTTGGGGCAATCCTGAAGATCAACTCGGGTGCAGGAGGGACTGAAAGCAATGACTGGGCAGCCATGCTCATGAGGATGTACCTTCGTTGGGCAGAGAGAAATAATTATAAAGTTAAAGAACTTGATTATCAGCCAGGTGATGAGGTTGGGATCAAGTCGGTCACACTGGAGATTGATGGTGAAAGAGCTTACGGTTATCTGAAAAGCGAAAATGGCGTTCACAGGCTTGTTAGAATATCACCCTTCAATGCACAGGGCAAACGTCAGACAACATTCGCATCAATTTTTATATCCCCCCTTGTTGACAATACTATCGAGATAGAAATTAATCCGGCCGATATAACCTGGGATACATTCCGGTCAAGCGGGGCAGGCGGACAGAATGTAAACAAGGTAGAAACAGCTGTAAGATTGCGGCACAAACCTTCAGGACTGATAATTGAGAACCAGGAAACACGATCGCAATTAAATAATAAGGAGAATGCAATACGAATCCTTAAATCACAACTTTATGAACTTGAACTGAGAAAACAGCAGGAGGAGCAGGCAAAGGTTGAGGGCGAGAAGAAAAAAATTGAATGGGGTTCACAGATAAGATCGTATGTGCTTCATCCATACAAGATGGTTAAGGATTTACGCACAAACCATGAGACCGGAAATGTTCAGGCTGTGCTTGACGGTGATCTGAATCCGTTTATAAAATCTTTTCTGATGGAATTTGCAGGGAAATAGGACCAATCCGCAGATATTTTAATATGATAAATTTCATAGAAACTTTATTCCGCTATTCATTTATTTTGTGTTTTAAATTACAAAGCTGGTAAGAATGGTTCAAAAGGAAAGATTATTTGATCAGTTTCCACCTGTAACTACTAAAGAGTGGCTGGATAAAATCAATTCAGACCTGAAGGGAGCAGATTTCAATAAAAAACTTGTATGGAAAACAAATGAAGGGTTTGATGTAAAGCCTTTCTATAGAATGGAAGATGTTGAAAATCTTATGTATATCAACACTCTGCCTGATCAGTCGCCTTATCTTAGGGGAACTAAGATTAATAATAATAACTGGCTGATAAGACAGAATATTGAAGTAACTAATTACTCAATAGCGAACAGGAAGGCTCTTACAATACTTATGAGAGGTATTGATTCCCTTGGATTTATTATTTCAGATCCGGAATCAATTAATGAGAAGAATTTTGATCTACTCCTCGAAAGAATATTCCTGGAAGGTGTGGAATTAAATTTTCTCACCAATGGCAAAGCCAGGGAGATTATAGATCTGATAATAAATTGTGTAAAAAAATCTTACTCTGACCCGAACAAAATAAGAGGCGCTATTGAAGCAGATCCGTTAAGCAGACTAATGCTGAACGGAACTTTATGTATTCCACCGGAAGAAGGCTTTGACTACCTAGCTTCAGTAGTAAATTCTGCAGCTTCTCTGCCGCATCTGAGGGTTATCCACCTGAATGCGTCAAATTTTAATAATGCCGGAGCAGATATTGTTCAGGAACTGGCATTCGGTATTTCAATGGGAAATGAATATATGGCCCAACTTACCCAGAGAGGAATAAGCAGTGATATGGCGGCGTCAAAGATCAGGTTCAGTTTTGGAACAGGATCAAACTATTTTCCTGAAATAGCCAAGTTAAGAGCTGCCAGAGTACTATGGTCTGTGGTTGCGAATGGTTTTCAGGTTGCAAGGGAAGAAAATCTTAAAATGGATATACATTGCGTTACAAGCGAATGGAATAAAACTGTGTATGATCCTTATGTAAATATGCTCAGAACCCAGACGGAAGCAATGTCAGCTATCCTGGGCGGAGCCGATTCACTTACCGTTGAGCCTTTCGATAAAGTATTCAGGCATCCCGATGAATTCTCAGAAAGAATTGCACGAAACCAGCAATTAATATTAAAGGAAGAAGCTTATTTTGATAAAGTAGCAGACCCTGCTGCCGGTTCATATTATATCGAAAACCTCACTAACCTTATAGCTGAAAACGCGTGGAAATTATTCCTTGAAATTGAAGATCAGGGTGGATTCCTTGCTTGTCTGAAATCTGGATTCATCCAGACTAAATTGTCAGAGTCAGGAGCTAAACGGAAAAATGACATGGCAACAAGAAAAGCTATCCTTCTTGGAACAAATCAGTATCCGAATACTCAGGAAAAGATCTCCGAAACAGTTGATCTGAAAAAGCTATTCGACAAGAAATTATTTGAGAATGAATTAATTGTTGAACCAATTCAGATATTCAGAGGTTCGGAACAGTATGATAAGCTAAGAATTGCAACTGATAAAGCAACCCGACGTCCGGTTGTGTTCCTCCTGCCTATAGGAAACCCGGTCATGAGCAAGGCCAGATCGCAGTTCTCTGCAAATTTCTTCGGCTGTGCAGGCTATCAGCTTATAGAAAATCAGATTTTTATAACAGTTGATGATGCAGTTAAACAGTCTGTTAAATCAAAATCTGATATTGTAGTGATCTGCAGTTCTGATGAAGAATATCCTCTGATCGCCCCTGAGATTTTTATGAAGCTGAAGGATAAGGCAATTATTGTTGTTGCGGGCAATCCAGCATGCAGAGAAGAACTGAATTCTAAAGGAATTGATAACTTCATCCATGTAAGATCAAATGTGATTGAAACACTCACGGAATTTAATAATAAACTGGGAATATAAAGTTGATATGATACAGACAATCAAAAATATAAATTCACAATTACTTATTTACCCCCTTTCTTATTTCCCCCAGGGGGGGGCCGAGCGTTTAAAAATTGCCTTGCAGGCAATTTTAGCGAAGGCGCCAGATTGCCGCGCAAGCCATCGCTCATACTGGCCCCTCCCTAAAATCAACCAAAAGGCTGATTTCTTGACGGTCGGTCCCCCCCGTGGGGGAAGGCAGGGAAGGGGGTGATAAGATAAAATGGTGCAGCTATTCTTATTGATAAAAAATAAATGAGACCAAAATTCATATACAGCGACCTTAAAACCCTACCATTCACAGATAAGGACATCAATGAATGGAACAGGGATAACAATGTACAAAAAGGCTGGATCACTCCTGAAAAGATACCTATTAAAAGCGTTTACACGAAACAGGATCTTGACTGGATGGAACATCTTCACTATGCTGCAGGGCTTCCTCCGTTTTTACATGGTCCATATTCGGGTATGTACACAATGATTCCATGGACGATAAGGCAATACGCCGGATTCTCCACTGCTGAAGAATCGAATGCGTTTTACAGACGTAATCTTGCTGCTGGTCAGAAAGGATTATCAGTAGCATTCGACCTTGCAACCCACAGAGGATATGATTCAGATCATGAGAGGGTAACAGGAGATGTAGGCAAAGCGGGAGTTGCTGTAGATTCAATCCTTGATATGAAACTGTTATTTGACCAGATCCCACTGGATAAAATGTCTGTCTCAATGACTATGAACGGAGCTGTTCTTCCAATAATGGCTTTTTATATAGTCACCGCTCTTGAGCAGGGAGCAAAACTTGAAGAATTAAGCGGCACAATCCAGAATGACATTCTGAAAGAATTCATGGTAAGGAACACATATATTTATCCACCGGAGTTCTCAATGAGAATAATTGCTGATATTTTCAGGTATACTTCCGAAAAAATGCCTAAGTTCAATTCAATAAGCATCTCCGGCTATCACATGCAGGAGGCAGGGGCAACATGCGATATTGAGCTGGCTTATACCCTTGCAGACGGGCTTGAATATCTGAGAACAGGGATCAGGGCCGGCATTGATATTGATGCTTTTGCACCGCGGCTGTCATTTTTCTGGGCTGTAGGCATGAATCATTTTATGGAAATTGCCAAGATGAGGGCAGCCAGGATGCTATGGTCAAAAATTGTTAGTGAGTTCAATCCGAAAAATCCAAAATCACTTGCGCTCAGGACTCATTGTCAGACATCAGGCTGGAGCCTGACCGAGCAGGATCCTTATAACAATGTCGGCCGTACATGTATTGAAGCTATGGCTGCGATATTGGGACATACACAAAGTCTTCATACAAATGCCCTTGATGAGGCAATTGCATTGCCTACAGATTTCTCGGCCCGTATTGCCAGAAATACCCAGATTTATATCCAGGAGGAAACACAGGTTTGCAGGGCGATTGATCCATGGGCAGGTTCATACTATGTTGAGACTCTTACACATGAAATAGTTCAGCGCGCATGGGAGCATATTAAGGAAGTAGAAAGCCTGGGAGGAATGGCAAAGGCAGTTGAATCGGGAGTACCTAAAATGAGAATTGAAGAAGCTGCAGCTAGGGCTCAGGCAAAAATTGATTCGGGAGTGCAAACAATTGTAGGGACGAATAGTTACAGACTTGAAACTGAGGATCCGCTTGAAACTCTGGAAGTTGATAATTCTGCTGTAAGGGAATCGCAAATTATAAGATTGACTAAACTTCGTGCAGAGAGGAATGAAACCGAATGTCAGGCTGCACTTGATGCACTTACAAAATGTGTTCAGACCGGGGAGGGAAACCTTCTTGAAATAGCAGTCAATGCAGCTTCAAAACGCGCCAGTCTGGGAGAAATTTCTTATGCATGTGAAAAAATAGTAGGGAGGTATAAAGCTGTGATACGGACAATATCAGGTGTTTATTCATCGGAATATAAATCGGATGATGCTTTTAATGAAGCCAGGGCGCTCGTTGCCCGGTTTGCTGAAAAAGAGGGTCGCCAGCCCAGGATAATGATTGCCAAGATGGGCCAGGATGGCCACGATCGTGGTGCAAAAGTTGTATCAACAGGATATGCCGATATAGGATTTGACGTTGATATCGGGCCTCTGTTCCAGACACCCGCGGAGGCAGCAAAACAAGCGGTTGAGAATGATGTCCACATTTTGGGAGTTTCAAGTCTTGCCGCCGGTCATAAAACGCTTGTTCCACAAGTAATTGCTGAACTTAAGAGGCTGGGCAGGGAAGACATCCTGGTTATCGCCGGAGGTGTAATTCCTCACCAGGATTACCAGTTCCTTTATGATGCGGGTGTGGCAGCCATATTCGGTCCCGGGACATCGGTATCAAGAGCTGCTAAACAGATCCTGGAAATTCTGTTGGAGATCTACTAAGGAAGATACTCTATCGAAATGTTAAAAGGAGAAGGTTCCTCCCTATGATAATAATAACAAGTTTCTCTATCGGAATCAGTGATTGAGAACGGGAGATCCTTCGCTGCGCTCAGGATGACAAGTCAATCAGGAGGTTAGTGGAGGTGAAGAAGTGGCGATGCGCACCACTGATTGGCATATATGAATCTGCGAATCGCCACTTCTTCACCCCCTAATACCCCAAAAAGAAAATGTCATCCTGAGCGAAGCGAAGGATCTCCAACTCCCATTTACGATATTGTTATAAAATCGTACCTTGCGGACTCTCATCCGTCAGAACATACCGACTTGATCTTTCTGTGTTTAAAGGTTAGCTTCAAAAGGAGGGGAGAATTCTGTGATTTACTATTATAATATTTTCTTCATATTGTTTTTCTCCAATTTTAATTACCCTACTTTTTTATGTTATTTAATTAACGGAAACTACTGATAATCTGCGTCTGTTGTGAATAGAATAACAGGGAAGTCTTGTTTTTGCATCAATTGCCAGCATGCTGCTGATTTTCCTTAATTATCGCGTTCTGAGATTATTTAGAATGGTTATAAATGCCATGAAATCAGGCTCGTAAATATCATTTTTTAATATATTTATCAGATAGAATAATACATTGGTGTATTCCTGGCATTGAATTTTGTATTAAATATTCATATTCTGATGAAGTTTTATATACCCCCACAAATTCCAAGGCTTGCCATCGCCTTTGCTATATTTATCTCTCTCTTTTTGCTGCTCAGGCATTTTCTCGTACCTGACACCTTTGGAAAATACGGTCATTATCGAGCAGCTTCTCTGATAGATAATGAACAGCCTGAAATTCATTACTCGGGTCAGGAGGCTTGTTTTAAATGTCATCAGAATATTGAAGACAAAAAAGCACAGGATGTTCACAGCGAAATTCATTGTGAAACATGCCATGGGCCAGGTGAAAAGCATGTGATAAGCAGCAAAGCGGAAGATATCTTTAAGCCTTCAGGGAGGGAATTTTGTGGTAAATGCCATGCGCTTAATGCTGCAAAACTTAAGAGTGCAGTATTTCAGATTGACCTTGAAAAACATAACGTTGGGAAGAATTGTATAGAATGTCACAATCCACATCAACCATGGGAAATGAAAAAATAAGAATATCACGCAGGAAATTTCTGAAAAATGCGACCATGGTGGCAGGAGCCGCTTTCGGTTATGCCTGGCTGAAATCATCACAGGTTTTGCTTTTCGCTGCAGAACCTAAGGATGAAAGTCTTCCCTGGTATGGAATAGTCATTGACATTCAGAAATGTATCGGCTGCGGCAGTTGCGCAAAAGCATGCAAAAATGAAAACGATGTGCCAAAAGAACCATTTTTCTTTCGGACCTGGATTGAACAGTACACGGTCAAAAATGACGGAAGTGTAAATATTGTTTCCCCTAATGGAGGTATCGATGGTTTTGTACAAACTGTCCCTACAGAAGAGATCTTTAAATCATTCTTTGTGCCAAAGATGTGCAACCACTGTGCGAAATCCCCCTGCATTCAGGTATGTCCGGTTGGAGCAACATATGATAGCCCGGAAGGTGTGGTTCTTATTGACGAAAAATACTGTATCGGGTGCAGATATTGTGTACAGGCCTGTCCGTACGGCTGCAGGTTCATTCATCCGGTTAAGAAAGTTGCCAATAAATGTACCCTATGCTATCACAGGTTAAAGAAGGGTCTTGCCCCGGCCTGTATGGAAGTCTGTCCAACCGGTGCAAGGATGTATGGCAATCTGAGAGATAAAAACGGTGAACTGGTAAAGTTCCTGAAAGAGCATACCACACAGGTCCTCAGACCGCATCTTAATACCGGTTCTAAATTGTATTATAATGCATTAAGCTCGGAGGTAAGATAATATGGATCCGCATTTCCAACATCTTTATGATATCCTGGCCCATTCGCAGGGATACATTTTCCCAAATGAAATAGACTTGCAATGGGGAATTCTCATTGTCGTCTACCCTTTTATCACCGGACTCGTTGCAGGAGCATTTATTCTGGCATCACTAGAAAGGGTATTCAAGGTTAAAATTCTGAAACCAACCTACCAGATTGCATTGCTTACAGCGCTTTCCTTTCTTCTGGTTGCTACGATGCCTTTGATAAGTCACCTTTCCCAGCCGCAGAGAGCCTATGAGATCATGATCACGCCTCATTCCTCATCAGCAATGGCAATTTTTGGCTTTGTGTATCTCTGGTATCTCATGGTTGTACTATTACTCGAGATATGGTTCGACTACCGGCATAGTATGGTAGTGTGGTCGAATGAGAAAACAGGAATTATGAAATGGGTGTATAAGGTTCTGACTCTGGGAGTAAGTGATATTTCTCCCAGGACGCTCAGGTGGGATAGAAAACTCGGGTATATAATTACTGTAGTAGGGATACCTTCAGCATTCATATTGCATGGTTATGTTGGATTCATATTCGGGTCAATAAAGGCTAATCCATGGTGGTCAACTCCATTAATGCCTATAATATTTCTTTTTTCGGCAATGGTATCAGGTATATCGATGGTGATGCTGATCTATATGATCATCTCTTATTTCCGGAAGAAATCAATTGAGCTTAATGTTCTCGATTCGATAGGAAAGTTTCTCTTTTTTGTCTTAATTCTCGATTTTACCCTTGAAGGTCTCGATCAGATACAGCGTATTTATGAAGCAGAAGAATCATTTGAAATCATTAAATTATTGGTATCCAGTAAATTATATCTGACCTTGTTTGTGAGTCAGGGTTTGATAGGTACCATAATACCTCTTATCACATTAGCCTTCCTGCAATTCTACAAATATCAGATTAAACTTAAAAAAACAATTTATTTCATAATTGGGATCTTTGTTCTGATTGGAGTATATTCAATGAGATGGAATGTAGTAATCGGTGGTCAGTTATTTTCAAAGAGCTTTTCAGGATTCACAAGTTTTAAGGTTGGACTGATAGGTCTTGACGGAACGCTGATGGCTGTCTTCTGGATCTTGCTTCCTTTCGCCATACTCGCATTCCTGCTATGGCTGTTACCACCCTGGAAGATGATACCGGAGGAGGATTAAATACAATCCGGTTTTTATAATCCGAAGTGATTAATTCAGGTTTTTTCAAATTGATAATTAATTGCCATGGCAGATCAGGATGAAGAAATGGAAAAAATTCTCGGACGGTTGCAATCATTAGAACTCCGGCTAAGCAGACTGGAAACTACACTCAATATCACAGAAAAAGAAGCTGCTCCGGAATCTGAAGAGATCTTACATGCGTTTGTCCAGCCATTAGGCGTGGATTCTTCAAATGAAGAAGAAATAGGACTTGAATCAAAAATAGGGCGTTTCGGCCTGGCTTGGTTAGGCAATATTGTACTTCTTTTTGGAATAACATTTCTTTCACAGTATATGATGAACCTGGGGTACAGAATCTTCTCCATATTGTTTGGGTACCTGGCCTCTGCTTCAATATTTTTTCTTGGAAATTATCTAAAGAAAACTAATGTGCACCTCTCTTTTATTTTCAGAATAAATGCCCTGGTGCTTTTTTTCTATATAACAGTCAGGTTACATTTTTTCTCTTCTTTACCCCTGATTTCCGGAAAGGTGATTTCTATTGTCATTTTATTATTGCTGGTTGCAGTACAGACCTATTTGTCTTTTCGTAATACTTCACAGGCTTTCGCTGCTCTGGCAGTGATATTTGCATTAACCACTGCTGTATTGGGAGATGGTTCAAATATAACATTGCCAATAGTTACACTTACTGCTGCCATGACTATATATCTGTATTACAGGTTTAACTGGGAACCATTGCTTATAGGGTCTCTCCTGATGTGGCTCTTTGGAAACCCTATCCTGGGGCATTCTCCGGAAATGATATCAGAACATCATTTTGGATTCATGTATCTTGTTGGTCTTGGTACATGTTTTTCCATTATCGCAATGTTCAGAAAAAAAGATTCCCCTTCAGATGATTTTTTAACAAGCGTAATTATCATTAACGGAATACTCTTTACCATCATTCTTCTTTTATTTGTATTGCGTTTTTTTAATACAAATTATGTTCCGTTTTTCACTGTCCTTGCAGTATTGGCACTGGCATATTCAGTAATTCTTCATTCAAAATCTGACTGGAACTTTGCATCTGCCTTTTATGCACTATATGGATTTATGGCAATGAGTATTGCTCTTTATGGAATTTTTGGCTTGCCGGAAGCCTATCTGCTTTTATCCGTTCAAAGCCTCCTGGTTGTATCAATGGCACTCTGGTTTCGAAACAGGCTGATCGTGGTTATGAACAGCATCCTTTTTCTGACAATACTTCTTGTTTATCTTTTTTCAACAAAGAATGTCAGCGCGGTAAACTTCTGTTTTGCCGCTATTTCCCTGATTTCTGCAAGAATAATTAACTGGAAGCGGTCAAGATTATATATTAAAACAGACATGATAAGGAACCTTTATATGATCGAAGGTTTTGCTATGATGCTTCTGGCTTTATATCATGCGGTACCTAAACAATTTGTTACTTTCTCTTGGACAATGGCTGCACTCCTGTATTTCATTTTCAGTCTTCTTCTTAAGAATATAAAATACAGATATATGGCTCTTGGTACAATGATTTGTTCTGCATTTTATCTGTTTTTGGTGGACCTTGCACGAATCGAAATTATATACAGGGTCCTGGCATTGCTCTTCCTGGCTGCAATTTCTATTGGTATTTCAATTTACTATACCAACAGGGTCAAAAAAGCAGGGTAGCTGAACTCATATTCTGAGAAAAGCCATATTCCACTCAATAAATTTTATGCATTAAAAAAAATCCTCTTAATTTGCATTCGCTTAATTATCAATAAATGAAAAAGATTTCTTTCCTTTTCTTTCTGCTTCTTGTATTTTCAGGTGGCTGTAAAACAACAAGACCGTTATCGCATGGGAATTCTGAGTTAAAGAACAAGCCTGTAATGACAGATGCCACCACTCCTGAAATTAATTTCCATGATCAGACTACCTGGATTCTGGGGTATTTTAAACCTGATCAGCTGACTCATTATCCATACTCAACATGGTATGTGAAGGGAATTGATGATTATCAGATCAAAACTGAAGCGCTAAATAAATTACTGGAAATTAATAAAGATGATCTTTCAATAAAAATTATAATGGGAGTCTGGTGCCCCGACAGCAGGAGAGAAGTTCCGCGATTTATGCGGGTTATGGATGCCTGGCACTTTCCGGTTGAAAAATTAATTTTTATCGGGGTGGATGATGCCAAGCAATCGCCTGTAGGAGAATTTACCAGCCTGGATATCCAGCGGGTTCCGACATTTATTCTTTATAAAAATAATATTGAAGCCGGACGCATCATTGAAAATCCTAAGACGTCTTTAGAGCAGGATTTGGTTGACATACTTGCAGGAATGAATAATATTAAATAATTTAAAATCATGGAAGAGGTAAAAAATAATTCGGGACAAAATCTGGGGATAGCAGCTCTGATAACGGCCGTTATAACATTTGTACTTGCAGTTATACCCTGTGTAGGGTTGATAGCAATAATACCCGGGATTATAGCTATTATACTGGCTGGCGTCGGACTTTCACATGCGGCACGCAACAATTCACCACGAGGGGTCCTGTTTGCAGGATTAATAATTGCAGTAATTGCATCGATGATCTCATTTTCTCAGATATTTGTGGTTGGGAAAATTGCTCAGAAAGCCGATAAATGGCCTAATGGCTTGAATAATATCATTAATGATGTACAGGACAATGTCACCAAGGAGATCGAAGATGCAAACATATCAATTAAAGTCGAAAGCAATGGGGATAAGGTGGAAATAAAAACCAATGCCAATAAGAAAGAGAATGAGCAGACTCTTGAAGATCTTGAAGGTGGAAACAAGACAAAAACTGATTCTGTAAACAAGAAAACTGAAACTGTTCCAAAGAAAAATGAGACTGTTCCGAAGAAAAAATGATCTTTCGCAAACCGCTGAAGTAGGGTTCCTTAACGAGCCTTATCTGATTATTAATATAATATTTGCCGGAGTAATATTGCTGATCTTATTATACTCCGGTTTTTTTTCTCCCGATAAGGACAGCTATCCTGTCGTTTGTATTCATGAGAAAATAACCGGAGAACCATGTGTTTCCTGCGGTCTTTCACATAGTTTTTCTTTGATTGTCAGGGGTAGAATTGAAGAAGCTTATAAATGGAATCATTACGGTATGAGGATCTTCCTCTTTTTTGCGTTGCAGCTTTTAATGAGAGCTGCCTTCTCAATTTTCTATCTGAAATATGCTGACACGCGTAAGCAGTTAATTTTGGTTGATTGTATTGGATCAGGGATAATATTCCTGGTTGCTTTCTGGCCGTTTATAGTGAGAATAGTTTCAGATATTTTGTAAAGCCCCTTCCCGCTTCGCGGGATCCCGCTAAAGGGAGAATAATTCTGTGGAAATAAGGTGAATTACACTTATATACAGAGAACGATCCCCCCTTTAGGGGGGCATGGGGGTAACAATGAGGTTGGA
>Ga0302284_1000629_pt1 | contig 16103 bp, 7 predicted proteins | sample III_Fen_E2_1_FD_198760 | JGI IMG/M metagenome (GOLD analysis project Ga0302284, IMG submission 198760) | Peat permafrost microbial communities from Stordalen Mire near Abisko, Sweden - III_Fen_E2_1 | ecosystem: Environmental > Terrestrial > Soil > Wetlands > Permafrost | place: Sweden: Abisko...
AAATATTTGACAAGCTAGTCGAACAGAATGAAGTTGAATTAGTGGGATCCAATTCACCATCATGGATTGGAATCCCTTTGCAAACACCTTCAAAGGTAATAGGGGTTATGGTACTTCAGCACTATGAAAAAGAAAATGTTTATTCGGAGAGGGATGTTAAATTTCTCATTTCAATTGCAAATCAGATTGCAATCTCGATTGATCGTAAGATGACAGAGGAAGAAATAAAACTTAAAAATGAATTGCTTCAGACTATCAATGCTGAAAAAGACAAGTTTTTTTCAATTATAGCTCACGACCTTAGAGGACCATTAAGTGCTTTTGTGGCTGCCACCCAGATAATAACTGAAGAGATTCAGACAATGAGCTTTGAAGAGATTAAGGATATTGCGGAAAGCATGAAAACATCTGCCACAAATATCTACAGTCTTCTGGAAAATCTTCTTGAATGGTCAAGACTACGACGTGGTGGAATGGATTTTATACCAATGAAGCTAAATCTGAAGAAGAATATTGCCTTAAGTACTAATGTTCTCTCGGAAGCTGCCAGAAAAAAAGGAATTGAAATAGAATTATCTGTTCCCGATGAATTGGAAGTTATTGCCGACAGTCACATGTTTGAAGCTGTTATGAGGAACCTGGTATCAAATGCAATAAAATTTACCTCTTCCGGTGGCAAAGTAAATGTGGAAGCCGTTTATAAAGATGATCATTCAATTGAGATTAAAATACGAGATTCCGGAATTGGTATGGCACCCGAATTATTGACCAGACTTTTTCAGATAAACGAGAAGACAAGCAGACCAGGTACGGAAGGCGAACCCAGTACCGGTCTTGGATTATTGTTATGCAAGGAATTTATTGAAAAGCATGGAGGCAACATATGGGTTGAGAGTGAGGTTGGAAAAGGAAGTACTTTCTCTTTTACATTAGGGAAAACTGAAGATTTCAGGATTTGAAAATTTTGATTAGAACTCTTCTGTTAATTTAATCAGTGTACTGATAAATTATTAAAAAGAAAAGGGATGCAAAAGAACAAAGTAATATCGAATGATATTCAGTTTTCAGACATTTTCGATATTCATGAAATTCAGCAAATCCAGGACCTATTTTCAGATGCAACCGGTGTTGCATCGATAATCACAAATCCTGATGGCACCCCGATAACCCGACCCAGCAATTTCTGCAGATTTTGTAATGAAATTATCAGGAAAACAGAAACCGGTCTTATGAATTGTTTCAAATCCGATGCTGAAATAGGCAGACCAAATCATTCAGGCCCTGTAATACAAAAATGCTTAAGTGGTGGTTTGTGGGATGCCGGTGCAAGCATTATTGTCGGAGGAAAGCATATTGCCAACTGGTTGATTGGTCAGGTAAAAAACGAAGAACTCGATCTCAAACAGATGTTAAAATATGCGGAAGCAATTGGCGCTGATAAGGAATCCTTCCTCGATGCGCTGAAAGAGGTTCCGGTAATGTCAAAAGAGAAGTTTGAAAAAGTAGCCAGGATGTTATTTTCCTTTGCCAGCGAAATTTCATCTAAAGCATATCATAATAGCCAGCTTAAACAATCAATAGATGAGCACAGTCGTGCGGAAGAAGAGTTATTGAAAAGTGAAATCTTAAACCGTACTTTGATCAAGCATCTTCCACAGCGTATTTTTGTAAAAGACCCCGATTCTAAATACATATTATGCAACGACATATATTCAAGGGATTTAGGAATAGATTCAAAAGATATTGTTGGCAAAAATGACTTTGATTATTTCTCCCGTGAATTAGCCGAAAAATACCAGGCAGACGATAAAAATGTAATAGCAGAAGGGATTCAAATGGAATTTGAAGAAAAATATTCTATTTCAAACCAGGAGAGATGGACACATGTAAATAAAGTGCCATATCGTGATGCGAATGATCAGATTGTGGGAGTACTGGGAATATTTGAAGATATCACAGAACGGAAGCTGAGAGAAGAAGAAATTTTGCTTAAAAATGATCTGCTCCAGGCTATGAACGCAGAGAAAGATAAGTTCTTCTCAATAATTGCACACGATCTGCGTAGCCCTCTTAGCGCATTTGTTGCAGCTACTCAGATACTTACCGAAGAAATTCAGACAATGAATGTTGATGAGATCAGGAAAATTACACTGACTATGAAGTCGTCAGCAACAAATATCTATACCCTGCTTGAAAACCTTCTTGAATGGTCAAGGTTGAGACGGGGTGGCCTCGATTTTGTTCCTGAAAAACTTAATCTCAATGAGAAAGTCAACGATTGTATTGATGTTCTTTCTGAATCTGCCAGAAAAAAAGGAATTAAAATAAGTGTTTCAATCCCCGGTGACATTGAGATTTATGCTGATAACCATATGTTTGATACTGTATTACGGAATCTGTTGTCAAATGCAATAAAATTTACCCGTGCTGGTGGCAACGTAACTGTGGAAGCTTTTTACAACATTGATCATACGATGGAAGTGAAAGTTAGTGATTCAGGTATTGGAATGAAACCTGAATTGAAAGAGAAGCTGTTTCTATTGAGTGAAAAGACAAGCAGACCAGGTACGGAAGGCGAACCAAGTACAGGGCTTGGATTACTCCTTTGTAAAGAATTTATTGAAAAGCATGGAGGTAAATTATGGGTTGAGAGCGAGGTTGGAAAAGGAAGTACTTTCTCGTTTTCATTAATGTAATTTGAAGATTTGAAAATAAGGTAATTTGAAATTTGAAGAATTATGAATTACCGGAATAGAACTAGTGGGGACCTTATTAAGGATCTTCAGAAGCTGAAATCTGAGTATGATAAATTAATGGCATCATACGAAGAGGCTGTTTCGGCAATAAATCAGGCTGAAGGAAATCTATTATTAAGTGAAGAGAAATTCAGGAAAGTATTTGCAACAAATCCTGATGCAATGACAATAAACCGGTTTAGTGATGGAATGTTTGTTTCAGTAAATGATGGATTTTCCAGAATTACCGGTTATGCCGCGGAAGAAATTGTAGGCAAAACATCAGTTGAGTTGAATATCTGGACCAGTCAAACTCAAAGGGAAAGCGTTATTAAAGGACTCAGAGCAGATGGAAAAGTTCAAAACCTCGAGGGTAATTTCAGACAAAAAAACGGCTCAATCAGGATTGGATTGTTTTCGGCTACAATAATCAATCTTGATAATATTCCTCATATTCTTAGTATTACACGAGATATTACAGAAAATCGACTGTCTGAAAATGCTTTAAAAGAAAATGAAAGGTTACTTCAGGAATCTCAGAACATAGCCCGTCTGGGCAGTTTTGTATGGGATCTGTCTACAGGATTATGGAGAAGTTCCAGGATTCTTGATGAGATTTTTGGTATTGATGATAGCTTTACCCGCTCTTTTGAAGGTTGGTCAAATATTGTTCACCCCGACTGGAGGGAGATCATGATAAATTATGTTACTGATGAAGTATTAGGTAAGTATCAGAAATTTGACAAAGAATATCAGATTATCAGGCCAGTGGATAGTCAAAAACGATGGGTACATGGGATAAGCGAACTTGAATTTGATAAAAATGGTAAGCCTGTAAAGCTCATAGGAACTATTAGCGATATTACCGCTCGCAGGCAGATTGAGGAAGATATCAGTAAATTGAATGTCAGCCTTGAAGAACGTGTAAACGAGCGTACCTCACAGCTTGAAGACGCTAACAGAGAGCTCCAGGCATTCGCCTACTCAGTATCTCACGATCTCAGAACTCCATTGCGGGCAATAGAGGGTTTTTCCAGGTTTATTGACGAGAATTACAGAGCAAAACTTGATGCTGAAGGACAGCGGATTATGGGTTTTATTATTAGCAATACTCAGAAAATGGATAAACTTATCACTGATATCCTTTCTTTGTCCAGAATCACAGGAAGCGAACATAAATTGTCAAAAGTAGACATGACAAGAATGGTAAAATCAATGTTTAATGAAGTTGCTTCCCCTGAAACACAGAAGAAACTGACCTTTGTTGTTGAAGAATTACCACCTGCAAATGCAGATGCGGTTTATTTAAAGCAGGTTTGGATAAATCTTATTTCTAACGCTGTCAAGTTTTCTTCGGGAAGCAAAAAGCCTGAAATAGTAATAGGAGGCTATACCGAAAGAACAAATAATATCTATTATATAAAAGACAATGGTGTAGGTTTTAACCAGGAATATGCACATAAATTATTTGGAGTTTTCCAGAGACTTCATCAAGCTGATGAGTTTGAAGGTTCAGGTGTCGGATTGGCTATAGTGCAAAGAATAATTCACAGGCATGGTGGAAAAGTATGGGCTGAGGGAAAAGAAGGAAAAGGAGCAATATTTTATTTTAGTATTCCATCGTAAAATGAACAGAGGCTGATGATTAGTCTTTACTCGTTACAGGTTAATTATCTTAGCTTTATTAGTATACATTTCATATATTTGATATATCATTGATGAGATTGCAATTTAAAATCAAATAAAGGATTGATTGTGATGTAGAAAGATATGATTCAAAAGAATCTGCTCAAAATACTCTTCATTGAAGATGTACCTTCAGATGTTGAACTGGCCGTTCTGGAATTGCGGAAGGAGAAACTTGTATTTGAATATACGACTGTTTGTAACAGATCGGACCTTATAAAAGCTCTTAAGACATTCAAACCCGATTTGATCATCTCTGACTATATGATGCCTTCATTCAATGGGCTCCAGGCTCTGAAAGCAACTAAAGAGATTAATTCAGCTATGCCATTCATCCTTTATACAGGTTCTGTTAATGAAGAGACTGCCGTTGAGTGTCTGAAAGCTGGTGCTCAGGATTATATCATCAAGGAGCATATGACCAGGTTGCCTTTTGCTGTAAAGGAAGCACTGGAACAGGTTAGAATTAATAAGGAGAAAAGAGCCTCAGAACTTCTTTTAATAGAAAATGAGGCAAAGCTTGAGAGCATCTTCAGAGCAGCTCCGGTTGGTATCGGTCTTGTGGTTGACCGAGTATTTATTGAATTAAATGATACTTTCTGCAGTATGACAGGATATTCCAGAGGCGAATTAATCGGAAAATCTTCTGAAATGGTGTATTCAACTACTGAGGAGTTCATTAATGCAGGAATGGAGAAATATAAACAGATTTCAGAAAAGGGAATAGGCTCCGTCGAGACAAAGTTTAAATGCAAAAATGGCATCATTCTTAATGTGATTCTTAGTTCAGCTCCATTGGATAGAAACGATTATTCAAAAGGGGTGACATTTACAGTTCTTGATATTACAGAACGCAAGAAATCGGAGGAAGCTTTAAAAGAGAGCCAGCAGTTATTTCAGACCCTCTCGGATGTTTCACCTGTAGGCATTTTCAGAACCCAACCTGATGGTTTTACAACTTATGTTAATCCAAAATGGCTGGAATTATCTGGCTTGACAACAGGGGAAGCTATTGGTTTCGGATGGTTAAAAGCTGTACATCCCGATGACAGAGAAGTATTGGAAAACAAATGGAAATCAGATGTTGAGTCACAAATGTCATCTGTTGCCGAATACCGTTTTCTCAGATCTGACGGTAGTATCGTGTGGGTTATTGGAAATGCAGTAACTGAAAAGAAAAATAACAAAATTACCGGTTATATTGGTACTATAACTGATATTACAGAACGCAAATTGTCAGAAGAAGCAGTAGCTGAAAGTGAAGAAAAATACCGTGGTATTTTTGATAATGTTCAGGATGTGTATTATGAGACGCTTTTAAACGGGACTATTCTTGAAGTAAGTCCTTCCATAAAGGTACTATCGAAAGGTCAATATAATACAGAAGATTTGATTGGAAAATCTCTGATTGATTTTTATTCTGAACCAGCTGAGAGGCAAGCTCTCCTTTCAGAATTAAAAACAAAAGGTGCTGTCACAGATTTCGAAGTTGCATTTAAGAACCGTGATGGTTCGTCTATACCATGTTCAATTTCAGCAAAGCTTATTTTGAATGTAAATGGACAACCCGAAAAAATCATAGGCAGTACGCACGACATTGCCGATCGCAAGAATGTGACTGAAGCACTTAAACTTGCAAAGGAAAAGGCCGAAGCAAGTGATAAGCTTAAAACTGATTTTTTGAATAATATCTCTCATGAAGTCCGAACACCTCTCAACGGCATACTTGGTTTCGCTGAAATAATGTCTCAGTCCGACATTACTGAGGAAGACAAAAAAGATTCACTAGTGATGCTTCACGAAAGCAGTGATCGTCTCCTGAATACGATTACTAATTATATGGATATATCATTGATAACATCAGGAAGTTTGTCTGTTCATAAAAAAGATTTTGTTCCCGCACATATTTTAAGAAAGGTTTTTGAGAATTACAAATCAATTTGTTCAAACAAGCGTCTTGAATTGAGCCTCGAAATCCCGGAACAAAATGAAAGTCTGGTAATCTCTTCTGATCCGGAAATTTTCAAAAAAGTTATTTCTCATTTATTGAATAATGCGATTAAGTTTACTGAAAAGGGAAAAATCAGTTTTGGATTCACAATTCTCAAAGGGAAAATAGAGTTTTTTGTGAAGGACACCGGAATAGGGATAAGTGAAGATTCCTATAACTCCATATTTGATCGCTTTGTAAAAGATAGTCCGGGTCCCTTTAAAGTATCTGAAGGTAGTGGTCTTGGCTTGTCAATCGCCCGGGGTATGTCACTGGCAATAGGAGGTGAAATCAGGTTAGAATCAGAAGTAGGAGCAGGATCTTGTTTTTTTGTAACTATTCCTATCGAATCAGACACGGAAACTTCATCTCCCATTAAACCAGGAAAAGAGATGGAAAAGGCAGCAAAAGAATCTTTGATTCTTGTCGCTGAGGACGACGAAACAAATTTTTATTATCTTAATGCCTTGCTGACCAGGGAAACCGGAGCAAAAGTCTTGCATGCATCTAATGGGAGAGAAGCAATTGATCTTTTCAAAGCTAACCCGGATATTGACCTTATACTTATGGATATTAAAATGCCGGAGATTGACGGATTTGAGGCTACCAGGCAAATCAAACTGCTTGACAGTGATGTCCATATTATTGCAATAACTGCCTACGCCATGTCGGGCGATGAAGATAGAATAATTGCTGCAGGTTGCGACGGCTATCTCAGTAAACCATTAAACAGAAAGAATCTGCTTGAGAAAATTGCTGAATTTATTAAGGTATATTAAAAAAATCAATGCTAATTGATGAAGGCAGGGAAACTTAAATTATCTTGCATTCATAATTGTGATTGTTATACCTGATTTTCTTTTTTATAACTTCTTTGTATGACTATAGCCCGGAATTCCAAGGATTATAGCAAAGGTGAACTTCTAAAAAAGTTGAGAGAACTGCAACTTCAGTTTAATCTATTAGAGTCGGCATATAAAAAAGATATGTCGGAAAAAAAGTTGATAGAGGAGAATCTTTTAAAACGAACTGAATTATTGTCTGCCTTTAGTCAGTATTCCATCGATCTCGCCGATCAGGAAAGTGAAAAGAGGTACCAGTTTATTGTAAACAAGTTTAAAGAATTGTTCAATGTCAGGGCTGTATGGATATCAACGTATAATGAGAAACTATCCGAGCTGATAGTTGAGGCTTCAACAACTTCTGAAGAGGAAAATTCAATTCTGATCAAATACATGGGTAAAGCAGTTAAAAGATTCCGGGCTCCGGTTGATGAAGCTACATATAAACTAATGATTGAAACCGGAATTAACTCTAATTCCTCCCTTAGCGAGCTATCATTTGGACAGATACCCGAATTTATTAGTTCTGCAATTGAAAAGATATTTGGTATAGGCTGGTTTCAGGGTGTCTCTCTGATTGAAAAAGGAAATCTATCAGGAACATTATTAATTGCAGGTTTTAAAGGGCAGGACGCGCTTGAAAACGAAATTGTATCGGTCTTTGCAAAACTTACTTCAACAATACTTAAAAGAAAACAGGCTGAAGAAAAACTACAGGCAAGTGAAGATAAATTTCGAAAAGCATTTATTACAAGTCCGGATTCAGTGAATATAAACAGGCTTGAAGATGGAAGGTATATATTAATTAATAAAGGTTTTACGAAAATTACAGGTTATTCTGAAGAAGAAGTAGTTGGAAAAACTTCACTCGAATTGAAGATCTGGACAAACCTAAATGATCGCGTCAAGCTTGTAAATGGTCTCAAAGAAAAAGGAGAAGTTGAAAATCTTGAGACAACTTTTCTGATGAAGAATGGCTCAATCAGAAATGGAATAATGTCGGCAACAATAATTGATCTTGATGGGATACCTCATATTCTGAGTATCACTAGAGATATCACCGATCGGAAGTATGCTGAAATTGCTCTTAAGGATAGTGAAAACAAATATCGTGAACTCATTGAGCTTGCAGTAGACGGTATTTTAACCGAATCGTCCGACGGAACAATTATCGGTGCAAATTCCTATATGCTTATACTTACAGGGAGGTCCCTGGATGAGATACTTGGTATGCATATAAGCGAATTGTTCAGCGCCGATAATCTAATTGTTTCTCCATTAAGATCTGACCTTTTGCAAAAAGGAGAAACTGTTATAAATGAAAGGGATATAATTCGTCCTGATCGGATTCAGGTACCTATTGAGATGCATACTAAGATGATGCCTGATGGTACATATCAATCCATTTTTCGTGACATTTCAAAACGCAAACTGGCAGATGAACTGTTGCGTGAGAATCAACAAATGCTTCAAAATGTACTTGCAAATTTCCCGGGAGTTGTTTTCTGGAAAGATAAGCAATCTAATTATCTGGGATGTAATCAATCCTTCGCAGTCGGTGCCGGATTGAAAAGTCCACAAGAGATCATCGGGAAAACAGATTTTGATTTGCCGTGGGGCACTACTGAAGCCATGGGTTACCGTAATGATGATCGTATTGTCATTGACAGCGGACAGCCGAAGCTTCACATAATTGAAATGCAACATCAGATTGACAGTTGTGTAATCTGGTTAGATACAAACAAGATTCCGCTTCGTGATTCCAATGGGGAAATTATAGGTATTATCGGAGTTTCCGCTGATATCACTGATCTTAAGCTGGCTGAAGAGTCACTAAAAGAAAGCGAAAAACGATATCGTGAACTCTTTCTCAACAATCCGGTTCCAACTTATATCTTCGATACGGAATCATTTGAATTTGTTGAGGTAAATGATGCTATGGTAGAAAATTATGGATATTCAAGAGAAGAATTTGCTATGATGACTCTTAAAGATATCCGTATTCCGGAAGAGGTTGATGATATGATCAAATCTGTCCGGGAAAATGGCAAAGATGCATTTCATTCTACAAGTACGTATCACCGAAAGAAAGATGGAACAGTTTTTCCTGTTGAAATCACTTCCCATTTTCTTACTGAAAAAAATGGCCGTGAAACACGACTGGTATTAGTCATTGATATTTCAGAAAGCGTAAAAGCAGCCGAGCACATGAAACTTGCCATGGAAAAAGCTGAAGCAAGTGATAAACTCAAAACATCATTTCTGAATAATATCTCTCATGAAGTAAGAACACCTCTTAACGGCATACTTGGCTTTGCTGAAATTATGTCTCAGACTGACCTTTCTAAAGAAGAGTTAAGAGATTCACTTTCCATGCTTCATGAAAGCAGTAATCGTTTGCTTGATACTATTACTAATTATATGGATATTTCTCTGTTAACTTCGGGGAATATGACGGTACATAAAAAGGACTTTATTCCGGCACAGGAACTTAAGAGAATCTACAATTTTTATAAGACGATATGCTCAGACAGGAAATTGAATTTCCACCTCGAGGTTCCGGAAAATTCTGAGAATTTATTTGTCAATTCTGATCCTGAAATATTCAATAAAATACTGACTCAACTTCTGAGTAATGCAATTAAATTTACTGAAAAAGGCACTATCACAATTGGCTTTGAGAAATATGAAAACAGGTTTGAATTTTTTGTGAAAGACACGGGAATCGGAATAGTAAAAGATTCACTTATAAATATATTTGATCGTTTTGTTAAACTGGATATTAATTCGAGTTTTCAAACAGAAGGAAGTGGACTCGGGTTGTCAATTGCCAAAGGAATGATCAATATTCTCGGAGGCGACATCAGTGTTAAATCTGAACTAAAAGTCGGATCTGAATTTACTTTTTCGATTCCGCTTATTAATGGTAAAGTAATATCACCAAATGTTGTTTCCGGAATGGAAAATAAGAGATTGTTAAGCAGGTCTGTAGTAATGATAGCAGAGGATGATGAAATAAATTTATTCTATCTGAACGCCCTTCTTAAACAGGAAACAGGAGCAAGAATTATTCATGCCAGAAACGGGAAAGAAGCTATTGACCTATTCAAAGCTAACCCGGAGATTAATTTAATACTTATGGACATAAAAATGCCTGAAATTGACGGACTTGAAGCCACAAAGCAAATTAAAATGCTGAACAGTTATGTCCATATTATTGCAATTACTGCCTACGCCATGTCGGGAGATGAGGAAAGAATAATTGCTGCAGGGTGTGACGGATATCTCAGCAAACCAATAAAGAAGAAAAGTCTTCTAGAAAAAATAGAAGAATTTATAGCCATTTAGCCTCAACCTCAACCTCAACCTCAACCTCAACCTCAACCTGCCAGGTACTCCTTAACACGTTTGTAAACATTATCAGCCGTAAAGCCCAGCTTTTCATCGAGAATCTTATATGGAGCGGAATAGCCAAAACTATTCATTCCCCACACGACTCCCTTTGGACCAACGAGTCCATGTAATGTGACTGATAAGCCAGCGGTAAGACCAAATACCGGGACATTGTCGGGTATTATTGATTTTCTGTAGCTTTCAGTTTGATTTCTGAATAATCCTTCGGAAGGAGCGGAAACTATTCTGATATTCAGATTATCTTTTTTTAAGAGCTGAGCTCCTTCAAAGAGTGTTGCCACTTCCGATCCATTAGCTAATAGAATAATGTCTGGCTTCCCTAAACAATTCTGAACTATATAGGCTCCCTTTTCAGATTGTAATGCATCAGCATACCTGTCGTTGACTTCCGATGGCAGATCCTTTACATTCTGCCTGGAAAGAATGAGGGCTGTCGGTGTTTTTTTGTTCTCAAGCGCCATTTTCCATGCAACAGTTGTTTCAGTAGAATCAGCCGGGCGTAATACTACCATACTGTTTTTCCCATGATGGTTTTTTAAATGTTCCATCAATCGCAATTGAGCTTCCTGTTCAACTGGTTGATGAGTTGGCCCGTCCTCACCAACACGGAATGCATCGTGAGTCCAGATGTATTTAACTGGCAGACCCATCAGACATGCAAGTCTGACTGCCGGTTTCATGTAATCGGAAAAAACAAAGAATGTTCCGCATGCAGGTATAACACCACCATGAAGAGACATTCCGTTCATTACGGCTGCCATAGTCAGTTCAGAAACACCTGCCTGAAGAAAAGCCCCACTGAAGTCACCATTTCTAAAAGCATGTGTGTTTTTAAGGAAACCATCCGTTTTGTCTGAATTTGAGAGATCAGCTGATGCAACAACCATATTCTCAACTTTTTTAGCAAGTATCCCAAGAACAGTAGCTGATGCAGCTCTTGTGGATGATCCTTCCTTCTGAAGGATAGATTTAAAATCAATATCCGGGATCTCTCCTGAATAAAAAGTATGAAGCTTTTTATCGAGTTCCTCATTTTTGGCAGCCCATTCATTTTTTGTCATTTTCCATCCTGAAGCTGTTTCCTGTTTAGTTTCAAGTACTTGTTTATAATACTCACTTACGTCGGAAAAGATCTGGAAAGGATCTGATATATTGCCGCCAAGATTAACTAGTGATTTTTCAAAAGATCCTCCGGCCTCACTAACTGGCATTCCATGAGTGGAGGTCTTCCGTTCAAAGCTTTTCCCTTCATTGTCAAGAAGGCCTTTACCCATAATCGTTTTACCTATAATAATAGTAGGTTTTTTCTTCTGATTGATGGCAGATGTTAGCGCGCTTCTGATCTGATTCTGATCATTCCCGTCAATTTTTATCACATTCCAGCCCCATGCAGTGTATTTCATTCCGGTATCCTCAATAGTAACGGCATTAGTCTCTGTTGAAAGCTGGATATCGTTTGAATCATAAAACATAATGAGGTTGCTCAGACCAAGAAAACCAGCCAGACGGCCAGCTCCCTGAGAAATTTCTTCCTGAACACCTCCGTCGGAAATGTATGTAAATATCTTATGAGCAAATAGTTCCCCGAATCTGGCAACAAGAAATCTTTCAGCAATTGCTGCCCCAACTGCCATCGTATGGCCCTGACCCAGAGGACCTGACGTATTTTCAATTCCTCTGAGAATATCGAGTTCCGGATGGCCGGGAGTAGGACTACCCCATTGACGGAAATTCTTTAATTCCTCAGTTGTGAACCGACCAGTTAATGTAAGGATCGAATAGAGCATGGCTGACATATGTCCAGGATCGAGGAAGAATCGGTCGCGATTAATCCAGGATGGATCTTTTGGATCAAAATTCATGAATTCGGAAAATAGAATATGAATAAAATCTGCTCCACCCATAGCTCCTCCTGGATGGCCTGATTTTGATTTTTCCACCATAGCCATTGAAAGTATACGTATGTTATCTGCAGCTCTTATATTGATATCAATACTCATATGGGATAATATTTATAGTTTCATTCAATTTCAACAAAAATATGATTATTCAGCGAGACAAAAAAACAATATATTTTCGTACATTTAACCTGAAAAGTCTAAACTGCCTGATTTATGGAACAAAAGCTGAGTGCTTTAGTTGTTGACGATGAAGAGAATGCAAGGATTCTACTAAATAAACTGCTTGAGGAGACACTTGTTTTCAACGACATCAGATTAGCTCACTCTGTCGATATGGCCTATTCTGAGTTGAACCGGTTTGAACCAGATATCATTTTTCTGGATATTAAGATGCCCGGAAAAGATGGATTTGCATTTATTCGTGATTTGCCTCATAGATCTAAGGAACACAAAATTGTCTTTGTAACGGCCTATGACCAGTTTGCAATCGAAGCAATCAAAAACCGGGCTTTCGATTACCTACTGAAACCAGTGAACCGCAAGGAATTAAAACAATGTCTGACACGATTCATTGAAAGTAAAGGCGAAAAAGCAAGTCCCGACAGGCCTGTAAAAATAATTGAATCACGTGAGCGGATAACAAGGATCAGAGTGAATACGCGCACAGGAACTTTATTTATTAATCCTTTCGATATATTATTCTGTAAAGCTGAGGGTAATTACACCTCTGTTTGCACAGGAAAGAAACATCATCTCTGTTCAATGAACCTGGGAAAGGTGGCAGAACTGCTTCCTATGAACGGGTTTATCAGAGTAGGACGGTCATATATTATTAATATTGAATATATTACAATGCTCGATCGCAAAGAGTGCACCATTGCACTTGTGAGAGATGGAGAATCAGTTACAGTTAAAATACCAAGGCAACATTTAAAGGATTTTGATATCATATAAACAATGAAAGGTGGCTCCATTTTAAAGAAAATCATCTACTCTTCTTTCTTTCTGGCAACAATCCCCGCCTTTATAATTATGTTTTTTCTTCAGCCATTAGGTTCAAAGTCCAGATTGCAGGTTGAACCTGTGGATAAATCCTCCTCAATAAATGTTTATGAAGATCTGAATTCAGACACCATTTCGGAGGTTATCCGATCAGGAAAAGGAACACCATATTTTAATATTCTGGTACTTGATAATGATATGCGGGTATATGATCAGTGGAACTTGCAGGACAGTATGGACATTGATATGTCTGACTTTTTCTTTGGGAATTACGATCATGACCGGTATAAAGAGATTTACGTTTTCACTTACAAGGACGATTCACTATTTCTTAATATTAATGAATTTTTTGATCCTGCAGGAACGAAATTAGATCGGGTATATATTACAAAAATCAGGGTTATAAATAAAAAGGTGACCTCAACTGTATGGCCCGCTGGGTTTTTTGATACGAATGGAGATGGGAAAGATGAACTTTTTTTCAGCATTCAGACAGGTTTTGGTGTCGAACCACGTCGGCTTTATTCTTATGATATTGTTCACAATGAATTAAAAACGAGTCAGCTTACAGGTATTATAAGTCAATTTCCAAAAATGGTAGATTCTGATGGAGATGGCAGACCCGAAATTTTTGGATTAATGGGTGCTTCGGGAAATTCCAAAACCTGGTCCCCCTTCAGCGATTGGAGCACATGGCTTATGATATTTAATGACAGTTTAAAATTAAAATTTCCGCCGGTTGAGTTTCCAGGACTTACGAACACGCTGGAAATAGAATCATACACAAAAGGCGGATTTAAAGGCTACGTAGTATCTCATATTACAGGCTCAGCAGATACAACAGTGATTAAGCCTAGAATAATGTTCTATTCACCAGACGGGAAAAAGTTAAAAGAACGCCTGTATAGTGACATAGGCTTAAATTCCCGACCACATATGGTAGTTTTAAAAACAAGGAATGCCGACAGAATTTATCTCATGGGCAAAGAAATTGTCGAACTCAATGATCAGCTGCTGGTTATAAAAAGGGTCAAATCACCGTTCAATACATTATATTTCAATTACTATCTGGTTGACATTAATTTTGATGGTGAAAATGAGTTGCTACTTTATTCTGCTAATGAAGAAAAACTTGCAATATATAATGCAGCTTTAACAAAGATAGCAGAAACCAAACTTAAAGGAAGCCTTCAGATGTTAAGGTTTTCTCATTTTTCATCAAAGGATCATGAGAATAAAACATTTCTGAATGCAGGAGGGGGATATGGTTACTTTCTGAAGTTAAAAAGCAATAATTACTATTATCTTGGTTATCTGACCTATCCCGGTGCTTATTTTTTATGTTTTTTGTTTATAATGCTTATAAAAAGGATCAATACTTTGCAGGTGGTTCAAAAAGAGAGCTTAAACCGCCGGCTTGTAACCCTTCAACTGCAGGGTATTAAGTCGCAGCTTGATCCTCATTTTACCTTCAACACACTTAATTCGATTGCCTCTTTGATCTATCTGGAAGATCGCCAGTTAGCATACGATTATATGAATAAATTCACACAGCTTCTGAGGGGGCTAATTAATGATGCAGAACGTATTTACAGAAGTCTGGGTGAAGAGCTGGAGTTTGTAACAACCTATCTTGATCTTGAGAAGCTCAGGTTTGGTGACAAATTTAATTATGAGATAATTATAGAAGAAGGAGTGGATCAGCGGGAACAGGTGCCAAAGCTTGTATTACATACATTTGCAGAAAATGCGATAAAACATGGAATCATGTCGCGTGCTGAAGGAGGAATTCTGAAAATCAGGGCTGAAAAGAAGAATGATTATCTGATTCTATTTATTGAAGATAATGGCGTAGGAAGGGAAAAAGCAGAAGGTCAGAGTACATCAACAGGCAAAGGGCTTAAGCTTACCAGGGAATTTTATGATATCCTGAACCAGTTAAACAAAAAGCCTATAAAGCACTTTATAATTGATTTGCATAACAAGAATGGTGATTCTCTCGGGACAAGGGTAGAAGTTTGGATACCAGTTGAATAGCTGGGGGCAGGGGGCATGGAGCATGGAGCATGTAGCTTGTAGTAAAAGGAAATCCTATTTCAACCAGGGAGGATTTTCAGGTAAGGACTTCCCGAATTCCAAAAGAAGCTTTTTTTTATAATTTCCTGCAAATGCACCTTTTATGAAATTCCCGAAACCTTCATCCTGGAAATGTTCCCATGAAGCGTCTTCTTTTCCGGGTGTAATAGGGTAGAAGAGTATTCCGTTGTTTCTTGCTGCATCGAGATCACCTTTTGCATCGCCAATCATAAGTATCTTATTATCGTGATACTTGCCTTTTGCTGCCAGAGCTATGTGCTCGGTTTTCGTACCATGTTCCTGACCTGCTATTGCACAGACATACTTCTTCAGATCATGCTCCCTCCATTCCCGGTCGAGAGCCTCCAGAGGGGTTTGTGAAACTATAACTATATCGGCGAATAGTGAGATTTTTTCAAGTGATGCCTTTGCATGTGAAAAGGGTGGAATGTTACGG
>Ga0302284_1000632_pt1 | contig 16087 bp, 12 predicted proteins | sample III_Fen_E2_1_FD_198760 | JGI IMG/M metagenome (GOLD analysis project Ga0302284, IMG submission 198760) | Peat permafrost microbial communities from Stordalen Mire near Abisko, Sweden - III_Fen_E2_1 | ecosystem: Environmental > Terrestrial > Soil > Wetlands > Permafrost | place: Sweden: Abisko...
TTAAATTCTTTTTTTACCCCGTTCTTTTCATAAATAAAAGTCGTACTGTACTTATCAGCCGGGGCTCCAACAGGGATAACCATCTTATCGGCTATCTTCACGCCGGTTTTATAAGGCAGAAAATCAATAACAGGGAGATACCTGAGATTTACCACCGCAAAAAGAATAAATAGTGAGATTACAATAAATGTTATAATCCATTCAGTTGTTTTACTGAATATGTTCCTGATATGATTTCTGCCTGTGAAGAGCAGGATCAATAAGCCAGATAAGACTATGTTCTTGCCGAATGTCTGCCAGTTTGTGAGATGTATCGCATCGCCAAAACAACCGCAGTCTGAAACAGGATTTGTCAATGCAAGTATAAATGTGACAGGAGTAAAGATTACAAGCAGGATAAATACCCCCCAGATTCCTGTTTTCTGCCTGAATCCAGTGAGGACGGAAAATCCTGAAATAAATTCAGCAGTGCAAAGACAAATTGAAAGAGGAAGACTGAGATTATTTAGAAATTCAAGATTAAAAGCCTGAAAATAATCATGAAATTTATAAGCTGACCCCAGTGGATCGATAGCTTTTACTATCCCTGAAAAGATAAATACAAGGCCTATGATTATTCTGGCTGTGATCCTGAGTATCTTCATATCATATAAACTTTCTCATTTTGAAAACCTTTATCATATGATCGAATATTTCATTAGGGGGACGCATCATCCCTTTACTTGAACTGCAGTCAATTACCGCCAGCCGTTCATCTGTTTCAGAGATTCTCATATATACATCCCTTACATTCTTTTGAAATATCAGACTCTCTTCGTGAATATCCCTGGTACCGTTAAGATAATTCCGGTCATTTCCTGTTCTTATATTTGTTAAATTATTTTCAGTAAAAGCGAAGGGTACGTCAAGAAAAATATTAAGATCAGGTTTTGGGATTGCAAAATGATTAAATTCAAGAGATAAGATCCAGTTCATAAGTTTGATCTGTTCAGATATCACGGTTAATTTGGCACACTGATAAGCTATATTGGAGTAAGTATACCTGTCCAGAAGAACAATTTTTCCCTCTTTTAGCCAGTTAGTTATCATAGAGGAAGCGTCTTTTCTGTCACCAGCATACAAAATTGCAACCAGATAGGGATCTACCTCATTCAGAGCACCAAATTCACCTCTTAAAAATCTTGCAATCAGCTCCCCGAAGTATGGCGTTTCTAATCGTGGAAAATGCAGATATTCGCAGTCATTACCTTTATTAAGAAAAAAGTCCCTTAAAAGTTCAATCTGTGTAGATTTACCGGCTCCATCAACCCCTTCAATTACAAAAAGCTTCATTATTTACCAGATTTCATTCAGTACAAATGTAATAAGCCCGGGGCAAAGATGGAAATGTATGGAGAGTTAATTATAAGGATCCAAAATCTTTCTTGTTCTGCAAATGTCTCTCCCTAAGAAGCTGTCTTAAAAGTACTCTGTGTAACTCTGTGGAAACTCTGTGATCTTTGTGTAAGTTCTTAAATATTTGTTGCACAGAGGGCCACAGAGAAGACACAGAGCGGCACAGAGAAAGAATTACTGTAATTTTTGACTGTTGAGACAGCCTCCATTGATATCAGAATTAAAATCAGTCAGACGGCTTCATAACTATCTTATATTGCTTCACCCCCGATTATAACAAATTGCCTGTTCTGAATTTTTCACTAATTTAGGCTATTCTTAAAACTATGTTTCCGGAGAAACCAAGATATATAAACGCAGGAGGAAAACTGATTGACCTGTCTGTTCCGAAAGTCATGGGGATACTTAATATTACTCCTGACTCTTTTTATGCCGGCAGCCGGTATAGTTCTGAAGAGGAGATAATGAGGGCGGCAACAGTCATGTTACAGGATGGGGCTGATATACTTGATGTCGGCGGGTACTCTTCGCGTCCCGGCGCTAAAGATATCACCATTGAGGAGGAAAGTGCACGTGTTCTTAAAGCAATAAAACTTATAAACAGGGAATTTCCGGAGGCGATAATTTCAGTAGATACTTTCCGTGCCGATATTGCGAGGGAGGCTGTTGCAGAATGCGGAGCTCTTATGATAAATGATATCTCCGGTGGCGAGTCTGACAGCAAAATGTTTTTAACAGCTGTGAAACTAAATGTTCCGTATATCCTAATGCACATGAAGGGTAAACCGGGTACAATGCAGATTAAGCCTGTTTATGACGATATTGTGGCAGATATTTTAAAATGGTTCGGTGAAAGAATATACATTTTAAATTCTGCTGGATTGAAAGATATAATAATTGACCCTGGATTCGGATTCGGGAAAACTATTGATAATAATTTTGAACTGCTGAGGAGACTGGGTGACTTTTCTATAACCGGATTACCTCTTATGGTCGGGATATCAAGAAAATCGATGATTTGGAAGACCCTCAGTATTTCTTCAGAAGAAGCACTGAACGGAACAACTGCGCTGCACGAAATAGCTCTTTTAAATGGGGCAGATATTCTCCGGGTTCATGACGTAAAGGAGGCAGTTCAAGCAGTTAAGTTATTTATGAGAATGAAAAATTCAGGAAGTAATTAGATCAGAGATCAGAGATCAGAGATCAGAGATCAGAGATCAGAGATCAGAGATCAGAGATCAGAGATCAGAGATCAGAGATCAGAGATCAGAGATCAGAGATCAGAGATCAGAGATCAGAGATCAGAGATCAGAGATCAGAGATCAGTAACCAGTAACCAATAGAATTATGCCATTTCATATAACAATACTTGATATAATAGATATTGTCCTTGTGGCAATAGTGCTCTTTCAGCTCTACAAGCTTATCAGAGGCACAGCAGCTCTAAGCATTTTCCTGGGGATATTTTTTATCTACCTTTTCTGGCTTGTAGTTAAAGCCCTTAATATGGAACTGATTAGTGCATTGCTTGGTCAGGTTATCGGAGTCGGTGTTATTGCTCTGATAATTGTGTTTCAACAAGAGGTGCGAAGATTTTTACTGGTCATCGGGAATAAGTACATAACAAGAAGCAGATTTTCATTCAGCAGGTTATTCTCCCTGGTTGCTGATGGGACTGGAAGTCCAGGGGAAGCTGATGAAATTGTAAAAGCATGCGAAAAACTTGCCTCCGGGAAAACAGGAGCGCTGATTGTGATTGGACGAAAAAGCAGCCTGGAACTTTTTTCAGAAGGAGGTGAAATACTAAAAGCAAGGATAAGTGCAGAGTTGCTTGAAACTATCTTTTTTAAAAATACCCCGTTACATGATGGTGCAGTTTTAATTGAGGGCGGTTTGATTCTTGCAGCAAGATGTCCTCTCCCAACCACGGAACAGGTCACCTTGCCACCAAGATATGGAATGCGTCACAGGGCTGCAATAGGGATGTCGGAACATTCAGATGCACTTATCCTGGTTATCTCGGAAGAGTCAGGTTTTATTTCAGTTGTTGATAATGGTGAGATCAGGGAGAACATAACTCTTAATGAGCTCAGGAATATCCTGCTGATGGAGAAGGTCTGGTAGACAAGTCGGAAGTCGGAAGTCGGAAGTCGAAAAGTCAAAAGTCGATAAACTTTATAAACTTTAAGACTTTACAGACTTTACAGACTTTACAGACTTTTTGCTTGATCTTTCTGATTTTATGATCTAAATTTGGTATCAGATGATGTCTGTCTAAAAATTAATAAAATGAGATCTAAATTCCTTAAATTAAACAGCCGTGATTTGATAAATGGGATTATAGTGGCAATCTTTTGCACTTTCATAACGGGTTTTTATCAGCTTATTGCCAATGGAGGTGTAATTAACTGGCTGACAATTAAGCCGGTAGTCATAGCAGCTATTGGATCGGGGGTGGCATATCTTACTAAGAATCTGCTAACCAATTCAAAAGGGCAGTTTATGAAGGGGGAGAGATAGAATGCCTCACCTCATCCAGCCACCCGAAGGCCTCACCCCCTCCCGTCCCCCGCTCCCAGGAGAGCTACCCTTTATACACATCTTTAAATCGTTGGGATTTCCTTCTTGCACTTTTATTCAAAATAATGCTTTAATCATCAAACAATTAATTGCTTAGGAAAATAGTATAATGATTTTGAGATCCCTCACTCATCCACCTAATATCCATAGCTTTCTAATCGTATCGATGGTGGATTCGTTCGGGATGACACGTTTTTTGAGTGTATTGGGGAAGGAAGCAGTGGCGATTCAAGAAATATTGCAATAAAAAAAGATGAAAAAATCATCTGAATCGCCGCTACTTCCTTCCCATTGTTCCCCCTAACCCACTGTCATCCCGAGCGAATCCACCCTGCTCATTTCCAGATATTTTAGGGAGTTAGGTGGATGAGTTGAGGGATCTCCCAGGATTAAACAAATTTTCGAAAATATTATTATAAGAAAAGATGTGTATAAAGGGTAGCCCTCCTGGGGGAGGGGTTTGGGGAGAGGCCTTAAAACCCGTATCTCATGAGCGTCTCTGCATCCTTTATATAAATCTTATCTCCTGCAATCACAGGGTAGGTATAAACAGGTGACTCTGAGACTTTATATTTAGCGATTTCTGAATATTCTTTTCCGTCTGGTTTCAGTACAATAAGGTTATCAGTACTTGTTAAACCTATAATGACTGAACCGCAATCAACAATTGTTGAAAAATCGCTGTTGACAGCATTATCAATCCAGGCAGTCTGTCCGGTAGACGTATTAATGCAATAAATTCTTTTCTGGTCTGTAAAGCCATAAAGGAAACCATCTTTAAGTATAGGAGTATTCCATTTGGCGCCGACCTCGGGATTGCTCCAGATTTCTTTTGCAGTATATTCATTACCTGATTTCTCCACTTTAAGAGCTTTCATTCCGTTGCCCTGTCCTGTAAAATAAATAGTTTGTCCGTCAATATACGGGCTGACACAGTTATAAAATCTCTGTTGAACCGGAGTTGAACTCTGCCAGACCAATTTTCCATCAGCCATACTTAAAGCCATTATGTTTTTCTCAGTGATCACTATCAGATGTTTTTTACCTTCAACGTTCATAATTGAGGGTGATGAATAGGAAGGACCTTCACCTGTCCATTTCCATTTTTCATTGCCTGTATTCAAATCATAGGCAACAACCTGTCCATCATCTTTTTTCCCGGTATGTATAATGCACACTCCGTCAGCAATAATAGGTGATGCTCCGGTAAAGAAAGCCGGGTAAGCGTTTGAAGGATTCTCTTTTCTCCAGACCAGTTTCCCTGTTTCAGCATCGAAACATGAAAGAATGCCTGCAGCTCCGAAGGTCACAATTTTGCCGTTTGAAATTGCCGGAGTACCCCTGGGTCCGGGATGTTGAGAAGCTGATGGTCCGGTCACAGCTGCTGAGGGGTATGAGTTTTTCCAAAGCTCTTTTCCTGTTGCCGCATCAAGACAGAGTACTACTTCCTGATCTCCCTGTCTTGTATTCAGAAAAATTTTATTTCCTGTGAGTACAGGCGTTGCATCGCCAGATCCTACTGTAACTTTCCATTCCTGCTTAAGCTGGGCCGGCCAGATTGAAGGTGCTTTAAACACGGTTACTTTACTGTCGCGGTTTATGCCGCGCCATTGCGGCCAGTCCTGAGAAAAGGAATTGGGTGTGCTGATGATAATTAGTGTAACTATTGCACTGATTATCAGGTTTGATTTTTTCATGACCTTGTGTATTAAGTAATTTTGGCTGTATACAGTAAATTTAAATTTTAATAAAATGAAATCCAATAATTGTTTTCAAATCATTAGAATAAATTACAGTCAGTTTGATTCTTTCCGATAGGGTCTGGTCAGGCTTTAGCTAGACATTTATAATATTTTCGGGAAGAGAAAAATAGAAAGCAGCCCCTTTGTCAACTTCTGCTTCTGCCCAGGTTCTTCCGCCATGGCGCGAAATAATTCTCCTTACATTTGAGAGACCGATACCGTTTCCCTCAAATTCATCTACAGCGTGTAATCGCTGGAATACTCCAAAAAGCTTGTCGGCATATTGCATATCGAAACCGACTCCATTATCACTAATGCAGAAAATAAATTCTTTTTTTTCTATTTTATAATCAATTTGGATGATAGCTTCTCTTTTATTACGGGTGTATTTTATTGCATTATCAAGAAGGTTAATCCAGACCATGCGGAGCAGATTGTAATCGCCGCTGACTTCAGGCAGTGATGAAATTTTAAAATCCACATTTCGATTTTCAAGTAAAGGTCTGACTTCTGATAATGCATCATCCAAAACCTGGTTCATCTTTAAGGTAGATCTTTTCAATTGAGTACGATTTGTTCTTGAGAGGTTAAGAAGATCATCGATCAGCCTGTTCATCTTTTTTGCGGCATCAGAAATGGTATCAAGATATGTTCTGGCTTTTTCGGGAAGCTGACTATAAAATTCTTCCTTGAGTATTTCTGCAAAGCCGTTAATATGCCTTAATGGTGCACGCAGGTCATGTGAAACTGAATGCGAAAAGGCCTCGAGTTCCAGATTTACAATTTCGAGCTGAGCTGTCCTGCTGCGTATCCGATCTTCAAGTTCTGAATTAAGTTTCATAATTTCCATTTCGGCATGTTTTCTAGCCTCTATCTGTGTTTTCAATTCATTATTCAAACGACTTCGTTCAAAGGAATAAATAATAGATTTAAGAAGTATTTCCGAGTCTACCTGTCCTTTTATTATATAATCCTGGGCTCCGTTGTTAACAGCTTTTAAACTTGTTTCGGTATCGTTTAATCCTGTCAGTATTATGATAGTGGCCAGTCCGGGAAAGAGAGTAATAAGTTTGATTAAGGTTTCCAACCCGCTGCTGTCAGGTAATCCAAGATCGAGAAGAATTACATCGAATTTATTATTTGAGATTTTACCCTCCGATTCCTTCAGACTCGATGCCTTTTCGATATTGAACCTTATCAATTTCTGTTCACCCAGGAGTTCCCTTATTAACCGTTCATCGCCTTCGTTATCTTCCACCAGTAATATGTTGAGTTCTTTCTTCATTCAGAGGTTTTTAAAATATTATATTCTGATTTATTCGGCAGATTTTACTTTCGAATCATGGTAACCTGACTGTTTTCAGCCAGAAATTCTGAATCCTGCCAAAGACTTCAATAAATTCATTAATATCCAGAGGCTTTGTTACATAGCAATTTGCATTAAGGTCATATGATCTTGCTATATCTTCTTCTGAATGAGAAATAGAAAGAATTACAACCGGTATTTTTTTCAAAGATTCATCAGATTTTATTTCAGCAAGAACCTGATGTCCATTGATTTTTGGCAGATTAAGGTCGAGAAGAATCAGATCAGGCTTTGGAGAAGATTGGTAAATGCCATTATTGTGAAGAAAATCAAGTGCCTGCATGCCATCATCCACATGATAAAGTTTATGTTTAACATGGTTTTCAGTCAGTGCTTCACATGCAAGTCTGACATCCCCAGGATTATCTTCAACAAGCAGAATATTAAACGAATATGAACCTGATGATTCTGAAGGCATAATTTATTCATTTTTGCCATTTGGCAGTTTTACAATAGTCAGCCAGAAGTCCTCAATTGATCTGACAACTTTCATAAACTGATCAAGATCAAGTGGTTTGGTGACATAACAGTTTGCATGAAGGTTATAAGTTTTAAGGATATCCTCTTCCGCTTTTGATATAGTCAGAATAACCACGGGAATCCGCTTAAGATTATCATCATTTTTTATTTCTGCAAGTACTTCGCGGCCATCTTTTTTAGGAAGGTTGAGGTCGAGGATCACAAGATCAGGACGTGGCATTTTTGAGTATTTACCTGTTTTGTACAGGAAGTTCATAGCCTCCACACCATCTTCAGCTACATAAAGGTTATTTTTAAGCTTACTCTCCTTCAGTGCCTCTTTTGCCAGCCTGGAATCACCGGGATTATCTTCAACAAGAAGGATCTCGATAGGATGTAATGACGATTCGTTTGGTTCCATTGTAAATTATTTAAAGTTTAATGTAAAATAGAATGTTGTTCCTTTTCCCGGTTCTGATTCGAACCATATTTTCCCGCCATGCCTTTCAATAGTTCTTTTGCATATTGCCAGTCCGATACCGGTACCGGGATATTCAACTTTTGTGTGAAGTCTCTGAAAAATTGTAAATACTTTGTCAGAATAGATTTTATCTATCCCGATTCCGTTATCAGTTATTGAAATCTGAATTTTGTCATCAATAGTCTTTGCAGAAACATTTATCCTGGGCGGGTCGGCTCCCCTGAATTTCATTGAATTGTCGAGCAGGTTCTGAAAAACTCTTACAAGTTGTACTTCGTCACCATAAACAAACGGAAGATCGTCATTTACAATTAAAGCCCCCGTTTCCTGGACCTTTTTTTGAAGATTGGCTATGGCATGTCCCAGTACAGTTGAGAGATCAAGTTTTACAAATGGTTTGCCCCTTGTTGTAACTCTTGAATAATCGAGCAAATCATTGATCAGACGTTGCATCCTGTTAGCGCCGTCGACGGCATAGAAAATGAAATCCTTTGCATCCTGATCAAGCTGGTCCTTGTATCTTCTTTCAAGTAACTGTGTATAGCTCGATACCATACGAAGTGGTTCCTGTAAATCGTGTGATGCAACATAGGCAAATTGTTCAAGTTCCTGGTTTGAGCGCTTGAGACCAATTATGGCATTATCAAGTTCCATAGTGCGTTCATTGACCAATTCCTCAAGATGGTCACGATGCTTTTTTAATTCTTCTTCAGCCAGCTTTCGCTCAGTGACATCCATCGAAACCCCTATAACACCAATGACCTCGCCCGTATCGTTCAAATATGGGATCTTAGATGTACTTACCCATCGGTTGCCCCATGGTTCGTCAATGTTTATCTTTGACTGTCCACTCCGTATAACTTGCAGGTCGTCCTGGTAATAGGCTTGTGCCTGTTCTCTTGGGTACAAGTCATTGAGATTAATACCTTCCAACTGCTTTTTCGACATTTTGTGTGCATCGCATATATATTTATTAACCCGAATATATCGGTTTTTTGTATCCTTGTAAAAAACTAGCCCGGGAATACTGTCGATGATCGTTTCCAGCTCGTTTGATAACAACTGGAGCTGTTCAGATTTCCTGAGGGATTCCATTTCCGCCAATTTGCGTTCGTTAATGTCCTGGATCATTCCGCCGATCTTTACAATCTCACCGTTTTCCCGATATGCCTTTCCGACAGTCCTTACCCATATCCTGTTCTTCTTTGCTGTGATTAATTCAAGTTCTTCATCGAAAGGCATCCCATGTTTTATAGCACTCTCAATACATTTGGAGATGACTGGAATTGCTTCCGGAGCATAGAAGTTAATTCCAAGTTCTACATTTGGAACAAAACCTGGTTCAACCTCGTGAATCTCATGTGTTGTTTCTGACCAATAAAGTGTGTTCTCTACCAGATCTATCTCCCAGCCACCAACCTTTGCCAGTCTTCCCGTCTCATTGAGTAAGATCTTGCTTCTTTGTAATTCTTTTGTACGTTCATCAACTTTTTGTTCCAACTCTTTACTAAAAGCTTTAAGTTGGTCCCGAGCTTTTATTATCTCATCTAAATCAGTATTGGAACCGAACCATTTGATAATGTTTCCATCAGCATCGTGCATCGGAACAGCTCTTGTTTTAAACCAATGATAGATTCCGTCAGATTTTCGGATCCGGAATTCAATATCGAAACTGCTTCCGGTTTTCACTTTTTCCATCCAGTCTGAAACTGTTTTATCTCTGTCCTCCGGATGAAGCTGCTCCAGCCAGCGATAACCCAATTGTTCTTCCTCTGGAAATCCTGTATAATCCACCCATTGCTTGCTTAAATAATCACAGGGACCGTCAACTCTGCAAGTCCAGAAAAGTTGTGGCAAGGATTCAATAAGTTCTCTGAATCTTTTTTCATTATTTTTTATTGTTTCCTCAATTTGCTTGCGTTCAGTTATATCTATGCATACTCCGACCCATTCCAGTATCTCATCGTTTTTATCAAAGACAGGCGATCCTTTTGCGAGTAAGTTGCGATAAACCCCGTCATGCCTTTTTACCCTGTATTCAGTTTCGTAGGAAGATCTGGCTGATACAGCATTATTCCAGATCTCAATTGTTTTAGCAATATCGTCAGGGTGCAGGGCTGAAGCCCATCCGGAACCTTTTACCTGATCATAACTCAGCCCTGTAAATTGTCTGAAATAGGGAATATCTTCTACAACTTCTCCATTCGGATTTGTTACCCAGGCTATCTGACCGGTCAACTCTATATAGGATCTATAGCGATCTTCACTAATTCTTAATTTTTCGGAGGTTTTTTTAATCTTTGTAATATCGATAATCACAGTTATAAAGTACAAAGGGTTGCCAATACCATCTCTTTCCAGAGTAGTTGAAACATCCGTCCATATTATATTTCCCTTCTTATGAAAGTACCTTTTTTCATACCTCATGCTCTTTTTCCCGCCGGATATTAACAGGTCAATAATGTCCTGGCTGGCTTTTATATCATCGGGATGGGTCAGATCTTTCCAGTTTTTCCCTTTAATCTCTTTTTCAGAATATCCGAGTATTTCGCAAAAAGCTTTGTTAACTCTCAGAGTCCCATCAATTCCAGTTATTGACTTGCCTACAGGGGACTTCTCAAATATCAGCCTGAACAGCTCCTCCTTTTCTTTAAGAGCCTGATTGTCTTTCCGGCCATTTATTGACTCTTCCTTGTTCACCTCTTTTTTCATTTTACTCTTTTTTAGGTATTGCCGGATTGGCAATTTTTCTTAGTCGGAACCGTAACTATGCAAGGTACAAGTATTGAAGTGATATCTGTGTAGGTAAAAAGATGATACATCTGTAGGTGTTAGGCTTACATGTTAATCAAATAAAAGATCAGAGAACGATATCTTTCTTTTCATTATAGCCCGAGGTTAGAAAACTGATATAAAAAGAACTTAAATCTTATTTGCCAGGAATGAGATCATTTTTCAATATTTCATCAAATTGAAATCATTATTTCGAATAAAAGACCTAACTTGCTTTAACCTGTACCTGATCATGTTTTCATCGAATAATTAAGGTGATTTTTAAGATCAACCGTGATGAACCATTCAGCCAGAAACAAAGGCTTGAATACTGAATCGGAAATTAAGGAACAAAAAAAGAAAAGTTCCTTAAATAAAAAATCTATTGAAAATATTCCTGAATTAAATAGTAAATTTTTCGAGAATAGCCCTGATGCTATAATGATAGGATCGCAGGATGGCCAGATCCATGCTGCAAATCCTGCTGCTTGCAGGATGCTGGGATTTAGTGAAAAAGAGATATGCAAGCTGGGAAGAAAAGGTATAGTTAAACAAACACCTCAGCTGAACGCTGCTGTCAGAAAACGTAGAGAAACTAATAATTTTTTTGGAGAACTGTCACTCATTAAAAAAAATGGAACGTCTTTCCCTGTCGAAGTTTCTTCATCCGTTTTCATGAGTATTGATGACAGGGAATTTACAACGCTGATTATAAGGGATATAACTGAACATAAGAAATTAGAGAGAGAATTGTTCGAATTTGGGGAAAAGTATCGACTTCTTATGGAAAACTCCGGATTAGGAATTGGTTATTTTACTATAGATGGTAAGATTCTAATGTTTAATCAGGAGGCTATTAGTAATCTTGGCGGAAAAGCCGAGGATTATATTGGAAAGAACTTAACTGAAGTCTTTGGGAAAGAAGCCGGGCAGATTTATATTGACAGAATAAAACTTGCAGCTGCATCAGAAAAGCCAATGAAATTTGAGGATAATGTTAACCTTAATGGCAACCCCGGCTGGTATATGTCAACCCATACCCGTATTCTTGATCAGAATGGAAATGTTGACGGGATACAGGTAATCGCAGATAATATTACAGAAAGAAAAATTATTGAAGAAAGAATTAAAACATCGGAAACTGAATACCGCAGTCTTTTTGAAAATTCACTTATGGGCATCTCACAAACATATCCGGATGGCAGCTATAAGAGGATTAACAAAGCTTATGCTGAAATGTATGGTTATCCCGATACCTCCACAATGATGAAGGAGCTATCTTACAATGTAAAAATGCTTTATTCCCATCCTGAAGACAGGAAAAACGTCCAAGAAATCCTTGAAAAAGCTGGTTACATGCCACCAACCGAATTTGAGCTGAATCGGCGGGATGGCGAAAAATTCTGGGCACTGGTCGGAGCAAAACAGGTGAAGGATAATGCAGGAAAATTGCTCTATTTACAGGCGGAGCACAGAGATATTACCAGTCGGAAGAAACTGGAGAAAGAAATGTACTCTGCCTCACTCTATGCACGAAGCCTGATAGAAGCAAGTCTGGATCCAATGGTTACTATAAATGCTGAAGGAAAAATTACGGACGTTAATCTCGCTACCGAGCGTGTGACCGGTTTTAAACGGGGCAGACTCATCGGAAGTGAGTTTGCAGATTATTTTGTAGAATCTGAAAAAGCAAAAGAAGGATACAATATTGTTTTTTCTAAAGGCTTGGTCAAAGATTATCCTCTCACGATCCGTCACAAAAACGGACGGACAACAGATGTATTGTATAATGCTACATTGTTTAAGAATGATAAAGGTGATGTCCAGGGAGTATTTGCTGCTGCAAGAGATATAACAATGCGCAAGAAAATGGAAATTAAACTGCAGAACTCGAAGAAACTTCTTGAAAAACTTAATCAGCATCTGAATGAGATCAGGGAAAATGAAAGGTCAGCGATAGCGCTGAATCTTCATGATGATCTTGGCCAGAGACTTACAGCTCTTTACCTCGATATTGCCTGGATAAAAAGCAGAATTGGGGTTCAGTCAAATCCTGTGAGAAAGAAACTGGAAGAAATGATACGGGAAATAAATGGAAGCATCGAAGGGATAAAGGAACTTTCTTCATTCCTGAGACCGACAATGCTTTATGATCTGGGACTGGTCCCCGCAATAATATCGCAACTGAAAAAATTTGAAAAGCAATCAGGCATAAAATGTTATTTTTATTTTGATTCTGAAGAATTAAATGCAGACAAAAATATTTCTCTGATATTCTACAGAATAATTCAGGAATCTTTGACTAATATTGTAAGGCATTCCGGTGCGTCTGCAATCGATCTGAGTCTGAAAAAACTGAAGAATGCAATTGAAATGGTAATCAAGGATAATGGTACAGGGATTGATAATGAAAAAGTCAATTCCCTTACTTCAATGGGATTGGAAGGTATCAGAGAAAGAGTAAAGTCCGCTCATGGTGAAGTTTCAATAAAGGGTGAAAAAGGTTCAGGAACTACAATCATTGTAACAATTCCTATTAAAAAGAGGAGAATATGATTAAAGTACTTATAACAGATGATCATCCGGTAGTTCGAAGAGGCATCAGACAGATACTGGAAGATGATGACAGTATCGAAAAGGTGGAAGAAGCCGGTAAAGGAAAGGAACTCATCGATAAACTGAGGGAAGAGAAGTTTGATGTTATTCTGCTCGATATCTCCCTCCCAGGCGGGAACGGACTTGATTTTATCGGACAGATAAAGAAGATTCAACCATCCGCTGCAGTATTAATGCTCAGTATTTATTCCGAGGAATTATACGCAATAAAAGCTCTTAAATTCGGAGCATCCGGATACCTGACAAAAACAAGCGCCCCCGAAGAACTTCTTACAGCCGTACATAAGGTCTCTAAAGGTGAAAGATATATTTCAATCTCTCTGGCAGATAAACTTGCCGATGATCTATTGACTAAATCAGATAAGCTGGTGTTTCAGTCAATCTCTGCCAGGGAAATGGATGTTCTTATCCTCCTTGCTGCCGGGAAGACATTCACCCAGATTGCCACAGAGTTATCTCTCAGTCCCAAAACAATCAGTACTTACAGGGAAAGATTACTTATAAAACTTAGACTAAAAACTACATCGGAACTTATCCGGTATGCAATAATGCAGAGTCTGTCAAAAAAACCTGACTACAATGATCTTCAGTAATGGCAATACGATATTCCCTTTTGTAATCAAAACTCCTACATAATATTCAGATAATGGATCAATTGCCTAATCTTCTTATTGTTGATGACTACAAGGAAAATCTGTTCCTGCTTGAGAGCCTCATAAAAAAAATAAATGTTAACCTGATTAGTGCCAATTCCGGTGCTGAGGCCCTGGAGAAAACAAAAGGGATTGAAATGGCTCTGGCAATAATCGATGTAAGGATGCCTGGAATGAACGGCTATGAACTGGCATTGAAAATGAGTGAACGTTCAAATGATAAAGTGCCAGTTATATTTCTGACTGCCAGCCACTTCAATGAATTGGAAATGTTTAAAGGCTATGGATTGGGTGCTGTTGATTATATTTTCAAACCAATCGACAATAACTTCCTGCTCAGTAAAATCAATGTGTTTCTCGACCTGTACAAACAGAAGCAGACAATTATCAGGGAGGCAGTTGTACTTAAAAATTATACAAGTGAATTAACCAGGGTGAATGCTGAACTTAAAAAAGGCGAGGAAAAATACAGAACCATGCTTAATGCCTCTCCTGACGGAATTATTTTAATCGATCCAAAGGGTGTAATTAAGGAGGTTTCTGAAGTAGGATTGAAGCTATTTGGAGCTGAAACACTTGTTGAAATGGTCGGCAAGAAGATTTCACATTTCGTACGGTCCGAGGAAAATAAAACAATCAGCGAGATGATAGAGAAAACAATGAATTATGGACTGATCCAAAACGTCGAAATAGGTATAAAAAAGAAAAATCAATCTCTCTTTCCAGGTGAGTTAAGTTCTACTTTGATCAATGGACCTGATGGTATTCCTCCTTCCCTTATGATAATCGTTCGTGATATTTCACAACGCAAGAAGACTGAGACTAAACAGTTGCATGCTGACCGGATGGTGACTCTTGGGGAAATGGCATCAGGGATTGCTCATGAAATCAATCAGCCTTTGAACATCATTTCATTGGTGCTCGACAAAATACTTTTTGAAATAGTCAGAAATGAAAAGATTGATATCGGATTCCTTAAAGAAAAATCTGATAAAATATTTGAAAATATTTTCAGGATCAGGAATATAATTGATCATATAAGGGCATTTTCAAGAAGCCATGATGATTATGTACTGGCAGCCTTTAGCATCAATTCAAGCATAGAAAATGCAGTTTCAATGATAACACAACAGTACAAACATATGGGAATTTCTCTTGATCTTAGTCTTGATGACGGAATACCACAAATTATTGGAAATACTTATAAGTTTGAACAGGTTATAGTAAATTTGTTGGCAAATGCCAAAGATGCTGTTGTTGAAAAAAAAACAAAGTATCAGGAATATACTCAGATGAATGTCGGAATAAAATCATATCAGGAAAGCAATTCGATTATCGTGGAAATAAGCGATAACGGAATTGGAATTAATGAAGATGATCTGAACAATGTAATGCTCCCTTTTTATACTACTAAAGAAGAGGGAAAGGGAACCGGACTTGGATTATCCATCTGTTATCAGATTATAAAGGAAATGGGCGGAACTATTGATATTATCAGCAACAAAGAGTCAGGAACGATTATTAAGCTGGAACTGGAAATTCAAAAGAAAAAATAAAAATGGGAGATAATGAGAAGATAAAAATCCTGATTCTGGACGATGAAAAGCAATTCACTGAGGAATTAAATGGATTTTTCGTTGGTTCAGACTACATGTCTTTTGAAGCCAACACTGCCACTGAAGGCAGAAAAGTTTTAAGTGACCATGAAATTGATCTTCTTATCCTGGATGTAAGGTTGCCAGGTGTGAATGGCCTCGATATTCTTAAAGAGGTAAAAGTGACGTATCCAAATATGGAGGTAATCATTATTTCTGCACACGGCGATATGGAAACAGTTATCAAAGCAATGCGTCTGGGAGCTTTTGATTATCTCCGTAAACCATTCCGTTTCATAGATATACAGATTGCAATTGAACGTACCCAAAAGTATCTGCAACTTCATAGAAAACTGAAGAGGATGGAAGAGAAAAACTCCTTGATCTCTAAGTCACTTGAAGGTAAGATTGACAGGCAGTTTATT
>Ga0302284_1000633_pt1 | contig 16083 bp, 14 predicted proteins | sample III_Fen_E2_1_FD_198760 | JGI IMG/M metagenome (GOLD analysis project Ga0302284, IMG submission 198760) | Peat permafrost microbial communities from Stordalen Mire near Abisko, Sweden - III_Fen_E2_1 | ecosystem: Environmental > Terrestrial > Soil > Wetlands > Permafrost | place: Sweden: Abisko...
GGATCCTGTTTGGGGCATAAATAGATTTGAATTATTAGCGACTTTGTTGTCACCATCTGTTATATATTGATTCCATATAGAGAAATTGGCTTTATCATTTAAGTTGTAGTTGAGAATAAACTTAACCCCTGAACGATCGAAGCCATACGGTAGTAGTACTGAGAATTGTTTGATGGCGAGCAATCCTCCTGTTATGGAAAAATGGTTGTTCAATTTCAATCCTAATGCTCCCTGCATCGAAGTATAACCGGCAAAATTCTGATAGGTACATTTCTCTCCCTCAAGAAAGAGGAACAGATGTTTATAAATCGGGAATATTGCATTATTGATATAGTCCGGTAAAGCTAGTTGAACCGTGGGCTGCTCATTAAAATTGATTTGTATAGAATCTTTGGTAATGGGAATTTTGGGTTTCTCCATTTTTTCAAAGCCAATTTTTTCAGCATCCATTTTATAGTTGCTGCTCTCTTTGCTATAATTTAGCGTTGGGATGCTTTCCGGGCTTTTTTCGCGAATTTTTAGTGTCTTATTCGTATCTTCGGTTTGAGCCAATAATGGGAGGGTTATTAGCCAGAATCCAAGAAGCGAAAGTATTCTCATAAGTTTCATATTATTTCCTTTTACTATAATACAACTTACAGAGAAATTACTCCCGACTTGATTTAGAAAAAAAGTAAAAAGAAAACTGAAACGACCTTGCGAATTTCTTTAAAAGCTAAGCTTAATTGATTCTCAACCGTTTTCTTGCTAATGTTTAATTGATTTGCAATATCTTCGTTTGATATCCCTTTCTCTCTGCTTAAGATATAGATACGTCTTCTTTGAGCAGGCATCTGTGTGACTGTCATTTCTATTAATAGTTTTATTTCCTGGGCAAAGTATATTTCTTCGGGCGTGTCAACATCTTCATTAGGCTTGTAATTGGACAAATAAGATTGTTCAACCATCAGATGTTTGAGATAATTGAACGTCGCATTTCGAGCAATAGCATATAAGTAGGCATTTAATGATTTATTCACATCAATCTGCTCACGATTTAGCCACAACTTTATGAATACATCCTGTGCCAACTCTTCTGCATCGGCATCAGACTTAATAATTCCGCCGATAAATACCTTCACTCTGCTAAAATATAGTATAAAAATATCCTCAAAGGCTTTGTGGTTGCCATTACACAAAGCTTCAACCTTTGCTTTCTCCATTTACGATAGCTATCATTGTATTTATATAATACAACTAAGTCGAGCATAACTCCCGACTTGGTTGAAATGTTTCAATGAGATTGTTTTGTTAGAAAAGATTCTTGCAATTTGTTCAAAACAAAAAAAGCCTGCAAACTATTAATTTTGCGGGCTTTCAGTTGAATTAAAATAATATCAGTGGAACTGGAGGGAATTGTATTTTCAATTTCCATAGCTATATTTCAATAAGTTACTCTAGCAAAATCAATTGGGTACCCGATTTTTCACCCTCAAATTATTTACAATCAAAAGAATAGTACAAAAATTGAAAAATCGTGTATACAAAAGTACGTAATTTTCACGAGATTACCAACGGTTGCAGGCTATTTTTTAGTACGGTTTAAGTATAATATGTAGGAAGATAACTAACTTTTGGTATGGTGATTCTGTCCGTTATCCTTTAATGAAGGGATGTACTTGTTCGGCATTTAGTCCGGTGTATTGGCAAAACTCGTCAATGGTGACGAATTGATGTTCTTGCTTTTTGTTGTGTTTTTTTATTTGTGTAAGCAAGAATCTGCCGTAACGTTCGCTTTTGCCGGTAATGAGTTGCACATCCTTTGGGTATATGCAAATGCGTTTGACTTCCATAGTGGCATTGTTTTCAATGCAAATTTACAAAAAATTATGTGTATAAAAAAGCCTTTTTCGGCAAAAACGGCAAAAATAGACAATGCCGGAAGTGCCTGTGTTCAAAAATGATACAAGTGAATATAATTTTGCTGTATAATTTTAAAACATATTATTATGGCACAACAAAAAAGTATTCTAAAATTGCGTGGAACCATTGGTGGAATTTCATTCTATAAATCAAAAGATGGTTATCTTGCACGTGAAAAGGGTGGGGTAGATGCCTCCCGAATTGCGAATGATCCGGGATTTGCACGAACCCGTGAAAATGGTGCTGAGTTTGGTAATTCAGCTTCGGCAGGTAAGTTGTTGCGTGATGCTGTCCGGGTATTAGGCAAGGATGCATCGGATGGACGTGTAACCGCCAGGCTTACACAAGTTATGGCTCAAATTAAAAACATGGATGAGGCTAACGCCAGAGGTGAACGCCATGTTGGCGAAGGAATAACCAAAGACGAAGCAAAAGCTTTGTTGCTTGGGTTTAACTTCAATGTAAATGCAGTTCTTGGAGCTGTGTTGTATCAAGCATTTGAAATAGACACTGAAACCGGTGAAATCAGCATTGTAGCACTGACACCCCAGAAAGATCTCAGTATTCCAAGTGGAGCATCTCACATTGTTTTGAAAAGTGGTTTTGCCAGTGTGAACTTTTTGACCGGTGAATCTGAAATGACAGTTTCTGCTCCGTTGCGTATTGCAATCGATGCCGCTGCTCAGGCAGTTGCTTTGAAACCAGCTACTGTTCCTGCATTGGAAGGCACTCACTTTATTTTGCTTTCGATCGACTTTATTCAGGAAGTGAACAATGTTGACTATTCTCTGAATAATAACGCGTACAACGTGTTGGCGATTGTTGCAGTTGAGTAGACCTCACCCCTGACCCCTCTCGACCTCATCCGCCCTTCGGGCACCTTCTCCAATTGGAGAAGGAAAAAGGAAAAATTGAGTTTGGAGAGGGGAACAGAGGCTAAATTCTAAGAAAGGTAGAATCTAAACATTAATTCAAGTTTTATGGAAACAGCGAATAATCAAACAACGATTAACCCCAACAACATGAGTGTTGTTCAGCGGGTAAAAGCTCCAACTCCTCCTTTTTTCAAAACTTTACGGACAATCGGTTTGGCTTTGGCAGCTATTGGAGGAGCCATTTTAGCTTCCCCGATTGCACTTCCTGCCGGACTTGTAGCCGCCGCCGGATATGTGGCATTAGCAGGTGGAGTGGTAACAGCTGTTAGTCAAACAGCCGTAGACACAAATTCAAAAACAACCAACAATGAAATTCCTTGAAACAAGTAGCGATAGCCAAGTATATGCAGGTACCTGTGGCGGTATGATGTTTTCAGTATTCAGCAATGTATTTGTTGAAGACCTGGTTAGAACCGTTATTCTTGCAGTTGTTGGCGCTGTTGTAAGTTTTGTTGTTTCGTTGGTTTTGAAGAATTTTATCCGGCGCAAAAATCGCTAAAAAACTACTACTTTCCGGTGTGGTAACCTTTTGTAGTAGTATTATGGCCTCCCCAAAAGGGAGGTCTTTTTTTTATGTTTTCGCTTAAATATCATCTGATTATTTGCAGCCATCACTCGGAAAACGGGAAAAAACTTTTGGGGCCGTCCCACCGAGCCCGAAAAAAGTTTTTCTCGTTTTTCCGCCGATAGTAACTAAAGCAATATTGAATATCAGCACTACTTTTGAGATTTGCAGCCAGCACTCGGTAAGACGGGAAATAACTTTTTATTCAACTGAGAAGTTATAAACAAAAAAGTTATTCTCGGCTTATCCGCCAAAGGTAATTTTTATATTTTTGTTGATAAGTTTTCGAGTAAAAATCCATTAAAGATTTACATTATGGAGAATCCTTTTGAAATTATTATTGAGAAATTAGATCGTATTGAAAAGAAAATGTCTGAATTGTCTGCAAAAATTGAGAGTTCTAGAGTTGTTAAACAAGAAAATGAGATTATGAGTTTAAATAGACTAGTGGAGTATCTGGAACTATCAAAATCAGGTGTATATAAATTGACTTCAACGCGAGGAATACCTCATTTTAAAAGAGGTAAAAAACTGTATTTCAAGAAAGAAGAAATTGACAAATGGGCAAGTGAAAATAGAATAAAAACAAATGAAGAAATTGAAATGGAAGCATCAACATACATTTTAAAACATCGAAGAAAGTAGAAAACATTGTTTTCTTTCCAATTGGGGCAAACTCGTCGCAGAAATAAATATATACCGTTGGAAATGCGTTGGAAAAGGGCTTGGGGAAAACGGAATGAATGAGCTTGCGAAATGGAAATGAGTATTTCCCTAAGCCGTGGGGTGCTGAGGTGTATGCTTATAATGTAGGCGAAATGAAGTGTAGGGTCAGCGGAGGAACGACAGCTGATCCCGGAACGAAATGGAGCTGAAATGCAAAGTATATAACGCAAGCACATTGCCATAAAACACGAAATATATTTATTTCTGCACAACTAATGGGTGGTGGGGTCTTATCGTGGCTCTTATATTGGCGGTACGCCTAAATACTCACCGTTTAGGTGTATTAAACTTACCGCTCTGCCTTTAGGCGTTTTAATGGGGCTAACTCGCCGCAGTATGAAAAATAGACCATTGGAAATGCGTTGGAAAAGGGCATTGGTGGATTAGGCGTGTAATGAAACTAGCGTTGGGAAATGAAATGGAACTTTACTGGCTGTTTGTGTGTGGATTTATTTGTGCGAGGATAACAGCCGGAAAGCGAAATGGAATGACTGCGTGGATTGTGGAATGGAACGACTAATTCACCTATGCTGTGCGGTGCTGAGGTGGGTGAATACAGTTATCAGTTTACAGTGAGCAGTTAATAGTGAAGAAAATATTATAAATCGCAGAATGGTTATAAAATTCACCGACCGCAAGCACATGGAAATACAACTCGAACTATTTTTTGATACTGCAACAACTAATGGGTGGCGGGGAACTCTTGAGGTTTTCGGGCAGCGGAGCAGGGCAAAGGCGTTGATTTTGTGCGGCTATTATACATAATTAGGTTATGGGCTTTCCTATTGCTTTGCCTATTCGGCAAGGAAACGACCATAACTACATGTTATGTATAATAGCTTTGAGTTGTTTTTTTTCTGGCGCAAGTGCAGCACGGTGGTGGCGGTTGGAGTGCAAACGTCTTTTTTGCCTTTTGCAAAAAGTGTGACAGAAAAAAAACAACGAAGCGTGGATTGTGCGGAAGCCGACAAAAAGACCGTGCAAGCCCAGCACTTCGGCATGCTCATTGAGCAGACGAGAAGGGGCGGGGATTTTTGGCGGTTGGGGATTGCCCTGCGGAGCTGCCCGTAATTTGCTTACAGGCGAAGCCTTACCGCTTTGATAAGCTCATTCTTTCTATTGAATATATTATTATTTTTTTCTAATCAATTCTTGTATTTCTTGAGCTTTTTTAATTCGAAGAAATGAGTAGTTATCAAAAGTCAATTGCATAAATCGTTCTTGTACCAAATGAGTTTCAGGCATTGTAGTTAAATACATTGCTTCAATATCGTTGATAAATGCTATTAATGCTTTTCCCCTATGTGTAATCGTAGCTAGAAATCTTGGAACCAATTGTCGCTCATTCCATTCTATTAAACAATTTCCAAAATCCACTTCAGCGAGATTCTGACTCACGATAAACTCTATATATTCAAATAAGAACGTATATACTTCTTCACCTCCAACTACATATGGACTTCTACATTCAGCAATATCCATTGCAATTGAGATATCAAAATATGTTTGTTGGCAAATATTTGTCAATCCTTGAAGATATAAATCTAAATACGACAGATTAAATAAAGTAGATTTACAATGCTTTCTAATCATTGAATTGAAAACATCTTTAATTTCCAAAAATGGTTCATCAAAATTTCCAACTGTTTCAAAAAGTTTATTTTTGTTAGTTGCGTTAAGAATGTTTTCTTTAGGAATTTTGAAGTTTCCCAGTCCATTAACTTTAAGGTAATAACGAGCATCAATGAAGAAAATTTTATCATTATTAGGACTATATACCAAAAGAATTACAGGAATTGGATACATCTCCCAATAAGCTTTGTGTTTTTCGTCTGAGTAAAATGTCCAATTATTTATATCTGCTTTATTCTCCTTAAGATAGGAATCTCCACTTTTAATTTGAACTGCAACTATTTTACCAGTAGCTTCACCTGCGCTATTGACATATTCAATTTGTCCATCTATACCAACATCGGTATTAGAAGTTGGTCTAAATATTAACCCTATTTCTGTGAGCATCAGAGCAACTTTAAAAACTCCTAGAAGTTCTTGTTTATTCTCAAAAGTATACTTTGGTAAGATTTCCATATTTTACAGTATTTTGAAACATCAAAATTCAAGTGTATATTTCCATGTTCTTTTAATACCTTCGGCATGTTTTGAAGTATAAGTCTTGCTATATGGGAAGATAATACTTATAGGAAGTTCTTTATAATTAGTAATATAGAACAACGCCATGCCAACTGTTTGAGGTTTTGTAGAAAGTGGACTTAAATATATATTTGTTGAATTTGGATTTTCTTCAATAATTTCATTTATTATTTGAGCTGTTACAAATGGATCAAATGCCGGAGCAAATTTTATCTTTTTGAATTCTCCAGTAGATTGCTTTGCATTTTCCATTTTTAGTATACTTTCTTGATACATATCTGGTTGGAGAGAAGGAAAACCTAATATATAGTACTTTTTTTGGCAATGTCCTTTATTTTGTGATATTTTAGCAATAAGATCATCGTCATAACCGGCACAAATAATAAGTAGATCATTGTCAGTATTAGGATTGTTATTTATAGACGAACATCCTTCAACATCTTGAATCCCATCAATATAACCTGAAAACTTTGTTTCATCTGCATTTTTATATTGAATAGGTTCTGTATACAGTAAATCAACTTGGGATACACCTGAGCACGAAAGGAACTTTAATAAATAAATCAAGTGGGGTCTAATAAATCCTGTAATGTCGATACAAATCTTCTTTGAGTTATAATCATTTTCATGAAATTTAATAATGAAATTTTCAAAATATTCAGATTCAGTTAATGATTTATTAACATATATATTATCTTCAGGCAATATTTCTATTCCTTTATATTGAGGAAATATAAACCAATACTTCTCAATAGATTTAACATTGTCGAAAATTTCTTTTGTCCGATTACAGTTATCAAATGCAGATAAAAAAATATCATAACTAAGGGAATTAGATAAATCACCGTTGTCATATGAATCTTTAAAAAAAATAGTATAGTCCATCATTATTCTGTAAACAAGCTAGGAGAATTGTTTGATTTATTATTTCTTTTTGATCTTTTTGCCCCATTATCTTTATTTTTTCCAAAAAGAGGTGCATTGAAACGAGATTTTATTTCTTTGTACTTTGACTCGAATAATTTATGTTTATGAGGATCAAATATAGAGTCAATTGTTTCGGTATCAAAATCGGCAACTCCTCTACGAGAAGAAGGTAAATTCCATAGAGGAGCAAGAATTCTATTTAATTGATAAGTCACTTCGTCTCTTCCAGAATTTCTCTGTTTTCTGTCTTTAACTTCAATAATTAAGGAGTGAGTTTTGGCTATGTTAATGTACTCTTTTGCACAAGAAGAAATACTTTCTAAACCAAAGTTAAATGTACATACACTGGTTTCTGTTGGTTTATCTGAAAAACGATATATTTGAAAAATATTAGATAGACTGTATAACGATTTATAGAGGTTTTTTCCTTCATCACCCACAATTTCAACATCTTGAAAAAACCATTTTGCAGTTTCATATATAGCTTGGTATTGAGCTTCTAAACTTATTATTGAACCTTCATCTAATGGCTTTTCTCCGAGCAAATCAGATTTATCAACAATTAGTTTTAGAATCAATAAAAACACCCTCGGATTTCCCCATGATAGATTTATGAACTCATCAATGCCAGAATAACATGTGTTTTTGATATTATTTTCATGTGTCAATTGGGCCAATAAATCACCTTTGTATTTTTCTTTAATGTTATCAAAATCAGTTCTTTCTCCATCTTTGAATGCTCGATACTGTTGATTGACAAAATCAATAATAAGATTGATGTTAACCTTGGATTTCTCTATACCATCAAATACTTTACTCTTCTTTGTTCCCCAATTAGCCCATTCTTTATATAGTAGATATATTTTATATTTTTGTTCTAAAGGATTGTTTTCAGTGTCTGAAACAAGAATCTCTAAATCTAAATTAACAACATTTTCAATTGATTTCAAACCTATACCTTCTTTTATCTTTTCACGTAATACAATAAGATGGCGGTACTCCTTTCCATTATATCTTTTTCGAAGTTCATTAATGATTTTATCTTCTGAATACTTCTCTAATTTTGTTGAAAATTGTTTCTCTATCTGTTCTGCAGATAAGTCATTGGAATAATATTTTTTTAATCTATTTAAATATAATTCTTTTGCAAAATTTTTATACAATTCATCATTCCCTTGAAATATTTCATCCAACATAATTGGCTGAAATTCTGAACCAGGCTTAATATGTTCTTCTGTTTTTGTTTGAGTTGTTGTATAGCCATATTTCCTGGCACCAATCCAAAATGTACAAGGTTGTTTTTTTTCCCAAACTAAGGTATTAATATATACTTTCTGCCACTCAAAAAGTTTTTCGTATTCATCCAAAATGTAAATAAATTTTACATGCCTAAATGAACTAATATTTTTATTCAACAATGCAGGAATTCCAAATATCAAATCTCCAGGCGAAAACAAAACTTTCATAGCAGAAGTGTCTAATTTTCTATTGAAAGCAGCATTTACAATTTCTATATCAATATTTTTTCTAATTATAGAAAGTTTATCTAAAAATGCATCTATTGTTTGAATTTCTTCTTCTACAATGATATTTTCATAAAATTTGGATGATATATCTTTTACAAAATCAGCTTCACTATAATTTTCCGAAATATTCTCAATAAAAATATCTTTTGTGATATTTAATAAAATATCACATAAATATAATTCAGAATAGTATTCATAAGCACTTTTCCACTGTTCAATATCAATACCTTTACCTTTAAATTTGCTTGAAGTTATGCCGTCAAGAACTGAATAAATGCCAATATATTTGTCGTCATTAATAATAGCAGATATATTATGTTTTCTTATCTTCTGCAAAGGATAAGAGAAGTATCTTAAAAGATGTGTCTTACCACATCCCTTTCCACCTAATATATATTTAGGTAATAATTCATTTGGGTTTAATATATTATGTCCATTATTAACGTTTACCCAATACTCATTTATTTCTCTGTCCGAGAAATCTGTAGCTTTGGTGATGCTGAAAGGATTGTTTATAGGATATGCATTCATAATTAGTATATTTTATGAAATCTCTTAAAAATTGGTCGCCAATCAGTACCTTCTGCCCAAAAGATAGGGAGTGAATTGTCTGGCGTGTTATGAAATAATGATAGTAATAATTGTCCATCTTTATACCCTAATGGGTGAATCGACCATAATTCGTTACCGTATTTAGTACACATTTCTTTGCAGAAGTCTTTTTCAATTTCATTAGGTGTCTTGCAAAAATACCTGGAATTTTCTGAGAAACATTTGAATGAATTATCAATACTAAAAACAGTATCTACCCTATTAAACAGTGGATCACCATTCTTAGTTTTCATATCTTTTACATATTTGATTCCTCCCTCTGTTCCAAATAGCATTAAATAGTAAACCTCTATACTTGAATTAAATGATTTAACTGACTCAATAATGTCTTTCAGGTATAACTCTGCTTGAGAACCACTACCACAAAAGTCATCAATAAATATATATCGCTTAATATCTTTGTTTTTTAAATCGACATTTACCCTTGTCATACTTATTCCATTTTGGTCGTCTTCCTTGACAATTGTTGTCTTAAATATCTCATGCGTATTTATAAAACAATCTTTCTCAAGTTTATTTTCTTGTCTGAAATAATACAATAAATGAACACCGCTTTCTGATGGATTGCCTACACCCAGAAATCTAGTTTTAGATAATTCATCAGAAAAGGTATTATTCAAAAATGTAACATCTTTACAATTACCGTTTTTCCTCCTTATTTCAGACACAATTGGGTATTTGTATAAATCCCTAAAAACACATTTCAACAATTCTCTAAGCTCTATGTTCCCAAAATACATGAACTTTGATAGCAAAAAGAGTGCATGAAGTTTTTCATTGCCGTCAACAGATGAGTTCTTAAAGTTATTCAACCATTCGTTATATATTTTATCGGAACGACGATCTCGCCAAATCGTAGCATAATAGGTTATTACCTTATTTAATAATCTGTCGTAGATTGGTAATGTTTCTTCTGTTACTTTGATACTCATTTCTCTATTTTTTAAAAACTAAAATCCATTCTCTTGAAATAATATCTGCGGTTTTATTACGCTTAGTCATTAAACCGTAAGATTTAATATCATCTATCAATTTAAATTCCAATGTTAAACCTTTACTTTGGAGATACTCGGTTAGATATTCTTGTGTATTAAACTCCATATCACACACTTTGTTATTTCCAATTATAATAACCATATATCCTTCATGTTTTAATACTCTAATTGATTCACTCAAGGCCATTTTCATTTCTTGTAAATAATTACCAACTATATACGCCCGGTGTTTATTCTTCAGAAACAATGTTTCAAGTAATTTATCTGCACTTTTAATATCTGTCTTAATTTCCTTGAGTTCAGACATTAAATAGTTTTCCCTTCCAATACTTTTTTTGTCTAAAGTTTTCAAACTTTCATTTTCTGTGAGACCCAACCAACCAAGATTTAAGCTTGATGACCTAATATATTTTTGTGCTCCAGCATATGGAGGTGATGTTAATATCATATCGACAGAACCTTCTCCTAGTATTGTCGAATCACCAAGAGTTGCCGTTAAAGTACAAGCATTATCGGATATTATCTTTGTGGATATTTCCGTTGATATACAAGATAGTTTCTTAACCCTTAATATGTTTTCAGTACAAACTGAGTTGAATTTGAGAATAACATCAATGGTTTCAAGCTCAGATAAACGTTTTTTTACCTTATTATAATACTCGCCATGCTTTTCAAATCTATCAGGATTTAATTTCACAGGAACTGCTATGCGAGGATCGGCGTAACTTACCTTCTTAATACAATTAGAAAAACATATTTCAAAAAACGCTTTATAATCATCATTGGGTAATTCACTAATAGCTCTACGAATTTTTGCTAATTGGAACTGCGTGTTTGAAGAGAACCAAAAGTCTCTATTTACAACATTTGGGTATTCAACTTTTCGAAATAGCTTTGATCTATGAATAATTGTTTTTAGAATTTCAGTTAATCTGCTTTCATCTAGTTTTTTTGTTTTTACTGATGCAATCAACCGTGCTAAAGGATTTGCATCTGCCCCCAAAGCGTTGCGACCTGCAAGATTTGCCTCTAGCAATACAGTTCCAGTACCACAAAATGGATCAAGAATAGTATCTCTCTCTTCTGAAAAATATGTGTTATTCAAGAAGAAGTATGGAATATGTGCTAATAACTTTGCAGGATAAGAGTGAATTAAGTGAGTATATCTATCTATACGATTCATATTTGAGAATAAATCCCTAAAGCTTATTGGTATAGGCTCATTTGTTTCAGAATACTTATTAATATAGTACTCTGTTATTTTTTCATTTGATTCGTACATTACTAACTCTTTGTCCATATGTGTATATTTTGCAATAAAAAGGTATTGTGCTGTTTGTTAATACAATATATTTAAATTGAAAATTTGAATTGAAGATTATATTTTACAAGCCTATAAGTCTTATTTAATTACATTTTCTTGATTTTATTTACGAACTAACTCAAATATATTATACCAGTAAAAAAAAGCTTCCGGATTTGATTTTTTAAGCTTATTGAGTTTGTTGTAATGAGGGTCAGTAATAAGCCAATCTTTTACTTGTAACGGATTCTCAAATTTCTCGATTTTGTCTGCATCATATTTAATTAATGTTGAAAGATAAGCAGCTTTTGAGGCATGAACAATGGCTTTTTCCAAATGATAATTTTCTGAAAAAATAAATGGATTTACTCTTTGTATTCCCGTTAATAATTCTTCGTAGTTTCCCTTGCCATCAGTCCCTCTACTGACAATACAGAGTGCCGTTTCATAAATATCTTCTAAAACATGTTGAATTTCTAACCGATTATCATCGCCGGTCCGATAGGCCAATTCTGCTATTGCAAAACTATTGAATGTTGCTTTCAAAATATCTATATTGTTTGCTACATCAAATAAATTACCAACGTCGTAAAGTTGTTTGATAATTTCCATACTCATGCTATCTTCATTTTTGACGTATGGAATTCCTGTGGTGTTTGGAGCAAATGCGGTTAATTTGTCACCAAGTAAGTCTTCTAATGACGGTATGTTTACTAAAAGAGAATCACCTGTTGATGGCACAAATGAAGATTCTACCGGAAGTTGGATTAATTCCCGGTAATTTACGTCTTCAAGTAATATGTCTAATAATATATACTCTTCTTCTTTATTTGTTTGGTGTAAAGGTGTATAGAAGAATTTATAATGTTTTTTACTAATAGCTGTTTCAGTTTGCCTTACTTGTTCTTCTTTTCTAATAAACCCCTGTTGAATTGCAATTGCATCCAGTCTGGCATCGAAATCTTCCGGTATTTCCGGTAAAATTATATCAATGTCAATTGATAACCGTTTAGTGGATTTTAAATGAAGCATTAATGCTGTTCCTCCTTTAAAAACAAAAGGTATCCCATTGTGAACAAGCCCTTCCAATAACAGTAATGCACGAATCACTTTTTCTACAAGAATTTTATCTGCATTTTTGTTAGCTCGTGACACGCTGTTAATCCAATCCAGCGATATGTTTTTTTGATCTATCATACTCTATAAATTGGCAGTAATTTATATTTACTGCCGCTAATTTGAAATTGAATTCAGGTATTTCGTAAAACTTTCCTTCTTGCCTTTTCTGTTTGCATAGCGTAGCATCCTACTTTGATTAATGGCGTATTTTGTTAGTGCCGTTTCAAAAATGGTTCGCATTTCTGAACCTTGTTGCGGAGCAAAAATCACATTATCACAATAAATATCTACCAATAATTTTTCTAATGAAATTGTGTCTAAGCCTTTTATGTTTTGGGTTGGTGCTTCGGTGACCAGCGATTTGACTATGAGAATATCTTTACTGTTTGGCAAGTATTTTTCCAGAATATCACTTGTGGGTTCCAGGAACACTGCATAATTAAACTCTTTCAGATAATAAAAAACTGATTGAGTTGAATCTTTCTCGACCTCAATAATGAAATAAAAACGACCAGGTTGATGACGCATAAATTCATTAATTGAGGAGGTATTCCAAACACATATATTTAAAAAAGGAAAATCCTTTTTTATTTTAGCATATATCGTTTTTATTTTTGGGGAAATGTCCGGTAAATAATTTCGTTGGTTTCCTAACATAAATTTTCCTCTGCCGACCCGGTTAATAATACCTAATTGGACTAATGAATAAATCCGCCAATTGACAGTTTTTGGATTGACATCCGGATTTAATTGCTTATAAAAAGCAATAATTTCTGTTGTTTCAAACCGCTCAGTCGTTTTGAAAAACAGCTTTAATTCTTCGATATGTAATTTTGTGGTTGCGATAGTCTTAATTATTTAATGCAAAGATAAATAAAAAAACTAATTATTGGCAGTAAATATGAATTACTGCCAATAATTTGATTGTGAAGTAATAATTTACTTCTATTTTTTTCTTTATCCTACACTCTGCCAGCAATTGCAAAAGGGTTGAATATTTCATGCGTAAATAATTGTTTTTTAGTTGTCGCTTGGAACTCGCATTAGATTTTAACTCGAAATAGTTTACTATTCAAGGCCTCGTTGATTTTCAATTCATCCTCATTGGATTAAACCTTGATTAAATGCTCGTTTCATACGATAAAAATTGTTTTTTTAAGGTCGTATGGAACTCGCATGTCAGTCCCGATAGCTATCGGGGCACTGTCTTTCTTGGCCAGCCAAGCTGCAAAGCCGAGCGATCTCCCTTTGGTCGCTGACCGTTGGTACGCAATGTTAATTCCTTTCCTTTGTACATATGCTTTGATTTGTTCAATAAAAAAGCTTGTTCATTGGCAATGAACAACTTAAAACACTGAACAAATGTTTGGTTCATGCTCGTTTCAAGTTTTTTCCATATATTTGCGATTCGCGAATTGCAAATATGTGGAATATATTGGGAATTATTTTTTATCATAAGTCTATTATTTTTCTTGTTTTTACGGGTAAAAACAAGAAAAATAATGTCAAGTAAACGGCATAAAATACTTGACAAAATAGGAATAAAATGGCTTGTAAAAAATAAAATGGATGCGATAATAACCGATTTTCGGATATTATCGCAGCCAAAATATATTAAGAGATTTTTCTGTTATGGGTTGACAATGGGGACCTGGGGGACAAATTGCAGTTTATTAATTTAGGGTTTTATAGTTACCATAATAGCGGAATGATTTTGTATGGGCGTAAGATGGAGAAGAAAATTGGTAGTATGTTATTGACTACTCATATACAATCTAATTGAAATAGCAAAAACAATATACCCCTTTTATCGGGGTATATTGAAAGCAAAATGCAATGCTAATTTAATATGGATACCCGTTGAATAGTCATCAAATAGGTTTATATAAAGAGAAAAAACAATACTGGATGAAAAACGACTTTTTTTATTAGTGCGAAAATTCTTTTATAATATCGATTAATCTTTGCTTTTCGTTTGACTCATTCGTTTTAAATCTATAAATCGGGATATTGTTTGATTGCAAAACCAGATCCTTAATTCTATCATGTTCAGCTTGTTTTTTATCTTGTTCGTGATATTTGATGCCATCTACTTCGAGAACAAACAGCTTTTCTTTTGATACTTTATTGAAGAAAAGAAAATCTACATGCGCGGAGGGATGAAGGATATATTTTTTTTCTTCAGCACTGAATGTATCGGGCACATTTACAAGATTCCCAAGTCTGGTATGCATGGAATATCCGATATAACCATAATCCTTCAGAACTTCGTTGATAAGATCACACATCAACAATTCCGTTTTATGATCATTTGGACGCTCCTTATATTTGGTCAATAATATATTTGAATATTCTGAATACAGTACATCAAATACTGAAGTTACTGTTGATTCCCGGGTTATTTCTGAACCATAGAGATACTCGGCATATTTAATAAAATCACTAATGGCATTGTTGGTTGAATGATAGACTTTATCTGCAACAACAGCAGTTACTTTGTTTTTGCCTCTGGAGATAGCAACATTCAGTAGTTTATCATTGGTGACAAAATCATAAAGTCTATTCTCTACATTATTTGGGTCTTTATCCAATGAATTCACAACGAAAGAAAGAATAACTTCATCTTTTTGTCTGCCCTGGAACTTATGAATAGTATCGGCTTCTAACAAGCCTGTACCATATTTGTCAGTAATAAGATTTGCCTGATAACGGAATGGAGAAATGATTCCTATACTTTTAGAGTCATTGTCTTTTAGGATATTCTCTAACTCATCGATCTCCCGTTGATTATACATCCCACTACCATTGGGGTTACGTCTGGCATGATTACCGGGAACTGTTTTTATGATTTCAATATGCTTACCTGAATTCTTAGTCATAGCCACCAGTTCACCATCATAAAACATCTTGTTGCAGAAGTTTATAATATCCGGTGCACACCGGTAGTGCTCCTTCAACAAAGTAGTAGGGACACCCGACATGGAATCTTTTACTGATTTCAGTATTGAATTAGAAGCGTATTGGTACGATTCCGGGACTTCATATTTTTTAGCTAAAAGCTCCGATTGAGCAAACAGACTTTCTTCATCAATTTGCTGCAGCTGTCGCGAATCACCAACGACAACGAGATTTTTGGCACAACTTATAGCCAATGTGCTGCTTAATAAATCGCCCTGTGATGCTTCATCAATTATCAGGTAATCAAAGGTAAAACCCTTTGGAGCATTATTCAGTAAGGATTGTGATGTGCTTAAAAGAACAGGATATCTGAGCAGGAAATTTTCAAAGTCATGTTTATATGACTCGGCACTGAATGCCTGAG
>Ga0302284_1000635_pt1 | contig 16069 bp, 19 predicted proteins | sample III_Fen_E2_1_FD_198760 | JGI IMG/M metagenome (GOLD analysis project Ga0302284, IMG submission 198760) | Peat permafrost microbial communities from Stordalen Mire near Abisko, Sweden - III_Fen_E2_1 | ecosystem: Environmental > Terrestrial > Soil > Wetlands > Permafrost | place: Sweden: Abisko...
AAGTCTGTAGCATCCGATAAATCAATAGTTAAACTATTTGGGCTCCATAAGGCGGCAGTATTCCCTGCAACTGTGCTTGTAGCCCGTAATCCATAAGTTCCTGATAAAAAATTAGTTGTATCTTGGTCTATAGTGCATCCGCTTGTTGTAAAGGCACTTGTATTCTTAAAAGAATGAATTATTTTCGGATATAAGACATTGTTATTCTTGTATATTTTTTGTTTCTTCGCTATGTTTTCCAATTGCGCACTATTCGAAACTAAATCGCCTGTATTTTTATCTACTTTACTATATAAATCTTCAAGATTTAATCCTTGTCCATCATTCCCTTTTCTTTTGTTTTTATTAGTTTGCATTTATTCCACCGCCTATTCGTATATGCCGACCCAAGATAATGACACTCCTGAATCTACGATTATGAATGAGTTTATCATTGGATTGGTTTCGTCGATCTCGAAATTCTGTCCTGCCATCAAATAAATTGCACCACTTCCGTTTACTTTTACGTGACAAGCCTGAGTATTATAAAAATAGAATTCACTATATAATTTTCCACCAACCACTAACTGCTGATTTGCCGTGGAAGTTAGTACGTCGCTTGATCCTGAATAGCCACCTGTTCTCTTTCCCATTTTAATTCCCCCTTAGTTATATTTAAAATTTTTATTGTTTATTGAATTACAAATAAATAAACTTGCATAATCACAACGCCTTACCTTAGTAAACCCATTGTTTTCTGCAAGTTTATCATTTTTATTTATTCATATTTTACCGTTAAAATTGCGATTTTATAGTGTATTCTATTCCTGAATTAATGTCTCGAATGAAACAATGCAATAACTTTTATAAGGTCTTCAATGGCATTTTTAGCTTCCATGTCGTCAGCTTCATCCATTTTACGATCACAGCAACAACATTCACAATCATTACAAGGACTTGCTTCTTCTATCGAAACTTCTACAAACTCATCGCAGCCTATAGCCATAAGTAAATCATCGTTCATTAAGTCTTTGAGCATTATAACTTTCTTGCTCTCTAATATAAGATAATTTCCTGATTCTGATTTACAAGGTTCTACACAAAACATTTCGTCTTTGATTTTACTTATGTAATATTCGTCAATATCACTTGCTATTGTAATTGCGTGGTAATCTTTAAATTCACCGTCATCAAAATTCATTTCTGCAAATATTCTTGCATATTCTAAATCAGCAATTATTGTAATATCGTCTTCTTCCTCGAATATAGAATATAAATAATCTGCTAAGTCAACATCGTCATCAAATTTTAATATATTTTTCTCCATAGTTTCTCCTTTGTATTTAAAGAGTCTGTTCCTGAATTTTTATCGAATTTATACGAGAAACCTCAACATTGTTCTCGTTGATAAGTTTCTGAGTTTCCAAATTATGGTTTATCGTTTGGCTATTCAATATGTAACCGAATGCATCAGCCACAGATACCCCTACGTTTGTAAGCCCACATATCTGTCCACAGATTTCGCTTATGTCGTCTAAGCCCTTCTGAAATTTTTCAGCGTCAAACTTAGCATCGTCTAAATTTTCAATATCAAGTTCTAATATGTAATCAGGCTGATCTAATTCTTCTTCAGCAGTTCCCCTGTCAAAATCTTCATTTTCCAAATCTAACTGTTCAAGCTCTGCTGTTAATTCGTCTGCCAAAGCCTGATATTCTTCTTCGCTTAATATTTTCTTTTCATCGCTCATATTTATACCCTCATCTATCCATTTTATTTATAGAATTTCGTCTATGATACCGTATTTTAAGGCTTCTTCTGCACTAAATATCCAATCACGTTTTTCACGCTTCATGGTTTCAAGTTCTTCTTCGGTTATCTTGGTATACTGTTTGACTATATTTTTCATTTTCTCCCATAGTCTGTTAGTTTCTTCAATATCGTCTTCCATCTGTTTGAGAGTTCCCCAAGTTCCACTTGAAGGCTGATGCAAAAGATATGTGCTATGTCTGTAACCTCGTCTCTTAGACGCTACCACGGACACGCAATAGCCCATTGACATTGCTACACCACTAACAGTTGTAATTATACGATACCCTTCGTCAATCATCTGCTGTTGCTTTGAGATGAGACTTAGACCATGATAAATATGTCCACCATACGAATCTATAACTATTTCAATGTCTTCTTTTGTTCCCTTTTTAAAATCAATATCTCTTAATCTATCTAAAAAATAAATTACCTCGAATACTGTTTCCCTGTCTACCTCATTTGAAAGGTATATCCTTCTGTTTTTTAAAGCTGAGTTTATTTTCATCTCTTGTATTAAATTAAAGTTTGTTGGCATAACCATTTCCATAGGCGAACACCTTTAGTCTTTCAATTTAGTTTAATTTTATATTGTAAATACATTCTTCTTTTTCTTTATTCATGATAGTTATTGTCTGACATGCTTTTCCTGATCTTCTAATATCTTTTGCATATTCATCTGTTCCTGAAAGGCTACCCGACATAATAACTTGGACATCATGGAAAGTGTCTACTGCAAAATGATGAAGATGTCCAAGATATACATAATCAGGAATCTCTTTAAACATAAGAGACATGTTGCTAACAACATTTGATATTTTATCTTTGTCTCCGTGAGTGGCAAAAACCTTGCTACCACAAATTGTAGTTTTTATTATCGAAGGTTCTTCTTCGTTCTTAATTATATGTATATTTTTTATATCCTGTAATCTTCCTTTTAAGTACCAATCAATCATATATTCAAAGTTTTCTGTAGACATAGCTTCCTGCTTGTTTGCGTTAACTCTACCATGATTTCCTACAACTGAATGGTAGTTTACCTCACTAAAATTCTTAGCGATGTTAAGCAGCATTTCAGCCATAGACTCTGATATATTCTGTGTTTGCATAATCACATCTTCTACATTTGTAACCCTTGAAACCAAGTGAATGTTGCCTTGTATCATATCACCTAAATTTAAAACATGAACTTTACTCACGTTATGCTCTCGTCCAATGGATATAATCTTATTCAAGTATTTTTCAAGTCTTCTATGAAATTCATTTGCATCGTAGAAATTCCAATGGTTATCTGCAAACAATCCATAATGCCAATCAGTAAAAACAACAACCATTTCATTCTCTGAATTAATTTTTACATATTCGTCAACTTTCAACGGTTTAATTTTATTTGCTTTATCTATTATGTTTTCAAATTCTTCAAGAACTGCCTCAAACCTTGCCTTTTCTCGAATGATTTTGTTATATTCTCGTCTCTGATCTTGCAACTTTATTTTTTCAGATTTTAAATCGTTTATCTTTAATTCAACTTCGTCCAATTTTCCCTGAACTTCTTCAGATACAACTCGTTCCTTAGAAGGTAGTTTGCCAAGCTTTTTTAGTTGTTTCTTAGTGAATCCACGATAGGACTCTCCGTTTGCAAAAGGATTATCCATAGAATTATTTAAATCGTTCCACGTTCTCTCTTCCCTCTTGCCACTACGAAAATCTATTCCAACCTGCAACAATTTTTCTCTATCTTTCATTTAAAAACCTCTTTTACTTTATTTGAGTAATATGTTTTCTCCGCAGCAAGGACACAATATATATTTGAATCCTTCAATTTTTTCTATGTCCTTTTCGTTGATTTCAAAACGTTCCTTGCAACTTTCACACTTTAGGAAGTTTTTTCTTCTCCTATTATTACCGTTTTCTTTCAAAGTCATTTCTATTCTATACTCCGTTCATTAATTTAATGGGAAAAGGAAGTTAGACTATATATAATCTGACTTCCTCAATGGTGGCATTTTTTTATTTATTAATCTATTGGTTCTATTTCTGTATCTTTGCTGATAGCCAATGTTATTCCATCTACACCGACTAATTCATCTAAGACGTCTGACAGGTTGTAACCTTTAATCTCGTCTTTTGTATATTCGGTTATTACATAAATATTGTCTTCTTTTGTTATTGTTGCTTTTGAAAAACTTGTCTTAAAACTATTTTTTGCCATTCTATATACCTCTTTATTAATTATTTATTTAAAATTCAATCTTTATATTTCTTTCTGCCGACACAACTCTAGTCGTTTTATTAACCTTCATTATCTCGTCCATAGCATCTTTACAGAGTTGTTTTCTACCATCAATTTCACCGTGAACCAATACGATTTTATCCGTATTCATTTCTTTCATGATGTTAATTAATTCATCTCTTTGTGCGTGACTTGAAAAAGAATTTAGCTCCACTACATTACAGTTAAAAGGAAAATTTACTTTCTCAATGAGTATATTTTTCTTGTCAGGATTGGTTATTTTCTCTTTTAGCCTTGTAGCTAAACTGCTTGGACTACTATATCCTGTAAATATAATTGTATCGTTTTTTGATTTTACACTGTTTTTGATGTGTTCAAGAACATGCCCTTTGTCTGCCATGCCCGAACTTGAGCAAACTATGTACGGTTCTTTATCTGCTAATATACTTCTAGTTCCAAAATTATAATCTGATACCATTTTTAGATTTTTCCAATGCAATATTTCATTAAACAATTCCTTTTGCTCACCATCTAAAATTTCCTCATATATTCTCATTACTTTAGATGTTAATTTTCCATCTAAATAAACCGTAGTATCTTTTAATTCTTCATTTCTATCAAATATATTTTTTATATGTACCAACATGTTTTGGCTTCTATCAGCACTAAAGCAGGGCATTACTATTCTTGCGTGTTTATTGATTATAGTATCTTTTATTGTGTTCTCTAAGAGTTTCAAATCTTCTTTACGTGCTTTTTTAGTAATTGGAACTCTTTCAGTAGAATTGTAGGTACTTTCAAGAATTGCTAAATTTGAATTTACACATTTATCTATCTCATCAAATACAAAGTATTTTTCATTTGTTTGACTACCGATATCCGAAGAATAGAAAAGTTTATGGATTCTTGAGTTGTCATCTTTGCAAAACAATTCCAAAGATGTACTGCCGCAAACATGATTGTTTCTCAGCAATCTAAAAGATATGTTATCCGATAACTTGTGCATAACATTTTCCCCGTACTCACAAATATAATTCATGGTAATTCCCACATCTTCGTTTTTGTATAAAGGCTCTAAACTCATCCCTTTTGACTGTTTAAAATAATCTATATCATGTTTCATTATGTGGCAAGCATCTTCCCACAAAGCTTTAACAATTGTTGCTGTTTTGTGATTTGTAATTATCTTACCTTTAAATCCTCTTCTAACCGCTGCCAAAGTTAACTGTGTATGGTCTTGGTGAAAGTGATCTAAAAATATATAATCAACACTACTAAAATCTATTTTATCTAAAAGTTTTTTATTGTTTCTGTAATTATCTAACGAAGTTCCGTCTTGTATTCCCCCTAGTTCAAGTAGGAAGGTTTCTTCTTTGAAAGTTCCCATAATGCAAGAGCCTGTAACTCCTACTGAATTGTTCCCTATGAAATACAGTTGACATTTATTACTCTCGTTTTTCTTACTCATCTAATCGCTTTCCTTCCATACGCTATCGCTTATTATTTATGACTATTCAACATTATTAAATGTCTTACTTTTGCGTTTTTAATTATATGTATATAAAAAATACAGACACAGAGAGGAAAAGCAATAAAACAAATGATAACTCTGTGTCTGTTGAATGGAGGTCTTTTTATTGTGAATATTTGTGGGTGGTAATCCACATCTCCTACCGCTAAAGCGTGGTGAGAGCTACCTGTTCTCTCCTAAATATTCAAATTAAATATATGATAAATGCCCCATACTTCCCACACAAAATCTTATACGACTACTGTGGTCGATATATATTAACCCTTGCTGGTGATGAGGCATCTATTTTAAAATTGTTATTTTATCTATTTTTAATTATATATCTTCTTCCTATATAACGAAAATTTCATCAACCTCGCAAACCGTTGGTGCTACTGTGTTTTAAGGTTATTTCTATTTCGCTACTGAATTTTTTCTTTTCCATTCTCTTTTTCTAATTCTTTCTTTTTCGTCTCCACACTCGTTGCAATACTTGGTTTTGTTATTGGTTGTTTTGATTAACTTCCCACATTCGCTACAAAACTTGATCTTCTTATCGCCTTTATAATAGTCAAACAGGAATCCTGCATCTTCAAAGTTATCAGGTGTCAATTTAAGAAACACGTTATCGCTATCTACTTTAGGAATATTTTCTATAAAACTAAGAACTATATCCCCTTTTTTTATTGATATTATTAATTGTTTCTTTATCAACTCTGCGATAACTAAATTAATATCGTATTTTCTCTTTGTCTTGGACTGTTTGTATATTTCACTGTACTTTTTCTTAGTTCCATTAAAATAAACCGACATTTCCTTGTCTTCATAGTTTATCCTTGCAATGGCATTACTGATCTTCTTATTAACTAAGAAACTAAGCAGTATTTTTTTATAATCATCATCTATATCCAATGAATCTATGTATTTTAACTCTGATTCCATAATATCTATAGAATTAATAACTATTAAATTATTATTCTTCTTCCTACCATCCTCTATAGCCTTATCAATGATTTTGTAGTATTTAACCTCATTAAACCCTTCTATGTGCTGCTCACAAAATTTATAAATAAACTCTACTGTTTCTCTTTTGCTGTATTCTAATGTCTTTAGATACTTGGCTAAGACTACAAGCTCATATCTTACAAAATTGCTTTGAAAACCATCTTCATATATTTTTTTAGCGTATTCTAATTCATTATATTTGTATTGCATCTATCTCAACTACCTCCAATTTATAATCTCTATTCAAATATCTTACAAAATTCTCTTTATTCCCCTTATTAAATTTTTCATCGGAAGGCATGGGGAACAAAATAGGTTTTTTGTTTTTATCAATTATATTTGATATTATAATGTTGCCATATGTATTCCATAGAAGGTCTTTATTGTCGGAACGATGCTCAACGTAAAATATATTTATTAAATAATCCACCAATTCATATATATTAACGCAAATATTGTCCATGTCCTCTTTAAATTTCTCATATATAAAATCTAGCTCTCTCCACAATTTTTGATTGTATTTGTATTTATATGTGTTTGCTTGTATGCTTTTTAAATTTCTAATTTCCTTTTTGAATTCCAAGTATCTTTTATGAACTTTTTCATACGTGGTTTCATCTTTAATACTCTCATTTCGCATTAGAATATATGATACATCTTTTTTATCCGTCCTGATTTTATTTCTAATGTTGAAGTCAACGCTCTCAATGTGTTTACATATGTTGTTCATAACGCTATCGCTATCGATAATTGGCATAAAGTCATAAAAATATTTTAAATATTTCTTTTCTTCTTCGGTCTTATCTTGTTTGTTTGTTAATTCTTTTATTTCTATTCCAAATTTATGTAAGCATGACAAGTTATATTCTTCCATATGTCTCTTATATTTTTTATCTGTCATGCCATATAAATGTCTGAAGAAATAAGGGTGTCTATCCAACATAATTGATGATAAGAACTGTTTTTCTTTTTCGTCACATTTTAAGTTTTCTATATGTTTCTTATTAACCCATATTTCAGGGATTCCCTTTACTTCTTTACCTATTTTAGCTTTGTCAATCTGAGCAGACTGTAGTTTAGTACACATTTTTATTCTATCCAAAGTTGTCTTATACTCTCTACTATCCTTGCCATAATGTTCTTCCAAATAAGGCAACAGTGAATATGCAGATGTGCTTTTATTTGTTATAGAGCCTATAATTGAACCAAAGGTGAAGTTGTCTGCATTGAATAAATCTTCGTCGGTGAATACTATTTTGTTTGGCTTTGGAGCTTCATAAACAACTGTCATTTCGTTCTCAAATCTCGATCTTAAAACTACTTTATTTGATGTGGTGCTTAAAAAGTCGTAATCCCAATCGCTTCCCGCCCAACAATCTGTCTCGTTACCATGAACATTCACGATTATTCCACCGTAACTATATCTGTACCAATATTTCTGATTTTCGGTACTGTCAAAAGTTAATTTAGTGGCTTCGGCTCTATATGTTAATGGAGGTCGCATTCCAACTACTTCTCTCACACCTTTTTCATTCCAATAGTGGGAGTAGAATTTGTCTTTCTCTAATAGCCCCTTAACTTCTTTATGACCACAAACAAATTCCATCATAGCATATGGGTCTGAAACTAACGTCTGATTATTACCTTCTAAAATAATACTCCCTATGCAACCATTTTTAATTTGTTTATTAATTAAGTTGTATATTTTTTGCTGTATGTATCTGTCATGAATTAAATCGTGGTTTATTATAAGACTCTTTATCCAATAATTGCTATCATCCTTCATATACCTTTCTATCGACTCTCTGCTTGTTTTTGTTCCCATAAGGAAAAGCAATGTTTGCCAAATATCTTCTGTATTTACGCCTTTTATCCATTCAACAAATTCGCTGCAAAGTTCAGGAATGTCTTTTTGTTTTATATCCAACACCTGCAAAAACTGATAGTTCATTTTAAGCACATCTTTTAATTTTTTGTCAGTATATAAAGACACTCCCCAAAATAATTCATTTTTTTCACAGTTTTTCTTATATGTATCTAAATCAGAAAAGGAATCCCACAACTTAAACTGTCCTTCGGTAATTATAACGTCAATATCTTTTAGGTCTACCTCAATATCATTTCCTTTCTTGTCTTTGTAAAGAGTTTTAACTGTGTAATTTTTATTGTTCTTCAACTCGCAAAACTCATGAAAAGGAAAAACATTTAGCATACCCTTCACATAGCTCTGCCTTATGCAAAACTGAGAAGGTATGTAATCTAAGTTTAAATCTTTTGACCATTGCATAGCCATTTCAGGAGATATTAACCCTTGTCCATCAAACCTGTTATATTCCCTTGTTATCTCTCTTGTCTCAATTAAGTCATCATTTGCACCTTCTGTTTCAGTAACCCAATTCACTTTAAAAGTTAATTCACTAAAGTAATCGGGAACAACGCAAAATCTTGGTGCTGTAACTACTTTGGTTGCTGATCCGTATGCTCCCTTGTAGGCGTTAAATTTAGATGGCGAGAATTTCTTATTTTTGTCTCTACCATTGTCTAACAACTCATTTACCGATTCTAGCACCTCCCCTGAACAAAATGAAACCGTTGATACTCTACCTTGACCTGCTGAAGTAGACAGTCGGAAAAATTTAGTCCCGTTTATTATTAGTCCATTATGAAACAAGTGTTTATAGTGAGCATCATGTTCAATAACGATAGTTATGTACTCAGGTACGAAACACATGTTTATAATTTTATCTTTGAGGATGCCAACCTTTTCTTTGCTTTTCGATGACTCCTCTTCGTTGCCAATGTTTTTTCGTCTAATTTTTGTTATAGACTTATGAAATTCTTCTAGTAAATCTCTATCTAAAATTCTTTCTTTGATTTCTTCCTTATCTTTCGCTTTGTCTACCACGACTTTTCTTATTGTCCTTAGTAGTTGATTGTCGGACAAGGCTATTATCTCTCCGTTTTCTAACGCTTTATTATAATCAATTGTTATATTATAATTATATTTTTTCAGTCTTGACGATCTAAATTTCATTGTATATAATTGTCTATTAGCCATGTAGCCTCCTCATTTTATGTATTTAAGCTATTCTCTGAATCATACATTTTAAAAATTTTATAATGCAACACTTGATATAATTGCATTCCTTTGTTAAAAAGCATTTCCCATATAATATCAATTAAATCTATCTGTAAATGCTTAATTACGCCCTTTTGAGATTCTTTTACGGCAACACAAACATCATTATTTTCAATACTATAAGCATGAATTATTAAAGGTGGCTCAACTTCATATAATAGCCGATTCGTTGTGTTTCTTAAAAAAATCAAATCATCCATTATCGCTAAGACAAGGTTTTTATAAAAATCATTATTCTGTAATATTGATTTTATAAATTCTTCTGAATCACAAAACATACTAAACATTAAAAAATTATCATTCAAAAACTCATTGAACTCTTCTTTTTCTTTCGCTATGTTTTTAGAAATTAAATCAAGCAGCATGGATATTTCTTTGTTTGTTATTTCTAAATTGTTGTTTTTAGGGTTATATTTTTCCACATCATTTTCTTTGTACCATTTTCCGTATTCAAAATAAGCATTGTAATATTCCCACATTTCTTTTAATTCTTCTTTTGTTTTTGTTCTTAAATTTTCAGTCCTATATTCTTCTCCGTTAGGTAGCAAACATGCCCTACCTAAAACATTGTAAACATACGCTAATTTTGTAAAATACCAATTCCAACTTTCTACAGGAAATGAACTTCCTTCACCACCCTCTGTAAGATTGCATTTTGCTTGACCAATTTCTTTATACTTTTTTATCAAATTTATCTCAATTTCAAAAGCTTCTTTTTCTTTTAAGTGGACTTTCACTTTTCTTGCATCGCAATCGTATTTTTTATAATAATTTTCAAAATACTGATTTCGACCATTAATGGTTTTATATCTACTCCCTCTTCCTTTTCCAACATAAAAAATTTCTCCGTTTTTTATGTTGAACCATTCATATATGTAGTAATCTTCATTTGTCGAAACCGAACCTCCATTCGTTTTTAATTATATCCCTATGTACTATTCTCTATCATCTTTTCTGACTTCAAAACTTTTCAAACCGCACCAAACGTTATCAAAATGTGGTTGTATTGTTTTTAGTTCGTGTATTTTCATAATTTATACCCTCCTGTTTTTGAATTGTGATTAACTTGTAGTAAACCAAAAACACTCTGTTGCTCTTGCTCTGTTAGTTATATTAAGTTTTTTACTTACAACAATGCAATAAGATTCACATTCTATAAGGTGTTCGCAGTATGCACAACAATAATAATATTCGAATAATCCTACTTCTTTCTTGCAACCTAATATTTTTTTTATTGATTTACACTTACACATTGAGCAACCTCCTTATTCGCCATTTATTCATATAGTTCGTTTCTATTAAATTATTAATTATATGTAAAACCTAATTCGTGAGCTATACTATAGTCATATTGTACCTGCCAATCTTTCCACTCGTATCCGTAATCCGTGAATCTATCCATACCCCTATTAAATTTACTCCAATACTTTTTATTCCCCTCTGTATCCCTCACTTGATGTCTTATGTAATCCCCTTTTGTGCTAGTCATCTATCGTTCCCTATCCTCTCTTTATTTTTATTTTTATTAAACTAATTCTGCTTCTCATATTTCTATTGTAAATAATATACCTTCGTGAACTTTGGATATTCCATTAGCTACAGGCTCTCCAAAGTAATAATATTCATCATCTTCATATGTAACTAAGTATGATGCTGCCTTATCCCATACCTGTACTTTTAATTCCTGATCATAAACGCTTTGTGAAAATAAACAATATTTTTTTGTCATGTCCCGACCTCCTTTCTAATATTATTTTATCATATTTTTAATTATATGTCAATATAGGTAAAATTGTAGGGGTTTTAAATACCTGTTCTTGCCCCTGAGATAATATTATCAGAATATTTACCATTTGTCAATACTATTAATTATTAGTCATTGTATTGCAAAATAAAACAGACTTAAAATAAGGCAATTTAAAGCCAATTTAAGCCTGTTAAAGTTCTAGTAATGTAAGTTGTCGTTCTGAGTGGTAGAGTTGCCGTATGACGCTGTATTGTTTTAGAAAGTGGTCGTAAATCATATTGCTAACAGGTAAAATATTTTAGAAAATCATTTAATGAGTTTTTCCAAATGTGTACTTCTACATCTTTGTTTTCATATGAAATTATTTCTGTGGTTATATTGGTTCCAATGCTGTTGCCAGTGCTTTTTATTTTATCACAAACCATATATCCACTAATACCAAAACTTATACAGTAGTGTTTATAATCATTACAAATATTTTCATTGTTTTTCAATAAAAATTTATATTTGTATTCTGTGGATTCACATTTTCCATTTCTAATATCCAACAAAATACTTTTAAAAAATTCAAGATTACAATTTATTTTTAAAAACGTAATTTCTGTTCTATTTGAATTATACCAATGAAAATTAAGAAATGTCGTATTTAAAAAATCTACTTTTTCACCTTCTACTATTTCTATTGAATTTTTGATTAGCTCATTAATTTTGTTTCTTCGTTGATCACAAACACTGATGTTTTTAGTTTTATTTTTTGACTCTGTAATTTTCGAGCCTTTTGGTTTAAAAAATTCATTTACTCCGAATATCTTAAAGTTTAACTCGTCAATTTTAAACGTCGGCTGTTCGCCATAAACAATTGCCTTATTATATTTTGGATTTAATTTGTTAATATAATATTTCTCATAGATATCCATGTCGATTTTATTCTTACATTCGGCAATTGATATATGCGTTATTTCATTTTTCCAAGTTTTTGTTGACATATGATTTCTTAATCTTGATTGAAAATTAATTGTCTTGCCTATATAAATTAATTCATCCTTATTGAAAATATTGTATATTCCATACACGTCTATTTTCTCCTTTTCCCTGTGACATTTCGTGCTAAAAATCACATGAATCCCTCTAAATCATAGTTTTCTCTCTCTAATCCTGTGATCAAAAAAGCTATACCATTGTTTTCTTTTTTAACGATTTTGTTGTTGTCTAATTGAAATTCGTAGTATCTTAATAGTCCTCTTACATAGTCTTGGTTATCTAAACGATAATATCTTGTAATATCATCATAAGGTATACCTAACTCTCTTAACTTAGCTACCACAGATGAATCAGTAGTATACTTGTCTAAGAATTTAGCACCATTTGTCAACTTTGCATCAAATATAATGTTTATTCCTTCTTTGTTCTTTTTTTCTTTAAAACTGTCTATAAATTTAGCTTTAATAAGTTCATTGAAAGCTTTCTTTATTTGTTTGTTATGATAATACACATCTGTCTTGTTTTTTATTTCAAGTCCTAACATATCATACATAACTTGATAGGTTAAATACTTTTGATATCCATGACTCCATTGATTTAGCAATAAAAATAACTTCTTGGATATCCCTAATCTTAACTCAAGGTACTTTGAATAGTCATATATTTTAAAATAGTTATTGCATATATTTTTAAAAAAGAAATTGTGTATGGTTAATGACGTATTTTCTTTTACCACCTCAGAATTTCCTATTTTTTGTCCTGATGCTTTAATCCTACTGTATGAATACATTTTTAAATCACATATGATTCTAAAGCTTTCCTCACCATTAAATTCTGTAATATACTCTCCTTTTTCACTATCTCTAATAGAACCGCTTAAAGTGCTGTATATGGTGGTTTCATTTAATCTCTTTAACGATTTTTCTATTATGTTTTTTATTTGACCACTAAATTTATTATATCCCATTTCTTTAGCCAATTCACAAAACGTAAAGTTTACTTTTGGAGAATCAAAATTAGCAGTATTAGTGTTGATATTATATTCATACTTAAATCCCATATTCCTAATCATAATTCTAAATAGTGCGAGCAAGGTGTCTAAATCTTTTGTTGTAGGAACTCCTAAGTCGGCACTCCCTTTTACTACTAATCCTCTTTCAACACCATTACTTTTCCATGTTCTTTTTAATATTTTTACATTTGTACTCTGAACTGATACAAATGGCAACAACATTAAATTTGATTCGGCAATGCTTTGATTGGATTTTATAGGTATTACTTTTATTTCTTCACTACACTCTAAGTTATCCACAAAATCAACACCTCTCATAATAGATATTTCAATTGTACCAAATATCACACTGACATTCAATGCTAAACACTATGACATCTGGTGCTATCCACACTGACAAGTAGTGCTAATCACACTGACATCTGGTGCTATCCACAATGACATTCCGTGCTAAAATAAACCCCACAAGCTAGTCATATCAAGGTTTTCCGAAACCCTGTTACAAGTATTAGTAACGTTGTATTGGTTACAGGTATTGGTAACGAGTAGAGAAACTAAAGGATTCTCACCTCTTTTTAGCACCATTTGTCATAGTTATCGGGTATAAAGCAGTAAATAAAGAATAGTCTCCACGTTAGATCAACCCTATTTCATATTCTGTGAGTCTAAAGCATATTCAAGTAATTTCTCGACTAATTCACTTTTGTTAAAGCCAGTCTTCCCTTTCCCTTTACCTGCGTACTTGTCTATTCTATCCAACAATGATTCTTTAAGATAAAAGTTAGCATACTTTTTCTTTACAAATACTTTTTTATTGGTGAATAATAAAACAGGCTGCTGAGTTTCTTCAGCTTCGGGTTGTGTTTCTACTGGTTCAGCAACTTTAACTTCCTCAACCACATTCTCTTCAACTTCATCAAAGAATTTATCTACATCGCTTTGTTTCTTACCTGCTGTCAACAAACTGTTCTGTTGCATTAGATTAGGTTTCTTACCGCCACCACTCATTATAATATCCCCCTCTTAACCATTTCTTTGTATAAATCAATGTACGCACTAATAGCAACGTTCTTAGTATCGTAGAAAGCTAAAGGTTTACCAACCGTCTCGCACTCCCTGATCTTAATGTTTTCGGGAATCAGAGTCTTAAAAGCAAGGTTGTTAAATTCTTCGTCTGTTTTAACAAATTCCAAGAAGTCAGCTCCCAAACGAATAACCTTGCTATATCGATTTATAACTATCCCGTGTATATTATTTGTTGTTCTCAGGCTCTTTGCTATACCCGCCCACTCTTTCATGATTAGCTTGCAGCCTTTATATCCGTGAACTCCGACATCTGTTACCAAAATCATTTCGTCGCTTGCATAGAAAACATTAATGTTGATTATTCCTAAACTTGGAGCTGTGTCAATTATCGCATAATCATATCGCTTAAAGAAGTCTGCATTTTCTTCAAAGTAGTTCCTGAGAATCCATTCCCTTGCAGACAAACCAACAACTTTCATTTCTGAAGCAGTCAAGTAAATATTACAAGGCATCAAGTCCACCGTTGGCATTTCTTGTACAGGGCTTTTGATTATAATTTCTTCAGGAGCGATAGATTGTTTTATCGACACACTATCAAACAAATTAACTACTCCCTTAATTGAAAAATCATAATCATCTATCCCAAAGTTGTTAGTCATGTTCGCTTGAGCGTCACAGTCGATTACCAATACCTTCTTGTTCTTCTTGGCTAAGATTCCGACGATATTGAATGCAGTAGATGACTTGCCCGATCCTCCTTTAAGATTGCAAAAGGATATAACTTTCATAATATATTCAACTCCCTTATATAAGATATTTTAAATTGTAGTCTAAATAGTATCTTTTACAATATAGTTCAGAATGTTAGATAAAACATCTAAGCCAACATTCTGAATTTTGTCTTATTATACACTATAAACGATATCAAATGCAACATTGTTTATATTATAATTTAAAATATCATCAATAAGGTTTTATAATACATAGTCTAAAGTATCGTTTAAAGTATTGTATAAAATATTTTATACAATACAATACTAGTGGTGATATATTATACTATATAATGTGTTGTATAAAATATTATAGATAGTGTTGTATATTATACTGTGCTATTCTTGTCAGCTATGTAGCCATCACGTTTTGATATCTGTTTATCTGTAGCTTTGCCAATCTTTTCAAGATAATTAATTCTGCCGATAAAGCCATTAATTTTCTTTATTTCTATTTTATCATTAAAGTCAATAAAAGTACAACCCTCAGATTCCATTGTGTTTTTGTAAAATTTAATTGAATCTTTTAAATCGTCTTCCCATCCTTCTTTATATAGAATATATGTATTTCTGCTTTCAGTAGGTGCGTCATCCTCTTTCTTTTTATGGAGTCCTGCATTATCGTACCTTATCATATCAAGGTCGGCAAGCACTTTGTTGTATTTAGTTATAGAGCTTTCAGAAAGACCGAGGTCGTCTTTAGTATTCGAGTAGGAAGGGTAGGCAACTTCGTTTCGTCCACCAGTTACAACTCTGTCTGAAGATTTTTTAGAACGTCGATACATTCGGGCTTTAAGGTAGCAATAGTATGTGAGCATTTTGAGATTATCTATAGGCTCTTTATTGTATTTTAGGATTTT
>Ga0302284_1000637_pt1 | contig 16055 bp, 5 predicted proteins | sample III_Fen_E2_1_FD_198760 | JGI IMG/M metagenome (GOLD analysis project Ga0302284, IMG submission 198760) | Peat permafrost microbial communities from Stordalen Mire near Abisko, Sweden - III_Fen_E2_1 | ecosystem: Environmental > Terrestrial > Soil > Wetlands > Permafrost | place: Sweden: Abisko...
GATACAATATCGAGAAGTGTCATATTCTTTTAATCTGATTTTCCTTTTTATTCAGCATTTTTAGCTTGCGATCTGGTTTGAATATTGAGGATCTTCACAAATAAAGTATCTCGATTTTTTATGGAATTCTAGAATAATGTTGAAGTTGGGTTGAGAAATCCCTTCACGCCAGAGTTTTAAAATGTCATTTAGATCTTAAATGGATTGATTTTGAGCCGCTTAGCGATGTCTACTTCGATTTATTTGAGAATAGTATGCTGAGGTACAACAACATTCATGTTCTATGCGCTATCAAGGAACTCTAAGTGCAGAGATAACGGGATATTTGGAGCTTTTTTTAACATAATGTCCTGTGTAAAAGATGCAATACTGATCGAAAAATTAAAGTTTTCTATTAGTGTCAGTTGTTTATTTTTCTTTCAAGAAATCAATCTTAAGATTGGTAATTATCTAGATTATTAAATAATATCAATACAAAATTACATTTTTTATGAAACATCCTCTTTAAAATTAAAGAATACCTGCAAGAAAATGCAGTTACTGTATTTTCAGCACAAAATAGGAATTTGAAAAAGCATGCCAAGGTAAATGATAATAAATTATCATTGCCAACTTGCACATCATTAAAGGCATGGGCAATTAATTCTTGGATTAACCATTCTTTATCTCATTCAATACAGAATTATTTTTATGAATCTTTAATCTTTGAAAATTGACCTTTTTTTGTATTTTAACATAATAACATAATAAAAATATCTAGTTTAATAGTGTCTTCCCAAAAAAGTCTGAGATTCCAGTGATTACAAAAAATCCCTAAAAGTATTAATGCTTCTAAAGTATTCCTTGAGCTTATTTTTTGGATAAGTTATTTCTGGGCGTAGAGGGATATTTCGCGATAGGCGATGATAACAGAAAACTCATATTTGGTCAAGAATAAGTAAAGGCATTTAAGAAACTAAAAAAGGAGAAGATTCCATCCCATTTAATGATATTATACTATTTGAGAGCAATTTCAATTGAATTCCATCAAAAGTCAGAATATTGAAGAGAAGAAGATATGCGGAATTCATATACATTTTGAGATTCCTCAATAATAAGCATTTATTTTTGACTATGTTAAAAAATATAAAGTAAAGTTTAAGAAGAATGGGAGAGTGTTTGAATTGAGATTAATGTCTCTTTCAATTATCAAGGATTGAAGATGCCATAGACTAATTCGGATTGATTTCAGCAAAATACGCTGATATCACAGCATCTACTGATTTTATATTTACATCTTCTGTTCTTTTCGAGAATGTAAACAAATCCCTAAACTCGCTATTCACAAGAAGATCATAAGTCGTCTAACTGATCAATATCCTTCCTCGTTCTCCACTGCTCTCCATCTTATTCGCTATTGTGACATCTCGTCCATACACGTCATATCTCACAATATCTGTGCCTATCACTCCTCCAATTATCTTACCCTAAATCCATCAAACAACCAGACATGAAACGAATTCAAAATATCTTTCTTTAAATCAAAGTCTTTACTGTGTGAACACCAATTCGCATGTCAAGTTCTTCGAAATTAATGATTGCTCGTACATTCCTAATGATCCGAATCATCTCCAGACCCATGAGGATTGTATTTTTAGCTTCTTCGGTTGGATTTCGTTTATTAATGTCTGTGAAACTCAAGACTACGTAGCAATCACCGATCGTGTATAATTTAAATAAGTTAAGACTCTAGACACTTTTGTCGAACTCATAAAATAAGCTTCGTAGCATTTTGACCACTTACTCAGGTTAAACTTAACTGGAGTATTTCGTGAATTATGATATGTCTGCGAATAGAATCGTCACTTACTCAATCGAGTCAGTTAAAGATAGTCTCTCTGCTTGCCGATTATTCAGGAATTTATCAAGGATCTAATATGCAAATAAGAGAAACAAAATGACAATAAAATACATAAGAATTAAAAATATGTTGTAAAAATCTAGTTTAAAAAGTTAAAAACGATAAAATAATATTTAGTAATGTGTTACATGCAGCGGTAGGAGATTATTGAGTAGAGAAGCCTGCTGATTATTTTTCCTTTTGAGAAGTTAGTAGCTATTGTAATTGTTCACGAGCAATTGCAAGAAATAAAAGTTGAAAAAATTATGTGCTATTCCACAGTAAAGGAAGAAGTAAATGATGTAGATAGTTATTTCAGAGGATGTGGCTGTCGCTGCCCACGAGATCAGCAGGATAACGTAAAGCAAGATATTAACCTCAACTCGCAATACACTCATAGACGTAATCGTACTGTAAATGAAAAAGTTCTCTGCTGCTTCAACTTACCAGATTTAGTGAACGATATCAGCATTTAGATTGCTTGTCTAGAATAGCGATTATTCAGTTACTACGCTTGCTGTTCCCAATACAAACAGGCAGTAAAGAAATGTTTAAAACGCTTTGATGTGCTTTTCAAAGACTCTTTATCGCAGCACAAAGAAACATAACACAACTGCTAGAAAGAGAGCCCTAAGAACCATAACTATCATTGGACTAGAGAAGCAATTCAGATTAAAAGATGTTAGAAAAGTCTTCACAGCGAACGAGCTTTTTGTAAGATACAAATTTTAAAAAAATATTATGATCGAATCTTATTCAACATTCTTTTATCAAATGAAATCAAATAATTTGTTGATTTTACAAGAATAATGCGGATATTTTGCTATTGCGATTGTCTTTGAAGTCTTCAAATAATTAAGCCATGAATTGAGTCACATGCGGATTATTCAAGTCGAGCACACAAAGAAAAAATAGCTATTTGTCAAAAACACAGAAATTCAATGTGTGTTTAATGAAAGAAAGAAAAAAGCTGCACTAGAATTTTGTACCTTTTTTTGGAATGTTATTAGGTGTTCCTCATGTTTGATTTCTTCTTCAGAATCGTTCAAATCAAAGAGCCGTTCTTACTCTATGAACTAATCTTATATGTCCTCTTGTGCATTAGGCGTAGCATTGCTATTTTAAAAGAACATTTAAGCTGAAGCATCTAAATTTATATTCACTGAAGGCGTAAGATTATCACTTTATATCTCAACCTTTGATTCTCGTGACTTCTATGAAACCAAACCTTGTTTTATAATCCCTGGATTTCGGAACGAATTTCTCGGTGCAAATCTCGTTGAAGGCCTTTCAATTAGTGCCTTATTATCGTTATTTTAAAATAATCCTTAATTTGGCATGGCTTATTCAGTTAGTAGCTATGTTAATTATTTTTCTATTCTTCGTCGAAACTGTCGAATCAAACATATATATTAATGACAAAAACATTTAGTTTATTTTTTACTAAAATCTCACTGAAAATGATAATTTCTTAAGAAGAAAGTTAAAAATTCTAATTAAATTACCTATCCGGTTTCAATAGTCAGTTAATTCCCATTTTATTGCTCAAGTTGTTCATCATCTAATTTATCAATCTAATCAAATGATTCCTGCTTTTTAGTTTCAGTAACTTATATTTTATAATCTTCTTCTTTGTTAGGAAGATCATTGTCTTTATTGGTAATAATGATTACATTATCAGTATCATTTTCATTCTATTCTTGCTATTTTTAATCTTCAATTCCATTCAAATTGGAAACACTTTAGTCATATGAATTATCTCGTAAAACTTATTTTCTCAACGAATTTTTCTTTGATTTTTCCCATTTATTGACATTAGATAAGTTGCTATTTTAAGTTACTTCTACTTCTCTTTCTTCTTCGATTTGATTTAAAGAAAATTGTTTTACTTTTTTTATTCACAAAAAATCAAATGTCAATATTCTTTTTCTCCAACTTAGATAAAAATACACTAGCTTATCTCAATTTACCTTCCATTTCAACAGTCGGAGTAGTTATGGCACTCATGTTCTTTTGTCGAATGCAGTCACTCGTGTTGATAGATCCTCTTGTTGAAATTTTCAAGGTAACTGCTCTTTCTTGGCGGGTTTCGACTGGGATAATTACAAAACATAGAATCAGATAAAAATATTGAACAAAAATACTTACATTCTTAATCAGTACTATTGTTAATCGCAGAGTAAATTCTTGTTCCTCTGAAAGGAGAACCCACTCCAGCAGTAGCCTATCGGATAGTTTGCTTTTTCTTCAACTTAGGACTGTCATATATCGTTTATTTTTCTTGAAATAACAATATTGTGTTTATTTGAGTTTGAAAATAAAAATAAAAATGATTATTTTTTTACTTATAGAACCGAAGAAAGTCTATTTAGCTGTTTTTCTTTTGTCTGCTATTTTATTTTGGTTCTTTTTGGTTTAGAAGATCTGATAGGTTTCAAGTATCCCCTTGCCTTTTGCCTTGTGCATCAAAAATATAAAGATTCAATGAAACTGAAGATGATGAAGATAAAATGAATTTCAAGGAGATAAAGAAACACTCTGTTATCGAATTAACCTTAATTATCTCCCTCTTTTAAAACTTTCCTTTACCTCCACGCATTTAATATTGAAAGTGAATCCGAGATTGCTTGGATCAGTGCCTTTGATTTAATCAAAAGCATGTTTTGAAAGTGCAATTTTGCCATTTTCTCCAGTTGACATAACTCTACTTGTGGTATTGACAGTGTCCCCAATGAGAGAGAATTATGGCTTATGATAACCAATTACTCCAGCCATAACTTTCCCAAAATGAATCCCAATCTTGATAACCATCGACTAACCATTTTTTCCCCATTTGATGTTCTGCACATAGTTTTTCATGTCAAATGCTAAGTTCACCATCCTCCTGACAGGATGAGGCACATTTAAGCGTCTGCGATTATGTTGCTCCTCAACAGATTTCAGTCCCTAGGGAATTTCAATTTACATCAAATAAAATAAAGCTGTTGAAAAAATTTAAATTACTGCAGCACAGACATAGCTATTTCCAACTGTTTCTATTTTAGTGACATCATTAGCCTAGCAGAGTGTATCAAAATGTCGGAAGAGATTGTCCAGAAGGACTACAATTCTCTCATTTTCACTTTAGGAGATCTCATCGAAATCGCAGATTAATAAAAACAGCACAGCTACATTTCCTTGATCTTCTGAGATCTAATTTCTTCCTGCTTCTTCATTGCATTCATTGTTGCTCAATGATTCTTTTGAAGAATTAGTAAAATTATCCCAAAAAAATCAATTGTTTATTTATGCTAAATTAATTAATTTCAATAAAAAAAGAAATATTTTTCTAAATATTTACCAGCACTGATTCTTTCTCTGACAAACTTCGGTAATAGGATGGAGAGTACATTGTTAACTTTTTAAGTTTCTTATGCCATTCTGCTCTGCTGAAGGTAGTTTTATCTCTCCGATTTTTCCAACTAAATATTTGCAATAAATTCAAGTAAAATTATCAAAAATAATTTCTAAAAAAACTCAGTCAAATCATTAATAATTTCTTATTAATCCCAATATATCTTGATATGTTACCGTGTATTTCTGTTGAAGAAGGGAGAATGTGAAAAAAAGCGTATATATTGCAGCAGTAAGGAGACCAAATACATGGATACTCTTATTTTCAGATGAAAAAGAAAACGAGAAGATCATACGAGGAACAAAGACCAGATTTTAAAGAAGCGAAGCTACAATTATCAGAAGAGGCTAAGCAAATATCGTAAAGTTCATGCTGTAGGAATACACAATCGAAACTAATAAGATATTTGAGAATGAAATCAAATCGCGAATGATCTTGAAAGCGAATCTTAGCAAGAAAATTGAAATGTTCAACGAGAAGAATAGTTTTCTCCCTTTCGTTGCAAGCAGAATCATTAAAATCATAAGAACCAATACTTGAATGCTCTCTTGAATCACCTGTAATAGGGGGTAAAAAGTAATAAAATTCAAGCTCTTCTTAGGAAGAATTATGACTAGATAATTTAGCAAATAAAAAAAGGTTTCTAAAATCTTTTAAAAAACCTTACAATTGCTTAGAAATGATCAGTTTATTAAATATCTCCATCATCATCTAAGGATAATGCAATTGATATATGTGCTATCACTGTCAGAGTTATTTCTAAAAAGAATAACGTCAATCCTTATATCCGCAGATTAAACCGTTGCCATTGCTTTACAAGATGAGCTTTGTAGATTTTCTCAAGATCAATATTCTCGAATCGTAAAGTGAATTTATTCATGTCATACGACAACATGCTTATTTCTTCACTTTGAATTACTTTTCAAAAAAAGAAAGAAAAAAGAAAGCATTAAATATTCTCTTACTGATTAACTTAGTTCATGTTTAGCTTACAATTTTGTAGAACAGGATCCATGTTCTCTTGACGAGATTGCTTGAATATTTTATTGAGAATCTTGGATAAATGGGTTTCCAATATTTTCTTATGGTAAGCTAATCCATATTCAAGTCTGTTTTTAGATGCGCTCTCAATCTTAATTTATCTCATAAACTTGAGTTCGTTCATCTCACCTTTGATAATTCAATTTCATAATATTAAAACATTACAAAAAAGGAGTCAATGATTTAAGAAATGATTTTACTCTTAATCGTATCGTATGTCTTTTTATTGATTATGTAAGGATAAGGGAAGAATTTTTGAATAAGCAGATTATTCTCCAAGAAGATTTAGAGAAGCACAGAGAAAAAGCAGATGCTTATTAGTGTTATCGATAATTATGTTGGATCGAGCATCTCTGAGATTTCTACAAAATACGATGCACTCGATAATGTCAAAGTGTTGATCGTTATGTATAGTAAATAAGAAAGGCCTTGAAAAAATAGACTTAACACTGTCTCCTTCCAAGATTAGTTACTAGAAATTGTTAGTTTAACTTGCACCCAGAATGAAACTACAAATAGTCCAATTCGCTTCAAGACTACCAAGCTGAATTCTTTCCCATTTGATTTCGTTCCATAGTTGAATTCGTAGAAACATATTGAGAATATTAGTGAAGATTCTATGAGACTGTGACCAACAACTTTGTAAAGGAACAGCATGGTTTTTTTCTTTTTGAATACCTTAACGTTGTAGCGAAATTAGTCGATTAATTAGTATAGATCAGGAGAGTTTTAGTAGGTTAGGAAGAGTTTGTATTTCTTGTAGATGTATGGAAGGAGTGAGAGGAAGAAGAAAACAGTATTGAAATGAAGAATATCGTATCCGCTCCAGAGACTGCTAGCATACGTGCAATCTGCAAGATTAAAGAATAGAATCATGTACCCGAAAATGAAAGATCGATAGAAGCAAAATACTAAGAGTTCTTCATAGACTTCTGAAAAAAACCTAGAAGATACAAAGAATAGCCTAGCAAAACTCTTAAAATCTTTGAGAATTATGTCGCCTAAGTAATTCGAGCTGAGTTCGTTTTTGTTTTCGATTTGAACGCTCATGTCACTTTCCTGCATTAATAAGTAGTCGTTGAAAGAATCACCAATAGATAGAGTCTTCGGATTCTCAGGAAACATTTATTTTACAAGATGAACAAACAGAGGTTTTTCATTTGCTATTAGATCATAACCTATGACACTCTTAGCGAAATAGGAAAGGAATCCGAAATGTTCTTTTAAGTAGTTGTCGGATAAAATTACTTTCAATGATTTTGGGGAGACAAATATTGTATATTAAGGTAAGCCCTGCTGAGAAAAAGAAATTTTTTAATTGTTTCAGCATTTTTAAAATAATGTGAAAAAATGACTGTCGTTATTTGAAAAAAACTTTTATATTATAATAGTTTAAATAAAATAATACCTTATTAATGCTCCAAGAAGAAGCTGACCTTTTCCTTAACGATCTTCTCCCACTTTGATTAGAATTAACACTGTTTCTCTCTCCCTTTATTGTATTAAAATTAGCATGAATGTAGCTAAACATACTTACAAACTACTAATATCCTTGAGGAAAAAAATAAAATTTATTTGAGGTTACTTTGCTGAGTGATTCCTTTTAGTTAAGTGACTTGCTAACTTATTTCAGCATGGGACTATTCAATTGTTAATTCTTTTCTTCCTTTATTTCAGTAGGAGAACCACTGTTGCAATTGTTGTTTTATCCAATCTGTGACTGGGTTCCATTGCCGGTTTGGAGCATTAAATTCTTAATAGCCGACTAGACATCTGAAGTATTTGTAGCTTTTTCTTTATTTTGAGTTAGCGAATTTGAAAATAAAAGCAGCTATTATCGGATTTACACCTTTAAAACTTGAAATAAAAAGAATATTAGCAATAGTTAATCAGATTAAGAATATCTCACTGTCAGGATCGACGGAATTCAAATGGAAAAGTTAAGATTCATTTTCTAGAAATCCAAGTTAGTAGCAGACTGCGAGGTTATTTTCGAAATTATCTCCGCTGAGAATCCATGTACCTATTCCACTTTGGTTTAGATTGAAAATGACTTTTTCGACATCTTCACGTATTTTTTCTTGCATTCCAAGAACGCATATTAACTCCAGATCTTGCTCGATGGAATTGTAGATCTCTTCTCTTTGATCGATGTTGGAAGTTAGATTCTTGTGAGCATTTTCATATTTCTGAACATAATCCATAGCTTATTCTTCAGTCAGCTCTCTTTTCATGTAGAGGATTCTCCTCATTCCACTCGTCTCTACTTCTCCTAAGAATTAACGTAAAGTAATTTAGCAATTAAATAAAAAAATTTCAACTATTTTGTAAATAAAAACTGTAATTTAGTGGTCTGACTGATATTTTTATGAAATTTGTCTAAATCTGAGTGAATTGGTAGTCTGAGAGATTCCGGTAATAGCTATCCCATGACTTGGCGGACGATGAGGATAGCACCATCGATTGATTCTGCATTTGGATCTCTGAAGAGAATCGAGACCTTGTTTCGATTTTCAGTGAATTCGTTGAATGCTAGAACATGGTATTCTTTTATTTTCCCTGCTATTTTCAAGTAAAACGTAGGTTGTAGCCCTTTAGTTGAATTATTCCATTTAAATGAATATCCTAGATTCTCAGCAAACTCGAGAATTTCCTTTTCAATTTTGAACAAAGAAGTCTTTTTAATAAAATCTATTTTTGCTTCATCATTTCTTTGTAGATGTGTGTTAGTTTAATGACAAAGAAGGATGGCGATCATTGCTTAGTGAAAATATCCATCATATTCATCGAAGAGAGTTGTCAGGAAAACTTGTTCGTCAGTGATATTTGCTGTAAAATCTGATTCAGTTTACTATGAATATGCTCTTTTTTGATTGAGGCTATTGTTATGAGATGCATCGATACTTTTACTTGGAGTTGCTATTAATGGGCTCTATAAAATATCTAAAGTTTCGAGTTTATAAGGCTTGTTATCGTAGAAAGATGATAATTATCGTGAGTGATTTCTGACTCTACTTTATTGCTTGCTCAGATTAAAAAGGTTGATGTTGTTATTACTGATGGTATTTTTAATAGTCCCAGAGCTAGGCTCTTATTCCCCAAGAGTAATGTTGGATTTGAAAGAATTTTTCTCTTCTTCCTCCTCATCCTGCCCAGTCTAGCTTAAAGCATCTTGCGGTCTAATGAAAATTAAGATATTTTACTCACATAAATAAAATAGGAGATTCGAATAACAATTTTTTTGAAATAAAGAAATGTAAAATCAAAATATTCAATATACCTTGTAATGTATGCGATTTTTGCTTTGTGAAATGTTGTTCCATGCAACTACTTTAAAGGATGAATTTCCTGTCTTTCTTCAGTTCTGTCTGATGGAAAATTAGTCTATTCTAAGAATGAGTTTTTGATCGATTTTTCAGCATTGGCGGAGTTTTCAAAGCTAGGAAGAAGAGATTTAATTAGCTTCATGTCAGGGAAAAAAAAGAGTTAGTCTTAGCAGATGATTGATTTGACCTAAATAATGAAATAATAATAGAAAAAAGCATTAACAAATGAGAAAGAAAATAAATCTGCTAGCGGATCAAATTTTTACTTAAAATTAATCCTCTGTGATGGTGCCAGTTTTATCGAAAAAAACATGGCTAGTCAACGACATATCAGCAATCGAAGTGCTTCTTGTAAGTTTGTAGATATTATCATTTTTCTGTGCTTCTGAAGTATTATTTGGTATGTTTGAATTTTCTTTGAGTGAGTCATCTTTTCGTGTTGACTGTTCTTCTTTTTTGTCATTTTTTCTACGTTCAACAGACTATGTGTCTTTATGATTTCTGTATAACTTTTCTTAATAAAGATCATTGCAAAGATCAATGAAGTCTATCATAGCATAAAACAATGGAGGCAGAATATTCAAATAATCCATCAAATAACTCATAATATAAGCGTCAAGGCTATTTCCTCCAAGACTTGAATTTGGTTGATTTCCACAGGGATTGAAGGAAAAGAACAAAATAGATACCTTTCAAAAAAATAATTATTTTCTTCAGCAAATTTTACAAATTAGTGCGTGTGGCTTACAATAATGTTCAGAGCGATTTGGAAGAGTGAAATAATGTAGAAAGTTTATGCTTTGCTGGTGAAAAATGATTTCCTAAGAGCAGTAGATCCTTTGGTTTATTTGTAGATGAGACAGTCATGACCAGCGAAAACAACTAACCCATAGATCCACTTGCAATTACGAAGAATCGATCCACGGAAAAGCAGATTGGAAGGATCTAATTCTTCACCTTTTGGATCCTTAGCTATTTTGATAAATCCTCTGAAATTCAAGTTTCTTTTCATCGAGGAATACTCAATCTTTCCATTTAGTATTTTTCTGTACTCAAAGACGCTCTGCTTTATCCTTGAACCATCGGACACTAACAGATAGCAAAGAGATAAAAATTGTTTAAATATTAGGGTGTTTGAAGTTTATTTAAAAAAAAAGAAAACAACTTAAAATGCTCTTGCTTTACCTGATGTTACAGAAGTAGGTTTTTTGATCATCTCATCAAAAGTCCCTCGAATCATAGAGCAATCAACAGTGATTCTCCCTCCTTAGCTTTCGAGAATTATTAAATCAGCTGGTATAGTCTCTCCTCGCTATACTATGACGATATCTCCAATTTGTAAGTCTTTCTATTGGACTTTTTCTGTTATTGGAATTTTTTCTGAATTGAATTTTTGCATTTTTTCCTCTAAACCCATGACTTATTCTGCTTTCTTATTCGACTTAACTTGACTTTGCCGTGCTCTTCTAGAAGATAAGTAAACATTTTTTACTTTGATATTCATGTTTTCTAGCGATTCTCTGGGTTTATAAGCACCTTGTTTTGGAGTAATAGTTGATATTTAATTCGCTTTAGCACCTATCACTGGAAGTTATTTATAACTTCCAGAGGATATCTACTTTTAACTCGCAGGTTTAAAAATTGTTGGACCTAATTTAACTGCAGCAGGAGTCAAATTTGTCATGCTTTGTATATTAGAAGCAAGTTTATTCTAGCTTGTAAGTAGACTTTATCGTTTATCTGGTACGATAGGCTGTGTCATATCGCCAGGATTTATCGATCTTGGAGAAAACGTCTTATTTTCTTCGAGAGGAATTGGATTGTGCTCTAACGAAGGAGGGTACGAATTTAAGGATTCTTTGATCGCAGGTTAATTCAACTTTTAAGGCACTGAAAGTTACATGACTTCGCTATTGTGATTGTATTAATTGAGAATATTGTTTTCGTTGCTACTGTGTGCTGGATTCGACGATCTATCAGGGTTGAGTTGAATCTCTTGCATGATTTGTGCATTGAAGGCTTTAACTTTCTCGTAAGTTTTGTTAAGACTCTTGAATTTTGTTATCAGCTAAACATTCTGATGGTCTTGTTGTCTCTTTCTTTCTATTTCAAAGAAAATCTCTCTGCAAAAGAAGACAACCATGCTGATGATAACTGGAATCAAGTAGATCTAGAATAGCTCTTGTCTGTTATTGTAATAATATTGAACAATAGAATGTAATGTATTCTTCTGAACAAAAAAATAATCTAAATTCGCTACATTGTATATGAGTAGACGTTATGAAGCAGATATGAGCTAGACCAGCCATAGATCATGCCTAAAAGAGCTGTGCCTAGAATCAGCCATGTCCCGATTCTCCTGATGTATTTCACTAGCACTCGAGGGAAGAAACTCCAAAACTTTTAACAACAATAAAAAAAACAATATTTTGAAACAAAAATTAACTTAGTTCTACTAGAACTCTTGAGCAAAAATTATCTAAAAATGAGAGTAAAAAATTAGAACAAAAATTATGTCGGCATACCTCAATTTCCCTTAATCCGATTCTGTTCGTCATGCAATCTTTTCCCTTGTTGAATCCCTTCAGCTGAATTACTTCTCCATTCTCTATTTCAATCTAAACACCATTCACACAAGAATTAGAAGATTTATTTTTTTAGGTTTTTTTAAAAATGATTTGAAAATACTGTTTTATCAAACTGCTAAGCTTTCTACTAAATAGAAGTACTGCCTTCTTCTTAGCTTTCATCTTCCCTTAAAAGCCAATCCCTCAGCTTAAGCTTTATCAAGGCGATCATGTGCTTCTTTGGTTTAAGCAGCTCCTTACAAAAACTCTTTTTAATAATCTCTTTTCTTTTATCTTAGCTTGTTTCTCCTTTTTTTGTTTCACTTTTCAAGTCAAATTGAAACAATTTGAACAGAAAATAGCATATCTTTTCCATTCATTTTTTTCAACAAATAATTAAACCCCACAAAAGTCAAAAAGATCACAAAAAGAACTTTTAAGCTAATTGTTATTCAAAAGACATTCTCATTCCATTTGCAGAAAATCTCCATTCAAATAAAGAACTAATCCTATTTATCTTTATCAACATCATTTTTTCAATTTAGGAGCTCCAGCTGCGAGTATTTCCTAGGATAAAATAAAATAGCGAATATGAATTTTGAACATTAATAGTAAAAAAAAAAATTAAATAGAATGAAACGATCCTTTTGAAATAATAATCTTAAAACATCAACTAATTAATAATAATAATAATAATAAATGGCACATTCAAATAAAAGAAGTCTAATAATTTGAGAGAAATTGAAAATCCCCATGTCCTTCTTAATTTTGCTTGAAGAGAAAAGAAAAATAATTATTTTGAGTTTACATATTCGAGGCGGAATTTTGTATTTTTGATTTATGGGAGATTGAAAGGAGGTGACTAAGCAGGAGGCTCAAGTAAATAATTAGTGAATGTCCCCTTTTTTTATATTGAAAAATTAATAAAACAAAAAAAAATAAAACTGAAAGCATGTATGTTTAGCTTAATCACCTTGTTCATTTTGCGATACTTAAAAAGAGGTACAACTAACCATCCAAGAGGAGTATCGAAAGCATCAAGAAGGGAAATGAATATTTATATTGATTCAAGCTACTTGAATTCATATTCCCATTACATTAGAAACAGGTTCACGCTGAATGGACTTTCTTTGTTAATTATAAGTGAATTTTTATCTGCCCCAGTAGATGTTCCTAAGGATTTTCTGAAATTGCAAAGTTTACTAGCTGAGTCATTCATGACAGAGTTTTCGATAATTACACTGCATGAGATATTCACAAGCGAACATTTTGAAGAATCTGCGTTTTTTAAAGTCTTGAATTTGATAATAAGTTATTCGTCTTATTCATTAAGATTTGGCACATTGGATTTTTTAGGACCTTCGGGGAATTTTGGTTTTTAAGGTATTTCAGGCTGGGGTTTCAAGTTTTATGAAGAATTCTTTGAGTTTTAAATTGGATTATTGTTGGAATTTTCTTCTTTCTATGGAGGTTATCGGGGATTAGGTATTAAAATTGTGGATTTCTGTTATTATTACTATTTAGGAGGACCTGGAGGAGACGCAAAATTTGACATATCAACTCTGTTTGAACTTTCTTATTAAGAGTTAGAATTTTAGATATTTCTTGGGTTATTACTCTGCAAGTAAACATAACAAAATGAGAAAATAAACAATAATTAAAGATGCAACTTACAGGTTTGTATGGTTGTTAAAGACTAGATAAATCAAGTTACATCTGTGGTTTCTTGTCTTTAGGAAAAATAGGAGTAATTTCCTGTTTTGTGCAGTTAATAAGTTAAAAAGTCGTAAGAAAAAAGGATCTCAATTAAAGTTTAAGATAGTTTGAAATTACCGAAGTAAGATGAATGTTTGAGTAGATTTTCCTGCCATAATATGGCGGAGATAATGCTGGAGGTTCAAATAGATAGGAGTTATAATCCCCCAGACTGAGATTTCTATATTTAAATAGCGGCAACACTTGCCAGCCGACTTAAATACCATCCTCTCCAAAGAAGTTAACAACAATTTCAAATTATTCTAATTCTTCGTAGTTATATTTCTCAACTAGATCATAAATGTCCACATTGAAATCAATAGAATAGCCTAGATCCTGGATAAACTTTTATCCTCTTAAAGGTACACCTGCAACATCTCTAGAATCAGTACACTATTATCCCCTGACATCTTTCACAACCTACAAAAAATCAGTTATTTTGTGATTCTTTCAATCAAGAAATCTAAAAATAAAATTATTTACATCTTATCCCTTCACTAATGCTAATCTGATGGAGACCTTTGAGCCTACCTTAGCTTCGTAACCATCTAGAATTCCTAATTTAAGTTTAAATGCATGCAGATTCTCGAATTATTTTAACGGCAGCTGATTTCTTCTTGCTCTCTCACTTTCAGAAGTGTTTTATTTTAAAAGTTTAGCTTCGTCAAAATCATCAAACACTCCATCTCCATTCTTTCTCTGAGAAATTTCATTTTTATTAATACAAAAAAGGGAGTAAGTCAGTGTGTTAAGATGAATATTAAATCATTTAGGTGTAAACAATCAACCATATTCTTCGAAGATTGATTTCCAGTAATTTGAGATTGCATCATCATGGAGTCATTATACTCCTCTCCGTCGCTATCTTAGCAAGGAAGTGGAACTATTTCCTGTTTTAATCAAATACATATTTTTTAATCAAATAAAATATTTTTGTTTTTGTGTTTTTTACGAAAACCATCAAAAGATCCAGAGGTGTTTTGGGTTCCGAAAATGGAGGTTTTTAGGAAGGTGGCTGGAATAAACATTTTGTAAATTTTCCTTAATTAAATCGAAAATCTGTAAAAAGTGGAAATGCCAACCATCCTAGCAGTTTAGAATCTTAATTGGAGAGATTGAATAGTAGCTTGAATTTCTAGAGATCAAAGTTTGTAGTGTATTCTCCAACAAAGGGCTTCATATCAACTTCGAAATCTCTGGCAGCCTTTCCTAGTAGCTTCGATATATCAAAAACAGACCTATTTCCAGATATCTAGCACGAAAATGAGCATTTTTAGTTATTCTAATCTGAAAACACTTCTTCCCCATGCATAAGAGCACCTCTAAGAGTCACTTGATTTCCATATTTTTCTAATAAATTTTTCAGAGCTCGAAATTTAAACCGAAATCCTCCTAAGCCTTAGATTTCATTAACATTATGGTGCTAGCGAACTTACTAAGTTATCAAGGTTGACTTATCGTCTAGAAGAGATTTATCCAGAGGAGGTAAAATCCCATCAAAGGCATCTTAAAAAGGAACACTGTAGTGAATTAGTTTTGTTGGTTTTACAGTTTCAAATGGCAAATTCACGATATTTTTAGAACTATCTATCCAATTGTACTTCTATTAGAAAGTGTAAACAACAAATCAAACACACAAATACACCTGCACATATTCCTTTCTCAATTTGTTACCTTTTTCGAGAGATTCTCAAGTTAAGTCCTAACAAGGTTTAGATGTGTAGCTGTGGTACCATATTCTGGACTGAATGGCGGAATTTTTCTCATGTTAAGCAATAAATCAGCTTCCATAGCTTTAAAGTATTCATATTATTCCACTTCCCCATTACCAGCACGAGGAAATTAATGCCCAAGTGCTGTGACATAAGGGTGTTCCAAATGTAAACTTGTCCCAACACCATCAGACATGGAATATTACGGTAGTTGCTTCAGTAGAAAATAAAGTTTAATTCAAAAAAGAAATAATTAAATATGGCATCAGTAATTTGAGGGAAAAGTGAATTACATTCTAAAGAGGAGGAAGGACTTGGATTGCAGGATTGGTGTTTCTTTGTCCAAGTAAGACCATTAGTTATTCAATACTGAAAGTGTGA
>Ga0302284_1000638_pt1 | contig 16048 bp, 19 predicted proteins | sample III_Fen_E2_1_FD_198760 | JGI IMG/M metagenome (GOLD analysis project Ga0302284, IMG submission 198760) | Peat permafrost microbial communities from Stordalen Mire near Abisko, Sweden - III_Fen_E2_1 | ecosystem: Environmental > Terrestrial > Soil > Wetlands > Permafrost | place: Sweden: Abisko...
TTATTTTATCACATGCCGGACGTGTTTCAAGTCTGTCATCAAGGATACTTAGTTTCACTGAATTATTATATTCCAGGGTAGTTGTATCTTTGGTAGCACTTGACAACCAAACATTAAACCGGCCTGATTTTGAAACCACCACATTCCATTCAGCTGTATTGCTCGAAGGATTCACAATATCATGATAACAGTCAGCTTTCTCAACTTTTAATGAAATTGTGCCATCCTTCTGTTGCACTATCCTGTTCTGAACTATTTTGTCTTTCGATAATTTCTGCTCACTAATATTATTACATGAGTAAAGTAATGCTAACCCACTCAAAATCAACAACCCGTATGTTTTCCTGCCCATTTTTTAGTAATTTGATTAGTTAAACTCTCCTCTTTATAACGAGTTTAAAACAATTACAGTATATTAATTGTTTGAAATATCAGATTAAATTCAAAAATTTTATCTTCATAATTATTCCCTACGGAGTTTCTGAAATACCTTTGTGCGCCTTCGTGATAACCCTTAGTGTACCTTTGTGGTAAAAAAAAATCATTTAACCACAAAGGAACTCAAAGTAAGGCACAAAGTAACACAAAGGGAAAAATCCGGGAAGTTAGAGATTTAATAAGGCCCTTGAAACAAAAAATTCAATAAATAAAAAAAGGATATCAAATATTTGCCAGCTCCTTTAATGAGGCGACATGGATGGTGCTATTTTTTTTTACAGGATTCAAAATTAAAGCTTCAGCCACAATCTCAGAAATATCCGCAACTCTTGTGTTAGTAGCAGCTGAGAATGTCTTTTTGCAGAGTGGACAGGCTGTTGCAAGAATATCAGGACTATTCCTGGTCAATTCCATGGCTGCATCACAAGCTATTTTCTTTTTATCAGCGTAGCTAATTTTAGTGTTTGCAAGACTACCTCCGCAGCATAGTGAATTACCATCTTCGAAATTACTGCTCTCAAGCTTGGAAACATGCCTGAGCACCTCCTTTGGTTCATCATAAACAAGCGATCCTCTTCCAAGATCGCAAGGAGAATGATATACAACTTTTTTCCTCAGGAAATTCAATTTCACCAATCCGTCATCAATGAGAGTCTTAATAAATTGTGTATGATGAAGTACTTCCACATCAAGATAATAGCTCTCCTTAAATATTTTATAACATATCGGGCAGGAAGTAACAAGAGTGCGGGCACCTGATTTCCAGATCATCTGTGAATTAAAATTTATGAGTTCCCTTGCTTCTTTATCCTGACCAGCAAGCATTAATGGTCGCCCGCAACATACTCCTCCCTGCTCATCAATAAAACTGTAATTCACACCCGATGCATCAAGAATTTTTATCATGGAATTCTTAATAGTTGGGGTAAGGTGTGTCATACAGCCTGCAAAATATAGAATATCAGCTTTTGCGGGATCATTTCCCCGAAGGAAATTATAATTAACAGAAGCAGGTGATTTTTCTGAAATAACAGTCTGTCTGCTCCGGAAATATCCTTTATAAATATTCCTTATATCATTTTCAGCTTCACCTTCTCTTCTCTGGATCATCCTGATCGGAGAAAGCTCTATTCCAACAGGACATTTCTGATCGCATCTGCCACACATCAGACAGTTATGAGCAATTTCAGAAACGTCATCGTTATTTCGGATAGCTTTCATCAGGTAGGCTGACTGAATATTTGTTATCCCGGCTGAAAAATTAAGCTGGCATGCATCGATGCAAATCCCGCATGAAGAACAGGAATAAGTTTGAACCTCAGTATAGGTACCTGCCTTATCTCCGGTCTTTATTCCTGAATTTCTCATAAAAATCAGGAATAATTCCGTTGGGATATGCATATATCTTGTAATAGGAAGAAGAATGAAAAAAGTTCCTAACGAGATGGAGTAAAGCCACCAGAAAGGATACGCCAGTTGTTGTGCTGGCAGAAAGGTGGCGAGCCAGTTGCCTAACGATCCTGTAAGAAAACTTCCAGTACCATATGCACCGCTTGTGAAACTTTCAGCCAGGAGCCGGCTTGGAAATATAAGCCATAATGAAGTAAGGGCAATTCTGTCGGTAAGCTTCAGACGGGTAGTCTTTTTCATACCAACAATTTTTGAGTAGAACCTTTTTATAACAGCCAGCAACAAACCTGAGAGGATAAAAGCAAGGATCAGATCCATAAGAAATCCATAAGCTGCCTCAAAACCCATCCTGCCATGATCGGGATGGAAGAACCTGAAAAAAATTGCTTTATAAGGAGCGTTAAGATGCTTTACTCCAAATATATCGGCTTCAATAGTGCCAAAGAATATAAGTAAAAACCAGCCGAAGGCAAGACTCATATGCATATAACCCAGGCGAAGGTTTGTCTTCAATATCTTCCTGTGTATCAGACTCTCCATGAATATCTCTTTAAGACTGAGAGCAAAAGCGTTCCCGAAGAATCCTCGCTGCAGCCTCAGCTTATCAGGTTTCGAGAGGTCGCGGAACCATAGAATACTTCTTGCTACTACATAGATAAGAATGAAGTATAAGCCGATATTAAATGGTATTACAAAAGGATCAAATTGCATATTCATCTGATTTTTGAAATGCCTGTTTAGCCAGGATTACAACATTTCTTGTATTGACACCGCGGGGGCAGACCATTGTGCATTTACCGCATAGCATGCACTTTTTAAGATCCTGTCTCACACTCTTATTTTCTCCTCGTTTAATAAGTATATGAAGCTCCCTGAGACTGAATTTTGTATGATTACCGGTTGTACACGTTGCAGAGCATCCACCACATTCGATACAAAGCCTGAAACTTGGTTCTCTTTCATAAATGTAGTTGGCTATCCTTCTGTCGTTAGAATCATAATCGATCTGGCGCCCCTGCGATATTTTAAAACCGAAATTATTCATTTTATGACTTACCATCTTTTAAAAAATCAATTACTTCTAAAACAGCTGAACGTGCATGAGAAATAGTTTCTGTAATATTCATCGGTGCAGTACATGTACCCGCGTAAAATACGCCTTCAATATTACTTTTATTGCTGCTGGTATGATTATCTGTTGCAGCGAAGAATCTGTTTTCGCCGGTTCTGAGACCACCAATTCCAGCAATTTTTTTCCCGCCATCAGACATTTCCATCCCTGCCATAAGAACAAGCATATCGAGCTTCATTTTAAGTGGTCTGCCTGCAAGCGTATCTTCAACTTTTATTGTTAACTTATCGTCTATTGTTTCGCTAGCTTCAGATACCTTGCCTCTGATAAAGTTTACTCCCCATTTTTCCTGGGCTTCACGGTATAGCTCTTCATAAAATGCCCCGCCCATCCTCATATCCATATAAAAACAAAAGACTTTCGATTCGGGCAGCTGTTCGCGTATCTCAATAGCCTGCTTAACAGCAGTCACACAACATAGTTTAGAACAGTAAAAATTTCCAACTTTTTCATCACGCGATCCTACACAATGAATGATTCCTATCGTTTCCGGAACAGAACCGTTGACTAAAACAATCTCTTCCCGGCGGAACTTCTCCTCCAGATCAGCGGAAGTAATTACATTGTCGTAAATACCATAACCATATTCTTCTTTCCTGGCACTCTTAAAAAGATCAAATCCTGTCGCAACAATAACTGCATCAGCATTCAGCTCTTTTCCTTTATTGGTAGTAATCAAAAATTTATTTCTGTTCCTATGAAATCCTTCTATTGTGGTATTTGTCAGCAAACTGATCCCCTGGTTCTGACTAAGCCTGTCCAGATACTCTTTTACTTCAGAGCTCTTCCTTCTGTCGGGAAAAAGTTTATACCAGTTATTCAGGTGTCCTCCAGTTTTGGACTCCTTTTCAATCAGGCTGACTTCAATTCCTGAATGTGATAACTGACCTGCAACCTCAAGTCCAGCCACTCCGCCTCCAATGACAACAACATGCTTCTTCATTAATAATCAGACATTTATTAGGTTGTGGTTTTTTGTATGTGAAGGGATTACCTCAAGATTATACTTATCTTCCGGAGAGTACTCAATTCCAATTTTATCAAGAACAGGTTCACAATCTGTCTGATGCATCTGCAGCCCCAAATCCCATGGATCATAGCCAAGGACCAGACCTGCAACTTCTTCATATGTAAATACAGGTATTCCTTCTCCGTTCTGACCATACCGTTTTCCTTCCATCTCATTTATGACATATTGCCATCTGTCGAGGAACATGGGGCAACCAGGACAATTTGTAATTATCATATCGGGTTTAAAGGGCTTCATCGACTCAAATTTTTCTTTGGAACATGCAACAGAAAAGCCTCTGTTCGCCTGTACAAGATATTGTCTGAAACCGAAACCGCAACAGTGCCTTCTTTCAGGATAATCAATTATCTGACCTCCCCATTCTTCAATCATTCCTGCAAGAACATAGGGATATTCAGCACCACCGACTCCTTTGGAAGGGAACATCTTAGCGTAATGACAACCTATATGATCAACGACTTTCAGTGGTTCTCCGGTATTCTTATTTATAAGCTTATATTTGGCTTTTGCAGCTATTTCCTTTCTGAATTTATAGATTACATCACTTGCATGAGCAAGGTTTTTTGGTTTTTCAAATTCCCTTCCGGTTGCTTTTTTAAGCTGTTTTCTCACTTTTTCCTCTACTTCCGGGAAATGATGCCAGGTATCAAGGATTTCGGTATAAAGACCAAATGAAGTTATACACGATGGTATATAATTGGAGTAACCAGCTTCTGTCATAAGAGCGAATTGACGGGCTACCACCGTCATTGCTGTTTCAACAGGCACAACATCTCCATGGTACCCAATTCCGGAACATGTTGTATGACAGGGATGTTCATAAACATCTTTTTTCAATACATCCCTCATAATCCGAAGAAATGCGACTTCAGAACCCGGAAAAAAATTCTGCCTGATACAACTCCTTACATAAAAAAATTTATCATCAGCGATCTCCTTCTGATATTCACTCCAAATGGCTTTTTTACCTTCCAGCTTCATAATAAATAACTCTTTTATCTTGTGTGGGTCCCGTTGTTAGTCTTATATATATGTCTGAAATATTCATTATCAATACCTTCCGTAAGTTCGAGATTCATCTCTTTTGCCTTACTCTTTGAAAATGATTCAATCTTCTCATATCGTTCCAGGCCGCCGGTAACCTCAAATATCTTTCTCAATTCGTCAAGGGTTTCTTCTGGAATTTTTCTCAGAATGCCAGGTCCGTCACCTTTATAATTTCCACCTAACCTTTTAAGAAGATCAGCTTTATTTTCCTGAACCCATTCCCATACAGGTCCTTGTTCGGGATGCATAGCCACAGTAATTCCATCCAGGTAGACACAATAACCGGTGCTGAGAATCCAGTCACCTACTGTTCTTTTAATTGCCAACTGTTGTCTTCCCTTTTCCGACTCCACAAAGTATCCAAGTTCCTGCGACAACCCACGCAACGCCATAATTATCAGTCCTGGAGCATTTCCGCGCGGACAACGTGTTTTGCACGACATACATTCACCGCAATACCAGATTGTTTCGGACTTCAACAGTTCAGTTATTTTCTCGTCGTCTTTTGTCTGAACTTCATCAACTATCTTCCTGGGATCATAATTATAAAACTCTGCAGCCGGACAGATAGCAGTACAGACACCGCAATTCATACAGGCATTCAGGCCTTCTTCAAACCTGACATCTTCAAGCAATAAATCGTATAGTTTCCCCATGAGCCTTTCTGATGGATTAACTGAGAAGGTTACAACAAAGGTAACTTCTATTCATTGAGGCGGAAAGTAGCTTAAAGCCTATTTAAATTGGGTATTTATACGTATTAGCAAGGCGTGAGGCGTGAGGCGGAAAGGCATAACGGTTCAACGGTCCAAAAGGTTGAGGTTGAGACTGCATGACTGTATGACCGCAAGACTCAAGACCGCAGGACCGCAGGACCCCGAGACAATTTCAAAGTTTCTTCCGCGATTTGAGAATAAGCTTCTTATTTACATAAAAAGTAAGCCATGCACTTCCGGCGCCGATAATAGCGGCGGCCAGAACATCGGAAGGATAATGAACACCCAGGTACATTCTTGAATATCCAACTGTGCCGGCCCAGGTAAATGTGGGTACAATAATATACCATTTTGGATATGAAAGACTCAGTGAAGTGGCTAATGCAAAGGCAGATGAAGTATGACCCGATGGGAATGAAGGAGAACCAGCCCTGGATTTTTGCTTAATATCAGGGTATGTCACAAAAGGCCTCTCACGGTTTATTGTATATTTTAAGGCAACTGTGATACCGGAATTTACTACTGTCGCTCCAATAGCGACAATTGCATTCCTAAGAAGTTTGTCATCGTGTTTTATCAGACCTGTGGCTCCCATTCCCGCAGGGATTAAAACAACCAGGTAAGATTCAGAATTGGAAACAAATTGGAAGAATTTATCTGCAGGAAGTACTTCAGGGGAATTTATTGATCGAAGAATCCTTATATCCAGGTTTTGAGAAAAAAGAGCAACCGGGAAAAACAATAAGGTAAACAGAATAAGCTTTTTTAATATCATTGATCAATTCATTCAATGACAAAGATTAAGACTCAACTTTTTTAATCTGTTTTAAATATTTCTCTATATCTTTTGTCAGTTTTTCAGGTATTGTGGTGGGGGAAAACCTTTTTACAGGAATTCCATGGGAATCTATAAGAAACTTTGCGAAGTTCCATTTAATATTTTTACCAAAATGTCCGGGAAGCTTGTTTTTCAGATATTTATAGATTGGATGAGCATTCTCTCCATTAACTTCAATTTTTGAGAACATCGGGAACGAGACTCCGTAATTTACAAGGCACCCTTTCGAGATTTCCTTATCAGTACCTGGTTCCTGATTTCCGAACTGATTACAGGGGAATCCAAGAATTATAAATTCCTGGTCCTTAAATTTTTCATACAGTATTTCCAATCCTTCATATTGCGGAGTCAGACCACATTTACTGGCAGTATTAACTACGAGCACAACTTTTCCCTTATAACTTTCCATGCTGATATCTTTGCTCTGGAGGGATCTGGCAGTGAATTGATAAAAGTTGTTTTCCATGTTATGCATTTTTGACAAGATAATTCTATTATGTCAAACTTGCATTAATCAATTACATATGCAGTTAACATAATTTTGGATTTCGGATTGTTTTCACTGGCTTTTTTTCCTGATTCTTTTCAGGTTAGTACTACTTCAATTTGCTCTTTAAAACAATCATTTTAAGTATATTATCGACATCAGTTTTATCCTTTACAATAAATGAGACCGGCCTGATCAGACCGTACCTTTTTGCTGTTTTAAATTCTTCTTTTACACGAGTTGGCAGATCGCTGTTTTCAATGATAGGTTCAGCTTTATTACCAAGATAGAAGGTAATCCGGAAAGTATCAGTTAAAATACTCGACCAAAAAATGGTTTTCTTTTTGTGTACAAATTTAAATAGCCATTGCTTCCCGTCATTATAGAAATTCCAGCTGCCCGAGGCATCGGGATAGTTTTCAGATAAATAACCCATTATTTTTTGCCAGTGAACTTTATTTTCACCTATTAAAGAAAATATATAATCATCTGTCGGGATAACTGATTTGTCAGAAAGAACCGTTTTTTCATTTTCAGCCATAATCGTTTATATCAGTAATTAAATATACCTATCCAGAAACAAAAATTCCTTTTCTTTTTTCTAACCGTTATGTAATAAATGATATATTGCATTAGATTAATTAATTAGTTGTTCCAATGTGTTACTTTGTGTTTGACTTTGTGATCCTTTGTGGTTAAAAGCTTTTTTCGACCACAAAGGTGCTCAAAGGTCTTCACTAAGGTTCACAAAGGATTAATTAATATTTATTTAAGATCACATTACATCCTTAACACATCTGAATCCAACTCCAAAATCGACCCGGCCGGGTGAAAGACCATTCCTATAATAAGTCTGAACAGAGATCTGTCAGTTTAAACTCTTCAGATTAGATAAAGCTTCGGGCGAGAATTTAAGAACTCCTGATATTATGCTGCATTCTTCCAGGTCTTTACACTCTCCGCAGGTTTTAAAGCCTTTAGCTGCTGCACAGACTCTGATCTGGCACATGCTCCAATGACCTAACTTCACCCCTTCCTCTCTGCAGCCTGTACAGTTTATCATGTCAGGTGACATATCAGGTGCATTATAAAGGGTTTTCCATTTTTCTGCAGTTTCTTTTCTGAGTTCATCACTGTTACTGATTGTTGCTATTCGTGCTTCGCAGGTTGCACAATTTAGTCCGCAGCATGAGATAAGTTTTTCCATAACTAGTCCTTTTTAAGTAGATAAAGTAAATAAAGCGTGTTGACGATTTATTGATCAATTTTCACTTATCAAGTTACATATTTTTGGGAAAAACAAAATATAAATGGAGAAAAAAGTATTTTCCAGAGCTTACAGGTACAGATACTATCGAATATCCAGATAAGACAGCTTACCAAAAAATTTCAATCACAACCCTGTAATAGATTGAAGCTCCATATGAGATTAATATCAGAGCTTATCCGGACGGAGTGAAGAATTCTTTCCATCCCTTCCGGAAAAGCCGATATAACATATAAAAAGTTGGTTTGTAAATAAGGTTTCTAAACCTCTTATTCTACTTCTGCTCTGTAGTTAAAACTCTTGAAAGAGCCAGAGGAACTTCTCCCTCAGAATATACCGCCTTACCAGTCATATTTGTATCACTTACCATTTTCAGCATTACCTTAATATCCTGTCCTTCAAGGAAAACAGAAAACATAATACTGTCATTTACTGTTTTAACATTATCTCCAGGAAGTTTATACTCATTTCCTGTAAAAGACATTGTGGTGGTGTGTTTTTGCTCAGCAAAACCGACAACAATTTTTCCTGATGAATATCCTTCAGGTGCATATGGGGCAGCAAATTTCCAGGTGCCGACAGGGTTAATTTTATTACTGTTTTGTCCATTCACCCCAATAACAAAAAGAAATGAGATAACCATTAAAGTTAAAATTCTATTTTTCATATTAATTTGGATTTTTAGATCGCAAATATAGAAATCTAATTAAGATTGTCGCTCGATTTAATAATAATTTTGTTGTATAAAAACTTCTGATTCCATTTTTTCTTCATAAGTAAATGGCGGATTTGTCATACTATTAGCAGATCAGGACTTCAGAAATAAGTTTTCTATTGGGGTTTGATTTTTTCGAATAGGGGCAGCAGCTTATTTTTAAAGCAATCCTTTATCTGAGTTTCATTTTCCGCTATTGGTTTTACAGGAATGAGGTCCATTACCTCATTTACAGTCAATCCAGACTTGTACATTAAGTTCAAAGAAGCTTTAAGGGTTTCCTGTATAGAATCACTGCATTCCTTTTCATTCAAACCTATTTGCATGCCTATTGCCTGAAGTTCTTTCCATTGAAACCAGAAGTAAGTTGGTAACATAGCTGACATTATAGCAAACCCTTCAAGTTTGTTTTCGGCAACTTCAAAAGTATGCCCCAACAATCCAAGTATTTTTAGTAAATGTTGTCTTTCGGAAACTGGAACATCTTTGTTAAAGCAAACAGGATTATATCCTTCATTGATATAAGAAGTGGCATTCGGGATGACCCTAACAATCATTTGTACATGGTTCAGTTTAGAACCAATCTTTTCAATGGTGATTTTTGGAGCTAGTGAAATCACAATAGTGTTCTTGTTCACATCACTTTGAATTTTTTCCAGAGTTTCCATTATCACAGGTGGGTGAAGTGCAATAAAAAGGTAATCTTGCTTTGCAGCAATTGAAGCAGAATCAACAGTTGTAATTTCAGGAAACGACCTTTTTAATGAAGACAGTACATCAGCATTTGTATCGTAAACAATTACAGCTTTGAAGTCTTCTCTTTTATTCAAAAAAGCCTGTAGGAAGATTTTTGTAACTCTTCCTCCACCAATAAAACCCAGAGATTTTGTTTTCATAATTTTGATCTTTTAAGATATTAGACTAGCAGTTAAACATTAGAACCAGAGGTGTTCTTTGTCATTTTCATCTATTAAAAAACTATATTAAATAAATATCCTACAATCATAATTCCTCCACCAACTATTCCTATAAATGTAAATATCAGAGGAAGCTTCAGTACTTTCCGAAGTATAATCATTTCGGGTAGTGACAAACCAATTACAGCCATCATGAAAGAAAGAGCAGTTCCCAACGATGCTCCTTTTTCAATTAGTACTGATACAATTGGTACGATACCTGCTGCATTGGAATATAATGGAATACCAATTAAAACTGACAACGGGACAGAATACCAGGCAGATTTACCCATAAGAGCTGCCATAAAATCTTCAGGGACATAGCCATGTACCCCCGCTCCGACAGCTAAACCTAAAGCTACATAAATCCATACTTTACCTACTATATCCTTAATGGCATCATAGCCTAAACTTATTCTGTTTCCGAATGTAATTTTTTCTTCAAATTCTCCATTATTGCCCACATGTGTCTCATATACCCATGGCTCTACCCATTTTTCAAGCTTCAGTAAACCAATTACCCATCCTGCAATGATGGAAATAACCAAGCCTGTTCCAACATATATCAATGCTACCTTCCATCCGAACATTCCATAGAGAAGGACTACAGCTACCTCATTGATCATTGGAGATGAAATAAGAAATGAAAATGTGACTCCCAGGGGGACTCCAGCTTCTACAAATCCTAGAAATAACGGAATTGCTGAACATGAACAGAATGGAGTCACTATTCCTAATGTTGCTGCCATTACATTACCGGTGAAGGTCTTCTTCCCCTCAAGTGCTTTACGGGTTCGTTCAGGTGTGAAAAATGTTCTGATAATACCTACAAAGAAGATAATAAGTGTAAGTAACATCATGACTTTTGGAAATTCAAAAACAAAGAAGCGGATAGCCTCAGTAAGGTGTGCCCCTTTAGTCATTCCAAAAACCGAATCAATTAGCCAGTTGGTTCCGGGTTGAAGATTATGATATATAATGTACCAGACAGGTAATAATAAAACAGGTAACCAGATATTTGTTTTAACGTTTTTCATTTCTATAAGAATTGATATTTCGTCATACTACGAAATAATTTTGCAAATTTTTTTATAAGTAAATCCTGATTATATAATATACACCAATAATGATGAAGACTAAGGCAATAACTCTTCTGAACCAGAGTTCAAATATTTTAATCTTATTATAAACCCCTCCTATTCCTGAAACTGTGTAAGCCAGCACCCATGCAACTATAATTACAGGAATCCCTGTCGCAATAGCAAAAATTACTGGTAGATATAATCCTGAAGTAGTTGACAGGGTTAATGGAACAAGCATCCCGAAATACAACACTCCACTGTAAGGACAGAAAGCAAGAGCAAAAACTATCCCTAGCAATAATGCATCAATAAACCGCCACGTCTTTCTCTTTTCCATCTTCTCTGAGAGCCTGCCAAAACCTGGAAAATTTATTCTGATAACATCAAGCATGAATATTCCGATTAGCAATAACAGCGGTCCGATGATTTTCTCACCATACCGCTGGAAAAATCCTGAGAATTTAAACTGGTCAGCGCCAAAATATATAATTAATGGAATCAGTGTATAGGTGATTGCTCTTCCAAGAGTGTAAGACAATCCGTTGAAAAAAACCCTGTTGCGATTTTCCAGATCTTTGGAAATATAACCGACAGCTGTAATGTTTGTTGCCAATGGACAAGGACTTATTGCGGTCATCAAGCCAAGTAATAATGCTGTCATCCAGGGCATGGAACTATTATCAAGCAGATTTGTAAGAAAATCCATAAGGAGATTTTGGCTTAAAAACGTAAAAAGAGAATAGTCTTTCTGAGAAACATTATTATTTAATCAGCGGATCTATCTTCGATTTCATGACCTCAGTGAATTTTTGTGGTTGGGAAACAGCATAAAGGAAACCTTCATTTGTAATATTGATCTTCTGGTCACCTTTTACAATTAGGAGTGTCTGGCTGTTTACACCCAATTTATCACCCATTGCTTTTCCTGTTGCTTCTTCAAGATTTAAAGCAGTAAAACTTATTTTTCCCGTTTTAACCTGATCAGCATAAAGCATCTCAACGTTTTTTCTGGCTTCTGCTTCCAATGTTTTGCAGGTTACACAGCGTATAGTCATGTGAAAGTAATAAACCTCAATATCCTCATTATTTGAAACAGCCTGTTTAGGCTTCTGTTCTGTCTGGGCATTACATGAAATTCCAGCCAATGTGATGAATAGGATACTAATCAAAAATATTTTTTTCATTGGATAGTTAATTATTGAGTTAGAAATTGTTTTATTTCAGCAGCTGATGGAATGCGGCCCTTTGCTACAACTTTTTCGTTTACGACCAAAGCCGGAGTTGTCATTATGTTGAATTTCATAATTTCAACAATGTCCTCAACCTTAATTATGTTAGCGTGAATGCCATTATCTTTTACCACTTTACGGGTAATTTCTTCAAGGGTTTTGCATCTTGAACAACCAGTGCCTAATATTTTTATTTCCATCATATAATGAATTGTTATTTTCTATCAAAAAAAGCTCCAAGCAACTCTTTTGCTTCTGCCCAACCGGTTTTATTTATACAATACTTAATATATGGGGGATTAATTTCACCTTGAATTAAACCAGCCTCTTTTAATTCTTTCAGATGCTGGGAGAGTGTTGAACGGGCAATGGGAAGTTCTTCTGCCATATCACCGCTGTAACAACACTTATCCGTATTCTTTACCAGAAAATCCATTATAAACACTCTCACAGGATGTCCTAATGCTTTTGAGTACCGGGCAATCTTTTCCTGTTTATCAGTGTACACATTCACCTTTTCCTTTATCTCCATTTCATTTAGTATTTCGTCTAATAACGAAACAAAATTACATAAAAATTCAATCCATCAAAAAAAAATAATGTTTTTTGTGAAATTATTCTCCTGACAGATTATTAAAAGAGAATCTTCAAGACTCTAGAATATTCAGAATTAATGATCAGCAGCCACCTGCAGCCTTTTTCTTTTTAGGAGCTGACTGTATCGCTGGTTTTGCAGTTTCGGAACTCGCAGACTGGGTTGCCTGCACGGTGGTGCCTCCTCCCAGTGCTTTCCCTGCGCTTACGCGAAAATCGTATTTGGCAAATTCTTCATCGGGACTTGTCGATGCCGGCTTCTGAGGATTAAGAATTGCATCGAACCAATAATTCAATCCGCCTTCGAGTACAAAGTTATTTTTATAACCAAGCTGTCTTGTAACCATCCAGGCCTCATTAGCTGTAATAGTACCGTTTGAATAGAAAATATTCATTTTAACCTCCTGGTTGAGAACATCGGTAAACTTTTCCGACAACAGATCAGAAACAGGAATATTTATTGCACCAGGCAGACTGAATTTTTCAAAATCGTCCTGACTTCTAACATCGATCAGCTGAAACGAAGGATCTTTTTTAACAATCATATCGGCAACAGTCTCTGGTGCAATGTATTGTGTGCGCGTATTTACTTCACCTAGTAATTGATCAGCTGTGAGTTTATACGGTTTTGTCTTATTCTGAGGGACAGCTGCAATAATAAGGCCCATTGGAATTATGAATAGTGCAAGAAGTCTGAGTGGTTTCATAATATTTTAATTTAGGTGTATAAAGTTTCTGGTTTCTGGTTGCTGGTTGCTTGTTACTTGTTGCTATCTTTTAAACCTGAATTAGTAACCAGGAACCAGCAACCGGCAGCATTCTCTTCTTTTGTCTTTTATTAATACTCTTCTCGCGGGAATTTTTTCTCGGCCAATTCTGCCACCCAGAACATTCCCAGTGCAATTATAATAAGCAAAAATGCAAAAACTCCGTCAGATAAGCCCAGAGTGGTGCTGATCTTTGGTGAACCCAGGAATTTGGCCATGTACATTCCATCCCAGATATTATATCCCAAACCAAAAATCAGTACTCCTAAAAATAATCCTCCGATGAAGACAAATGCATCAATTTTGCCGATCGATGCCCCGCAGAAGCTTGTTCCGGGACAATAGCCACCGATTATAAATCCGGCACCCATTATTATCCCGCCTGCAATAGCTGAAGTAAGATAAGTTGGATTAACATAAACAAGGTTCAGATCTACCCAGCCGAAGAGGCTGAAGAAAAGCAATCCAAGCATTGCTGTAATTGCAGCCGTAAAAAATACCTTCAGAACTACGGTATCATACCCATAAAAAACTCCTGCAAGTTTCCTGCTTGATGAAAACCCACTCTGTTCAAGTACAAAGCCAAAACCTATTCCAATTATAAAAGCCAGGAAGAGGTTTGTATTCTCTGATATTAATTCGTTTACTGATAATGGTCCCATATTAATTATTTTATCAAAATTATCTTAATCCTTTATTTCCATACAAAATTGAGGGGCTCAAAGGCCCAACGGCATAACGGCTTTAAAGCAAAACAAATTCTTAAAGTGTTTTCAAGACCATTGCGCCTTTGCGCTTTTAAGCCCTTACGCCGTTTCATATCCAGTTCTTCCTGAAAAAATACGCCAGTACATAAGCTGTTCCGAAGATCGCCATCATTGTTATGAAACCACCCAGCGACAAAACTGCCATACCGCTAAGCGCTGATCCGCTGGTACAACCTCTTCCAAGTTGAGACCCAAATCCAAATAGCACTCCTCCTGTTAAGGCAAGGAAAAGTCTTTTTTTGGAAGTTATATTTGGCGAATGTTCCACTTTTAATTTAAGGCGTCCTGCAAATGCGCCTGAAAGAAACCCACCAACAAGTACGCCTGTCATTTCAAAAACCAGCCAGGTTTTCATTGGATTACCCTGATGCGATTGTCTGAATTCTTTTACAAATCCTGATTTTTCAGAAGCAACAGGGGCAATTATATTCTCGGCGGTGACAACAACGCTTTTAATTGCTCCGCTTGCACCAAGTCCACGTCCTGAAACGAAGTTTGCAGCAAGAAGAACTATCCCTAACAGCACTCCTCCAACATATGGATTCAGGTATTTTGTTTTTTTTGTTTCCATTGAATTAACCATATTTTCTATTATTAATTTCTTATTCTTTTATTTTTATTAAGGCTTCAGACGTCGGGCTATAGGAAGCTGATGCCTGATGCCAGTAGCCTGTCGCCGTCAATACAGCCACCTGCTAACCTGTCCTGCATACACAATTATAAAACGCAGCATAAGGCTGCCAAAAATTACCAGTACTGCCGGAACAATTGCCGGTATATGGAACTTACCCAACTCCATAAATTCAAGAAGAGCCGGAATTAACATGCCAAGTATTACAACAAAAATCCAGAATGACATAGTATACGGTCCGCCAAGAAACAGTTTTGCGGCTTCAATCTGAACCTGAGTGCTTGCCAGAAACCCCATGAACATATGAATTATAAAAAACAGTTCTATTCCTATTAACACCAGATCTATTCTTGCAAACTGCTTACGTTCTGCTTTATCCTTAGACAGGATTAATGTCGCTGCAGCACCTGCTGAAAGTCCTGATGACAGGAACAAAGGTCCCAGAATTGAAGTATTCCAGAGAGGGCGGGCATTAAAGGCAGACAATAAAATCCCTGTATAGATTCCCAGAATAATCCCATAAATAAGCATGATCCATGCAAGGATTTTCTTGTACTTATTGAAGAAAGTCTCAATATCATAGATCCATTTAAACTTCCAATCCCAACGCGGAAATATATCCCGGATATGAAGGGCGCACCATATGAATGAAATCGGAGTGATCACCATCAATACCCAGGCACCCCATGACATTGGTGACTGCAACCTTATGTTTACATAAAGCTGCCAGAAAAACAGTTTATGCCTCAGGTCAATAAAAAGGGCTATTAATCCCAACACTAAAAGAACCGGTGCAATAAACGGTGTAATACGAATGGCCGTCCTGTAGTCATTTTCCCTGCCTCTGATAAAATAAAGAGCGGCAATACAAAGAATTCCGGCTGCCATTCCTCCGAGAAACAAATAAAGCGGAATCTGCCAGTGCCATATATTAAGTTGCGG
>Ga0302284_1000644_pt1 | contig 15978 bp, 17 predicted proteins | sample III_Fen_E2_1_FD_198760 | JGI IMG/M metagenome (GOLD analysis project Ga0302284, IMG submission 198760) | Peat permafrost microbial communities from Stordalen Mire near Abisko, Sweden - III_Fen_E2_1 | ecosystem: Environmental > Terrestrial > Soil > Wetlands > Permafrost | place: Sweden: Abisko...
TGCATTAAAAAAGATATTCAATAATATTCAATAAAATGCTATTTCTATAAAAATATTTTCGAAAAATAAAAAAAGTGAGAATTTTAAGTTTCTTGGAACTTCTCTATTAATTTTCCATTTTTGATTTGCACTTCCTCCAGAACAAACTTAATAAAAAAAATGGAAAAGTTAGGAGATTCAGACGGCTTTTTCTCCTCTTTCTCCTGTCCTGATCCTCACAACATCTTCAACAGGGGATATGAAAATCTTACCATCTCCAATGTCTCCAGTTTGAGCTGTTTTTAATATGGTTTCAATGACTGTCTCTGCATCTATGTCGTTAACTATTATCTCGAGCCTGGTTTTTGGTAGGAGGTCAACTTTATAGTCACGCCCTCGATAGCTTTCAGTTATTCCTAATTGCCGTCCACGACCTTTAACTTCAGTTACTGTAATTCCATTGCATTGAATTTCTTGAAGAGCTTTTTTTACTTCTTCAAATTTATCTGGTCGAATTACTGCAGTTATTTCTTTCATAATAACACCTCACACTTATTATATTCTGTAACCTGACTCTTCATGTAAGGTAATGTCAAGTCCCTCAGTTTCTTGTTTTGGCTCTACTCTTAAACCAATGGTTTTGTCTATTACGTACGCCAGGACTAATGTCCAACCACCAGACCATACAACAACTGTTCCAACATCGATTAATTGCCATACCATCTGCATAGGATTACCGTAGAATAAACCTACTCCTAATGAATTTATGATAGGTGCAGCAAATAAACCTGTTGCTAGTGCTCCCCATAATCCAGAAATACCATGCACAGCAAATACATCAAGCGAATCATCATATCCAAAGCGTGGTTTTAACCATGTCATTGCATAATATGAGAAGAATGATGTAGCGAATCCTATTACTAACGAACCAGCTACGGTAACAAAACCTGAAGCTGGAGTAATAGCTACTAAACCACATACTGCACCAGTTATTGCACCAAGAACAGTAGGTTTTCCAGTTTTTAAGATGTCTATTATCATCCAAGATATCATACCGGCAGCTGTTGCTGTGTTAGTTACTAAAAAGGCTGATGAAGCTAATCCTCCGGCTGTAAGTGCTGATCCAGCGTTGAAACCAAACCAACCAAACCATAATAACGCAGCCCCGATTACCGAGTATCCTAAGTTATGAGGTAGTAAACTTGTATCTTTTCTTGTGCCTAAATATATACAGAGGACTAATGCGGCTATACCGCAGTTAAGGTGTACAACTGTACCTCCGGCGAAGTCAAGAGCACCTAATTTGGCTAACCATCCTCCACCCCACACCCAGTGAGATATTGGAACATATACTAAAGTAACCCATAATGGCACAAATGCGAGCCATGCTTTAAATTTCATTCTACCAACCACAGCACCAGATATAAGAGCAACTGTAATGGCTGCAAATACTAATTCAAATGCTGCATAAATTGTTATCGGTATAGTCGGTGCCAACGGAGCTAGTGTAGCTGAACTTATTCCATTAAAGAACAAATTCGCTCCATTGCCAATAAATCCTCCTACATCAGTTCCGAATGCAAGTTGATATGCATATATAACCCATATAACACTTGTAATTGAGAAAGCTATAAGTGACATGAATAGGGTGTTTAAAACGTTTTCTTTTTTCACCAGACCTCCATAGTATAATGCTACTCCTGGAACGGTCATAAGCATTACTAAGGCTGTAGCGGTGAGCATCCACGCTGTATCACCAGAGTTGAGAGCTGTTGGATCCATAATTTTCCTCCTAAATAATTTATTAATTCTAAAGCTATTTTGATAATTTAAATTTATTATAATCCTATTTTTTTATAATAAGCATAATTTTCCTCTTAAATATTAAAATAATCTACTTCAATTTTCTTCCCCCAATTAATTAGTCACTCAAACTTTTCACCTAAACTTTTATGTCGGAACTCGGATGCAGGAAACATACTTCCGATATAATTAGTTGACTTTTTTGGTATATAAATGTTTTGAGTATCTATATGTGATAAAAATCTAAAAAAAAGAATTCATTATGAAATTTATACGAAATGTGAAAATTGAAGAGAAAAAGTGGATTAAATTGCTTTATCTCCTCTTTCACCAGTTCTTATCCTTATAACCTCATCTACAGGAGAAATAAAAATTTTTCCATCTCCGATATCTCCTGTTTTCGCTGTATCTACAATGGTCTGGACTATTTTCTCGAGATGTACTTCTATAGTCACAATTTCAATCTCAATTTTTGAAAGTAAATCAACTTTGTAGTCATGTCCTCTATAACTTTCTGTTATTCCAAGCTGTCTTCCCCTACCTCTTACTTCTTTTATTGTTAAACCATGGCAACCTATTTCTTCGAGAGCCTGCTTAACAACTTCTAATTTGTCTGGTCTTATGATCGCAAGTATTCTTTTCATAAAGTACACCTCAGAATCCTATTGTTATTTTACTATTCGTATAAAATCATTTATACCTATTCATGACAGTCTGTAACCGGATTCCTCGTGTAGAGTTAAATCTAGACCCTGTACTTCTTCTTTATCCTCAACCCTCAACCCAATTGTAAGATCAAGTCCCTTACCTATTATATAGGTCATAATCAGTGAATATGAAGCAATTACTACAATTGCTAGAAGCTGAATAGCAATTTGCATAGGGTTACCCGCTATTAAACCTCCTTTAATTGCACTATTAATCAGAGGAGTCGCAAAGAATCCAACAGCCAGCGTACCAACAATTCCACAGATTCCATGGATTCCAAATACATCTAAAGAGTCATCATATCCAAAACGGGGTTTAAGATGTGAAACTGCAAAGTATGCGCAAATAGAAGCTACAAATCCAATGATTATTGCTGCTGTAACATTTACATAACCAGCTGCCGGAGTTATCGCAGCCAATCCAGCAATAGCTCCTGAAAGTGCTCCTAAAATAGTTGGCTTACCTGTTTGAAGTTTATCCATAAGTATCCATGTCATCATTCCCACACAAGCTGCCAGGTTTGTAACAATCATAGCTGAAACTGCTAGGTTAGTGGCACCAAGTGCTGAACCTGCATTAAATCCAAACCATCCAAACCACAGAAGTCCAGCACCAATTATGGAATATCCTAAGTGATGAGGCAGTAGCTGTGCGTTTTTTCGAGTTCCTAAAAGCAATACTAAAGCCAATGCAGCCATACCACAATTTATATGGACAACTGTACCGCCTGCAAAATCAAGGGCCCCCATTTGTGCTAACCATCCTCCGCCCCACATCCAATGTGCTATTGGCATATAGACTATTGTTATCCATATGGGTATGAAAGCAAGCCAAGCTGAGAATTTCATTCTCTCAACTATTGCACCAGAAATAAGTGCAACTGTGATTGCAGCAAATGTCATCTGGAATACAGCGTATAATCCTGTTGGGATAGTTGGTGCATAGTTCGAAAGTGAATTTGATTCAACCACCCCTGCAAAAAGCGGGTTTGATACAGATCCTATTAATCCACCAATATCAGTACCAAACGTAAATTGATATCCGTAAACAAACCAGAGTATACTTACAATCGCAAAACTTACTAATGATAAAAATATAGTATTTAAAACATTTTCTCTCCTAATAAGCCCTCCATAGAAGAGTGCTAAACCTGGAATCGTCATTAAGATTACTAAAGCTGTGGATATTAACATCCAAGCAGTATCACCAGAGTTAATAACTGGTATCATTTTTGTTTCCTCCATAAATTTAAGTTTAGTTTAAGGTTTCCTGTATATTTATTTATAAGTCTCAATTCAGTTTTTCAAAATAATTGAAACCTACAATCTCAGGGTATACAAGAATTTCCATGATTTTTTGTTTCCTAAAAAGTTGATCGCCAAAAGGATAGAGGCAACCTCTTTCCGATATAATTTTTGTCTATTATTATATAACTATTGCGGTACAGATCGTAATGTTACAATTCAAAGAACAGCAAGCAATGTACTCAAAAAAATGATATATTTTTTTAAATAGTATATGATATAATTTAAAGTATTTAAAAAAAAATAAAAAAATTGGATATCAATTTTCTTTGTTTTTAATCTTCTCGTTTTTGTATCTATTGTAGAAAATTACAACAATTATAACTATACAAAAAGTAATCCCTAATATAGGACGTAATGCTAACAAGATAATTATTAATAATATCAATGCGATGTAAGCAACAATTTTAGCAATTTCCATTATTTTTCACTCCAAAATTTATCAATTTTTTAGAATATTTACGTAAACAATTAAACTTTTTCAACTTGATATCATAATAAAGTAGGTTAATGTTTAAAAAATTTATTAGAAATAATAAATATACATTCACCAATTAAATTCATAATGTTTTGCAATATTTATATCAGACGTTAGATTTAATGGCTGAATACTAAATCTAATTCATAGAACTTAATATCCAAATAAAATTAAGATTAATTGGAGGATTGTAATGAAATCAAATATTGTTAAAATTATTCGAAATTACAAATCAGAAAATGAAGAAATCCAAGACAATGTTAAAGCTGTTATTAAATCTGATGTGAGCTTTTTCGATCTCGATGTGGATATAAAAAGATTTGATTATGTTATAGTGCCTAACAAAGATGAACCATTAGTTGTTGATAAAGTTAGAGTTTACGATGGTCGTCCCCCTGGTCATAAAGAAGTGGTATTAATAGAGGAATCTAAATTCCTTGAAAACATTGGAAAATCTAGAAAGACTGCTCTTGAAGGTTTTCAAAGTGAATTAAGTATTACTCTAACTAAAGATTTCTCTATAAACAATTTTACTGTCGATGTATATTTAAACGCTTTAGAAAATGCAGTTGATAAATCAAACATTCCGAAAGGTGATAGGAATAAGCTGATAAAAAAAATTAGGGAAATTAAAGAAAATCCTTACATCGAAAATTTAAACACTACAGCGATAGTAGAAGTTAAACAGATTATTTTCCATTAGCTAATTTTCGATCCAATTAAATAAGTTTTCCAATGAGTCCAGTAGGAATTAATTAATAAATAAAAGAAGAGGAATCAGTAGATTCCTTTGTTTACCATCGGAGACTCTAAACCTGCCATCTTAACTCCTGTTAGAACAGAAGACTCGATTGTTAGAGCTCTTAAGTCGTCTTTTTCAAGTTTAAGTATGTCGGTGTTACCTGCCTGTTGTGTGAGCATAACTGCCTCTTCGGTCATGGATTCTATGTAACGTGCAACTCTTTTACCACCTTCCATATAATCTAAACGTCTTCTGAGTTGAGGGTCCTGAGTAGCAATACCTTTTCTGCATGTACCTGCATAGCACATCTGACAGACCCTGCAACCAATAGATACAAGTGCTGCTGTTGCTATGTAAACTGCATCAGCACCGAGAGCTATGGCCTTTGCAACATCTGCTCCATTTCTAATACCACCGCCTGCAACTAAATTTACCTTATCACGCAGATTGATTTGTTTTAAAGCCTCATCTGCTTCAACAATGGCAGCTATGGTGGGCACGCCTGAGTGTTCTGTCACAATGTCAGGTCCTGCTCCTGTTCCTCCCTGCATCCCGTCAACAACTACTATGTCGGCTCCGGCTTTAGCAGCGATCTTTACATCATCACTTACTCTGCCAGATGTGAATTTAACAATGATTGGAATTTTCCAGTCTGTTATTTCACGCAGCTGGGATATTTTCATTGAGAGATCTTCAGGTCCTACTATGTCCATGTGACGGGCAGGACTTAATGCATCTGTTCCCTCTGGTATCATTCTTATACGTGAAACATCTGCTGTTACTTTCTCTCCCAATAAGTGACCTCCCATACCTGACTTAGCTCCTTGACCTATTTTTATCTCAACAGCCTCTGAATTATTTAGGTATTTGGCCGACACTCCAAACCTTCCTGATGCATATTGGGCTATGAGTTTAGAAGCGTATCTTCTTTCTTCAGGGAGCATTCCACCTTCACCTGTGTTAGTCGCGGTTCCAGCTAAAGTAGCACCCATTGCAAGAGCTATCTTAGCCTCTTTACTAAGGGCTCCGAAGGACATCGCAGCTATCATTATTGGAGTATCCAATACTAATGGGTTTTCTGCAAATCTAGCACCTAATGTAACCTTTGTATTACAAGGTTCCCTGTATTTATCTATTGGTGGTCTTGAAACCTGTGCAGGTATAATAACAAGGTCGTCAAATGTTGGGATGACCCTAGTGGCTCCACAGCCCCGGACTTTGTAGGTTCCTTCAGTAGATTTTCTTCCTATTTCAACTATGTCACTTAGCGACCATACATTTCTTCTGTCTTCTGGAACAGCATTGACTTCTATTGCATTGTTTGGACACATTTCTTCGCAGATCCTGCATCCAACACAATTTTCGTGGTGAAGTGGGTAAGGTTCGTCGTCGATTATTTCGTAGACATCGTGAGGGCAGTTATTAACACAGGAGTAACAGTTTTTGCACAGTTCTTCGTCCCTGTTATCGCACATGTACCAGCAGCATCCTGGTCTATCGAAGTTTCTTCTGCAGAGCTTCTGATCCTTTTCAACTTTAAATGGCAATTTAAACTCCTCCATTCCCCTTATTTAATTCCTTAAGTGGTGTGAAAATGGTACATGCTGCGTATTTTGTTCCAGCAGCATTTAATACATCTGCAACATTTTTAGTTAGTTTTGATTCGGGTTTCCACGCTTCCGAAGTACTTTTATCAACTACAATCACATCATCGACAAGTTTTTTAGATAAAGCGTAGTTTAATAGTGCTGTTGCAACTCCACCATCTTGACCTTTTAGCATAGGAGCTTTTGCAGATATAATCTTCATATAATCTCCTAAGGGTTTTTTATCGGCATCTTTGCTCAAAATATCATCTGGTATGTATGTTCTAGGGCATGCAACGTAACAGAGGTTGCATCCTTCGGGACACTTGCCCTTTATCTGGGGTTTTCTATCTTCAATTTTGATTATTCCCTCTGGACAAACAAAGTCACATGCTCCACAGAGTACGCATGCACCAATGTCGATAACATCACCTTTGAGATCTTTAAACTGACATTTTGAAACTTCTTCAGTGAATTCGGTAATTGGCATCTGTCTCCTGTAAATAACAGGTCTTCCTACCCTTTCCCTTTTGGTTATTTCACTTAAATTCTCTTTTTTCTTCTTATTAGCAAGATTTTTAATTAGTTTAAGTCCAGATTCTTCAATAGGTTTCGTCTGTATATATTTGTCATTTTCTGCATTTTTAACAAGCTTAAAACCTTTATCTGTCCTAATTATAATAGTTGACCATCCTTCTTGGGAGCCAACAGAACCAACTGATAAATCCGAGAGTTCTGAAGTGAAATCCATACATACGTTGCAGTTTTTACGCACGCATGATTTGGCTTTTTCAATTGGTATTTTGAAAACTTTATCCTCTTTTAAGTAGAACCATAGGGAGTTTTTCTCGATCCTGCATTCCTTAACATCATTCATGTCAATGTTATTTTCTTCTAAAAGTTTTTTCATGTAACTGTATGAGAAGTTTTCCATGCAGAAGAGTCCAATTTTGATGTCAATAGGCGATTCTCCTAGGATATCTGAGAATCTGTCTAGCTTGCTTGCCGCTACCATATGGCAAGGTGTACCTATCATTGCCACTTTTTCTTGTTTTGTGGTTGTTTCTCCCATTTTCACCCCTCCTCTGACTCTTTACCGTAGAATGGTCTGTTAGATCGTGGAACTATTTTTCTAAAGGAATTGTAATCATCATCTTCCAACTTGAAACCATATTTTGGCAATAACTCCTTGAGTTCTTTTATATCTTCATCATCTATTTCTTCGACCTTGGCGTTTTTACCCAGGCTTTTTATACTTCCACGGACGTATATTGCTCCTCTAATTATCGATTCACCTGCATCATCTGAAATGTTTCCTAGGATTATTATACGTCCTCCCATCATGAATAGTCCACTCATGAACCCTGAATTTCCACCAACAATAATGGTGCCGTTTTTCATTATTTCTCCGGTTCTTGAGCCTACATCCCGTTTTACAACTACTGTTCCACCATATATTCCTTGGCCAACACCATCGCCTGCGGATCCGTCGATAACAACTTCTCCTTCCGTCATATTATCAGCGGGAAACCATCCTGCATTCTCTCTTATGTGTATTTTTGCCCCATGTATCATGGTACCTGCAAAATAACCTGCTGATCCGTCTATAACCAGTTCAATTGGATCTACAAGCCCTGCAGCAATATAATGCATAGCATTTGGATTTTTAATAGTTATCTTGCTGTATTCTCTTGCAGCTTTTCTTATGGCTCGGTTTACTTCCCTTGGTGGTTGGTGCTCAGCATTGATTATAAATTCACTCATTGTAATCACCTTAATTTTTACCAATAATCCCGTTAATATTGCATATTAACTATTCCATAATCTTTAAATTGTGTAAGCCCTTGTTTCTCCAGGTGATATCTGGTCTATATCATGAGTGTCCATTACTTCACGTAGAGAAACTTCTTCTGATGCTATGGCAAAGATTTCGTTGTTTTCAGCCATTACTCCAGGTCTGAGGCCTAACTGATCCTTTGCTATTCCGACGCCATCAGGTGTTCCAACTATATATGAGAATGGCCCGTCCATGTCTATAACAGACTGTTCGAGTGCTTCTTCAAGTTTATAACCTTCTGATAATTTATCTGCTATATAGTGTACAATACACTCAGTGTCGTTGTTAGTTTCGAATATATGACCTTTACGTTCTAATGGATCCCTTATTTTCCAGTAATTGGTTATCTGGCCGTTGTGCACCACTGTAATGTCTGGTATAATGTAACTTTGGAATGGGTGTGCATGATATCTGTCAACTAGACTTTCTGTTGAAAACCTTGTGTGACCAATTCCATGTGTTCCCATTTTGGATCTTGTATCATATCTAGATGCTATGTCTTTTACTAGGCCCACATCTTTTATCATTTCAAATGAATGAGCTCCATTGAGAACTATAACATCATCAATTTTGTCAATGTCCATTATAAGGGGTTTTAACTCTGAAAAAGATTTTAATCCAATTTTACATCGGTAGATAATATAATTTTCAACTGAGGGAATTATTTCCTCTTTTTTTATTGGTGTTGCTTTGTTTACCGTATTTTTCACGGATTCAAGAAGACCTGATTTTTCTTTGACTTCGATGTTTAAGAGGTACTCATTTTCTTCCAGTCCGAGACCTCCATATATTGCGAAACCAGCAGAATCTGGTCCTCTATGCTGTAATGCATCTAGCATCTTGGTTAATGCATTGCCAACTGGGTGAAGTTTTCTGTCTTTAAATACAACTCCTGCTATTCCACACACTTCAATACCTCCTTAATGAAGTACTCATGAATCCTTGTATCATTTGTAAGCTCAGGATGGAAAGCAGTGGCAATATGTTTTCCAGATGCCAATGCAACTATTTTATCCCTGAGTTTTGCTATTATGACTCCCTCTTTTAATTCTTCAACGTAGGGTGCTCTTATAAAAACTCCCCTATATTTACTCCCGAAAATTTCAATTTCTTCTTCAAATGATGCCTTTTGACGGCCAAATCCATTTCTTTTGACTTTCATATCAATGAGTCCAAGTAATGGTTGTTTGTAATCTGTTTCTGTTGCAAGGAGCACCAATCCAGCACAGGTTCCCATTACTGGAATATTCTGATCAATTATTGCAAGTTTCATATTAGTTTTATCCATGAGTTTGCCTATAACTGTGCTCTCTCCTCCTGAGATTATTAGTCCATCGCATTTGGAAAGATCTGAAACTGTTTTCACCCTTATAATATCTGATTTTATGTCCATTTTTTTGAGCGCTTTTTTTAAGGCTTCAAAATGTTCTGAAACATCTCCTTGTAAGTCTAAAATTCCTATACTAATCATTTGAATTCCATCTCTTTTAAGAAAGTTATTTATGTCTTTTATATTACCCTGCCAACTTTATAAGGTAATCTTATTTGATGGATATATCATATAAATTTACCGGAATAGATTTGCCGAAAAACCTTTATTTTAACCTGTATTTTGAAATATAACTTTTTTATGGAATATTTTTTGTACAATGTTCAGAATTTAGACTATGATAAGGGGTATAACTGAACACTTATATAAACTTTATTAAAAATAATCTTTTTTTAGATCTCACATTAATATTTTAATTTTCCCACTGAATTAATATATTGAATGATAAATAGTATTATCGATAAATTTTCAAAAACATGGAAACCATTAAAATAGTTGGTTAGCTATAAATTTGTAAAATAATAATTAATAATCAATCGAAGGAGGGGCTCAAACTAATGGAAAATAAGATCATTATTTTGATTGCTGTTTTGGTTGCTGTGGCAGGTATTGGCGGTTATTTTGTAGGTCTTTATCAAGGTGCCGGAAATGTTTCGATCAACGTGACCAACAACTCAACTGGAAACATATCTAATGGTACAACTCATAAAACAACTACCACAACCACAACAAATACAAGTCAACCAACAACAGTACAACAGAATACAACTAAAAAAACTAATTCGTCTACTAGTAACGGCACTAATAATAAAACAGTTAAATGAATTAAATTATTCAATTGGCTTTAGACGCATTTTAAGTAAATTTCTTTTTATTTTTCTTTAATTACCATAGATTATTTAAATCTTAGAAACAGGCGTTAAAAAATATTAATTACAATTTAAAATTAAATATTTGGTACAATTACAAATTTATGGCTTTAATCACAGAATCTGTTTCACTTTTAACTGTTTCAGCAGCTTTTAAAAATGCTTTCCTTTCACGTTCAGTCATAATGATCGGAATTATCCTCTCTATGCCGCCTATTCCCAGCTTAACGGGAACACCCAAACAAACATCTGCTACACCTTCTATCTCACCATCGAGGAATGCACTTACTGTTAATATCTTTTTTTCATCATTTAAGACTATAGTGACAATATTGGAGATTGCAAAGGCAGGCCCGTATTCTGTTGCTCCTTTCTTTTTAATAACATAGTTTCCTGCATTTTTAACCTTTTCAACTGTTCTATCCATGTCAAAATCATCATAGCCCTTGAAATATTTGAGTAATATTCCTCCTATTGATGTAGAACTCATGATCGGTACCATGTTATCTCCATGTTCTCCCATTACCCTGGTGTGGATCTCGCTGACATGGATGTTGAAGTGTTGTGATATGAGATTTTTAAGTCTGAGAGAATCGAGGTGGTTTCCAAGTCCGAAAACCTTGTTTTTGTCGAATCCAGATGCTTTTAAAGCTACAAAAGTCATTATGTCTACGGGATTGGTTACAACAAGTATTATGGAATCTGGTGCAAATTTTGCAATTGCCCTTGAGTACTCTGCCACGATCTTGGCATTGGGTATAGCAACATCCATCCGGGACATTCCTGCGCTTCTTGGCTTTCCTGCACTTAAAACAATTACATCTGAGCCTTTAACATCTTCAAAGTCATAAGATGCAGTTATCTTAACATTTACATCCTTAGCTGCAAGGGCATCGTACATATCCAAAGCTTCCCCTTCAACCTTATCAATGCTTTCCTTACGTGATATGAGCACCAAATCGTTTACAGCATTCTCCTCTGCTAGAGAAAATGCTGTTGCCTTTCCTACTCTTCCTGATGCTCCAATTACACTAACTTTCAATTTGAATACCCCCAGATCTGTCTGATATTGTGTTTAAATTGAATTAATTTCTGATTATGTTAATTGATTATTTTTCTAAAAATTAAATTGTCAGACAAAGCTAAAATTGAGCTGTTAACTATCATAAATTATTTTATATTGATAAATAACTATCCTATAGTTGAACTAATCAATATTCCAATTTACTCTAGTTGGTTTAAAAATTTCTCTGCAACCCTTCTTACATAACTGCTTTTATCATTTAAAGCTCTTTTTAGAGGTTCTATTGATCTTTCATCACCAATGTTGCCGAGGGCCCAGACTGCTCCACCTCTAACAAAACCACTTTCGTCTTCCATGGTATCAATTAGTGGTGTCACTGCTTTTTTATTAGCTATTTTACCTAGGGCCCAGGCAGCTCCGCCTCTAACACGCCAATCTTCATCTTTTAATGTCGCTATTAGATCATCAACTGCAGAATTTCCCATGTTTCCTAGGGCAGTTGAAGCTTCTCTTCGAACCCATTTGTTTGGATCTCTAAGGGATTCTATTAGAACATTTATAGCCCTATCATCACCAAGGTTCCCAAGGACGCGTATTGAACCCCTTCTGATGTCTTTATCATTATCCTCTGCAGCAACGATTAAAAGATCTACAGCAGGTTCACCTATTTCTTCCAGTAGTCCTACAGCTTGATCTTGAACAAGTTCGTCATCATCCTTCAGTGTCTGAATCAGTCTTTCAATATTTGCTTCACGTTCCATTTTTTATACCACCATATTAATGAATTATTTTTACATTTTAACAGCTAATTTCAAAATACCTATTCTTAAAATAACACTTTTTCTTTGTTTATGTTATTCCTTATTCATATTTCTTTTTAAAGAATTTCTTTTGTAGAATTTTGCATAAAAATAAAATGATTAATTGCTCTTTTTTATTATAGTTTTTAAGATCTGAATATAAGATAGAAGCAATAATACAAAAAAAATGATTAAATGTAATATCTAAACAAAAATAATACTAAATTTGAATTTAAACAAAACTTAGTAATATAATGAAAATCTAAAGATTTGTTCATCTTAACATTATTTAGTTGAAATTATATATTGATGATATTGCTTTTATAATGGAAAATATTCGTTTAAATTAATTTTCAATTGTTGTTTAGTATCATTTACTTTGTATAGTGCCGAATAATGAAGTATTCAAATGATACAGATGACATTCGCTGCCATTACAGTAGCACTGATATCAGGTGCAATTGTTGAGAGAATGAAATTTTAAACTATCGAATAATAATTTCCAGGTAAAATATATTGATCTCTATCCAGAGTAAAACCCATTAATTTTTTCTTCTTATTATTGAATTTACAAAAGAATAAGAATTCAATCCATTTAATGTTATATTAAAATAATATTTGGATATTTTCTAAAGTCATAAAACATATATAAAGACACTTTAGCCATCTATTAACATCCTTCCTAAAAAGATTCTAGGGAGTTGAAATCGAACTCATCCGACACTAATAAAAAAAATTATATTATTAATCGTAGTTTCCTATGCTGGTGTTGGTTACGTTTCGCATATAACTTGATGTTATCGAAGTGGTATTTACAAAATCATGGTTTAGTTCGCCTTGATTGTATAAGTTTTGAAGATATGAGGAATGTGTTATCTCATACATTGCATATGGATCGCTGAAGTAGGGGGAAATGAGTCCTGAGATCATATACACGTATGCAGGGATTAATCCATATGTTTTTGATAATATTTGGAAGTATAATGGAAATCCACAGCCGGGATCTAATATAGGACTGTCAGTTCGGACAGTACCATGCCATACCATGGGAAGAGGTCCTTGCTGTCCATTTTCCTTTGCTAGAGTATTCACATGGGACATTAATTCATCATAGGTATTGTAAATATTCCCATCAGATACATACTTGTATCTACCATTAGGAACACCATATATGGCAACTTTAAGAGAGTCAAAAATGTTATTCTGCTTCATACTTGATGAACCTGATCCTTGAGTGTCGATGTAAGCTGCTTCAATGATATATACACTACCATTTTGATGACTTGTACTATTGATATTTTCTTGAAAACTACGGTAGTTTGAACTTCCAGCAAAATGAACTACCAAAGCACATGCAGATCCTCTCTGCGCTGCATCTTCTCCTAAAAGTAGAGCATGAGGATGTCCTGGATACATATCTGGATTTTCAATTTTAACAAACGAAAGCCTTCCTAATGGATTTATCGGACCATTAGAAACAGTAACATATGAATAAACTACAATAACTGCTAAAATAGCTATAATTATAGCAATAATAACCGATAATGCCAATAATTTTCTCATATTTTTTCTCCATTTATGAAAGACTTTTCTATTAAACTGATATTTTTACTATTTTTTTTCAGCTATTTCTCTTACCATTAAAAAAAGGGGCCTAAAATAAATCATTTTAATGCCTTTAGCTATTGTAAATTATGTTTTTTGATAGTTTAATTTATACTAAATCAATCATGATTGTATCACCATCTAACATTAGATCATATGTTTTTAGATTTCTTGGAGACTTCAATACTTTGCCTAAGGATAATTTGATTCCAGACCAGTCTGTCCATCGTATTACGTGTCCATCTGTGATGTCGAATTGACTGTGATGTCTTGGACATGTAACAACATTTCCATCTAATTTGCCTATTGATAAATTTCCTCCCATATGTGGGCAACGATTATCAGATGCGTAGTAATTATCTCCTACTTGGGCAATCATATATTCATGACCGTTTATTTCTTTCATTTTCATTTCACCATCATTTAACTCATCCTTTTTGAAAATTTCGTAAAAACTCATTTTTTCTACCTCTTATCACTTCAAAGATCCAAATTTTCCTGAAATTAGCTCTAATTCTATTTAAATTACAAAATAGGGATTTATATAAGTCTAAGTTTATCGTTACAATTCTTAAATTTTGTATATATTATCCTAGTTTATTTATATTATATCAAAAAGATTTATAATTTATGGTGAACATAACTGTATTTAGTTGAATTAAGATTATATCTATAGAAATATTGTTTGAATATCATAGGCTTAAAAATACATTTCATTAATAAGGAGGTTTAAAAAAATGGTTGATTTAGTAACAACATTCATTGTTGTCATTATTATTTTGATAGTTTTAGGATTATCAATACGTATAGTTAATCAATATGAAAGGGGGGTTGTTTTCCGTCTTGGAAAGGTCATAGGAATTAAGGAACCGGGTTTAAGACTGTTAATTCCATTAGTAGATCGTATGGTTAAGCCGACACTTCAGATTGTGACCATGCCAATTCAATCCCAGAAAATCATTACTGAAGATAACGTTTCAATTGATGTGGCCGCAGTTGCCTATTTTAAAATCGTGGATCCCTACAAAGCTGTTGTTGAAGTTGAAAATTATACCAGAGCAGTAAATCAGATAGCACAGACAACAGTTAGGAGTGTTGTTGGACAGTTCAACTTAGACGAAATACTCTCCGTAACACCTAAAATTAACGAAAGGATCAAGGAGATCATAGATAAACACAGCGAACCATGGGGAATCAATGTCACTACAGTAGAAATAAAAGACATAACACTTCCAGAGAACATGAAACGAGTAATTGGATTGCAAGCTGAGGCTGAAAGGGAGAAAAGGGCTAAAATCATCGCTGCTGATGGTGAATATTTATCTGCTGCTAAACTAGGAGATGCTGCAGACATCATATCAGAACATCCAATAGCATTACAACTCAGAATAATGCAAGTATTAAACCAGATAGCTGTCGAGAAAAACTCAACAATAATATTCCCAGCCCCACTAATGAACAGTATAACGGATATTTCAAATTTCTTAAAAACAGAAAATATGGAAGCAAAAGAACCTAAAGAAAAAAAATAGAAGAAATCAGTTGTAATTGATCCATAATTAATAGGATATTAAGATAATGTCGAAAATATGGTAATAGGAGGTCACTAAATTTGCGAAGATATAAATGCCGTGTATGTAACTATATCTACGATCCAGAGGTTGGAGAGCCCCGGACCAATACCCCGCCGGGTACAGCTTTTGAGGATTTACCCAGCACTTGGAGATGCCCTAAATGTGGTGTGCCTGCCTTCAAGTTCTCACCCATCTAAAGTGGGTTGAGATCAATGATTGTTTATTGTTGAGGGGAAGAATCGAAGTACTGAAAACATATTGACAGTTAGTGTAACATTTTATTATAATATTCTTCAAAGGGGTATGTCCAACGAAAGTTTAAAGAAAAAATAATTATGA
>Ga0302284_1000646_pt1 | contig 15925 bp, 11 predicted proteins | sample III_Fen_E2_1_FD_198760 | JGI IMG/M metagenome (GOLD analysis project Ga0302284, IMG submission 198760) | Peat permafrost microbial communities from Stordalen Mire near Abisko, Sweden - III_Fen_E2_1 | ecosystem: Environmental > Terrestrial > Soil > Wetlands > Permafrost | place: Sweden: Abisko...
GTTATATATTGAAGAAATTTCAGTGAAGAGGGACCTGTAACCCAGAATTCACCCATATGCGAAACGTCAAAAACCCCAACCCTGGTCCTCACTGTTATGTGTTCTTCATTTATTCCAAAGTATTCAACAGGCATATTGTATCCGGCAAATGGGACTATTTTGGCACCCGCCTCCCGGTGAAAGTTAATAAAAGGAGTATTTTTCATTAAAATTTAATATTAAATAATAAAAAGTAAATTCTAACCACCTTAGGCAGGCAAAGCAAATAAATACTTTCCTCAAAAAATCTGATGATTATCAGAATTCAAGGATTTTAAATTCAACTCTTCTGTTTTTTGCCCGTCCGGCAGCAGTAGTATTATCAGATATAGGCTGTAAGGAACCATAACCTCTGAATTCCATTCTTGTACGGTCGACATCGTTTTTTATCAGATAATCGACAACAGCTTTTGCCCTGGCTTCCGAAAGCTTAAAGTTAAGTGGTTCGCTTCCGGTTTTATCAGTATGTCCTGATATTTCAATTTTCATCAGAGTATTTTCCTTCATTATATTTAATAATCTTTCGAGTTCTGTAAATGAACCTGTTGTCAATATAGATTTTCCGGTTTCAAACAGGATATTATTAAGAACGACTTTTTTACCTACCCTGACCTTAATCAGTTCGACATTCAGGTTATAAACATCTTTTGTCCAGTTATCCGGAACATCAATGCGCCTTGTGTCTGAAAGAAATCCAGTGGCATGGAGGTCAATCATATAAGATTTCTTACCAGGCAGTTTTACTCTATAACTGCCATCAATATCGGAGCTTGCTGTTGTACTTAAAACTTCACCGGTATAAATATCCTTAACGTCAATTTTTGCCAGTACCGGCCCTGCATTCTCAGAATCTCTGACTTTTCCAATCAGATAAACAGTCGGTTCCTGTTTAGCAGCGATAATTACAGGAGGTGGCGCAACTTGTTTGACAATCACCACAGTATCTGGTTTAGGTGGTGCAATAACTTTTTCAGGTGGCAATATCTGACCATGGTAAATATCAAATCCTCCAGATCCGCCGCTGCGGTTCGAAGAGAAATAGAATGAGCTGTCGTCAACCGGTGAAGGATGATAAAATATCTCATCCCATGGTGTATTTACAGGGTAACCTATATTTTTAACTGAATCCCAGGCACCTGACTTATTTTTTATACAATAAAATATATCGAATCCACCTATTGAGTTGTGACCTTTGGAACTGAACCAGAGAGTATCTCCGGTTTTTGAGAATCTGATGGCTTCTTCGTCATAAATCGTATTAATTATTGTACCGGCATTTTGTGGTTTTGACCAGTTTCTGTCACTCAGCTTCTTAATGAAGTAGATGTCCTTACCACCGATATTATTTTTCCCATGATCTGAAACAAAATAAATCTCGTTCCCTGAAGGACTTATTGTGAAAGAGGTTTCCGATCCTTTCGTATTGATCGGATATGGTACCTGTACCGGAGCTTTCCACACACCTTTTTTGTTTAGAGACACCCTTATATCGCCATTGTTTGAATAACCAGCATAAATATAAAGCATGTCGTTTGTTGAGTTGATATACAAAGGAGTTTCGCAGTACTTCGTGGTAAGCTCCGTTCCGGCTAAAGCTGCTGGTCCCCACGAACCGTTATTCAGATGAGAAGCAAAGATATTTTCATCAAATTTTGTATCTGGATGCCGGTTACCGGATTTTGGAATTTGCCGTCTTGAAGCGAAATACATTATCTTTCCGTCATTAGAAACCACTTCCGAATAGTCGTCAGCATCAGAATTAATATTAGGTCCTAAATTATCAATAGAAATCCTCAGCGTATCTTTAGTGACAACAATGGCAGAAGTACATTCCTGAATGTATTCCCTTGCCAACAAAACATTTTTTTGGCTTTTCTTTACAGGTGAACTCAGGTAGGCTGTGAATTTATCAATAGCTTCCTGAAATCTCCCTGAATACTGAAGAGATCGTCCGGTGAGTAAAAGAACATCTTCAGCAACATCTTTTTTAATATCCAGAGCCTTCAGAAAAAAACCTGCTGCTTCTTCTTTTCTATCTGAAAAAAGAGCTGATACACCTGTTTTATAATTCAGCTCGGCATTTGAATTGTTATAAATAAGAGCCTGAATGTATTCATTAAATGCATCGTTATACCATATACCTTTTTTGCCATAATAAGCATTTCCGTCGGCAACATGTTTGCATGCCTCATCAAAACCTGCTTTAGTGGTTTTGAATTCTTTACGATGGATAGTAACATCAGTTTGAGCCTCCAGAACTAAAGAACATAGCAGAAATACCGTTATCAGAAAACTGAGAAGAAATCGCATAAAGTCTGGTTTTTGTACCTATAAAAGTAGCACTTATTTCCTTTATCTGAAAAACCATCTGCTTAATTGGGAGTAGAGTGTTCTATGACAGATAAATATTTTGTTATATTTGCTATGTATTCTTTGCATATAGTATTCTAATTTTATCTAGCTGTTTATTATGGATTACAAATTCATAAACATGGAATATCTCGATTCTGTTTCAGGAGGAGATCCAGGGATTATCAATGAGATAGTAGTTATTTTTAAGGAGCAGTCCGTTGAAATACATAATGAGATGAAATCACTTCTTGCAGCAAAGAATTATACTTCTTTGGGATTACTCGCACATAAAGCGAAATCGTCTGTTGCAATTATGGGAATGAGTCAGCTGGCAGAAATGTTAAAAACATTTGAATTACAGGCCAGGGAAGGAAAAGAACCCCAGCTTTATGAGCATTACTTAGAAAGATTTATCAGCGAAACACAGGAGGCTATCCGTGAGCTCGACGACATAGTCAACAACAGATTAAATAAAAGCTGAATGATCAATATTGAAAAAAAAGATAAAATAGACATTATATCCTTCACTGTCAATAAGATCAATGCTTTGATCATTGATGAAATCAGAGAAGGTATTATGAAAGTATTTGATAATTCGAATTCAAAAGTGATAATTGATCTTAAAGGGGTGGAATATGTTGACAGTTCAGGTTTTGGCTGTTTTCTGTCAGTTTTGAAAGCAGCACGAAACAACTACTGTGTCTTAAAATTTGCCAATCCTGAACCAAGGGTGACAGAATTGTTTGAGATGCTTCACCTTAATACAGTTTTTGAGATATACTCTGATATTGATACCTGCTTAAGGTCATTCGTATAATTCCTGGCTTACTTCTTTCCCCGGGAGAAAGTGAGGTGACCGTCAGAAACATCAATCACAATTGTATCTTCTTTAGAAACTTTGCCTCCTATTATTTCTTTTGATAATTCATTTATTATCTCCTTTTGGATAAGTCGTTTTACCGGTCTTGCACCCAATTGAGGATCATATCCCTTTTCAGCCAGCCAGTCAATTGCCGGTTCTCTCACTAATAGTTTAAGATTATAACCCGAAATCATATGTTCTATATTATCGAGCTGAATCCTCACAATCTCTTTTATCTGATCTTTAGTTAAAGGTCTGAACATTACAATTTCATCCACCCTGTTTAGAAATTCCGGTTTAAGTGTTCTCCTTAACAACAAGAATATTTCTTTCCTTAAAAGTTCTTCTTCTTTTTCAGGAATCTCGTTATTCCATTTGTCCATCGTGTCTCTGATAATTTCAGATCCCAGGTTTGATGTCATGATTATAATGACATTTCTGAAATTCACGGTCCGGCCTTTGTTGTCTGTAAGTCGTCCCTCATCAAGAACCTGTAAAAGCAGATTAAACAGGTCAGGGTGTGCCTTCTCAATTTCATCAAGAAGAACAACAGAATATGGTTTATGTCTGACAGCCTCGGTAAGCTGACCTCCTTCATCATAGCCAATATATCCTGGAGGTGCACCAATAAGTCGGGATACAGAATGTCTCTCCTGATATTCCGACATATCTATTCGTGTCAATAAATTTTCATCATTGAAGAGGAATCCGGCAAGTGCTCTTGCCAATTCTGTTTTTCCAACACCGGTTGTTCCGATAAAGATAAATGAACCTAATGGTTTTTTCTGATCCTGCAAACCGGCTCTCGATCTTCGGACTGCATCGGCAACAGCCACAATTGCTTCATCCTGTCCTACTACTCTTTTATGCAATTCCGATTCGAGCCTTAATAATTTTTCTTTCTCACTTTCGAGCATTCGGGATACCGGGATACCGGTCCATTTGGATACAATTGCAGCAATATCTTCCGACCTCACTTCTTCCTGAATCAGCGAGCCTTTTGTTCTTTTCTTTTCTACAAGGTCTTTAAGTTCTGCAATTTCCTTTTCGAGTTCTATAATTTTTCCGTACCGTATTTCTGCTACTTTTCCATAATCACCACTTCTCTCAGCCTGTTCTGCTTCTGATCTTAGCGCTTCGACAGCTTCTTTCTTATCCTGTACTTTTTCAATCATATCTTTTTCTGATTTCCAGCCGGCTTTCAGTTCATCCCTTTTTGACTGCATTTCAGCAAGTTCACGAGAAATTTTCTCAACTTTGACTGTATCACCATCTCTTCGGACCGCTTCTTTTTCAATTTCAAGTCGTGTTATTGTTCTTTCTGCCTCATCAATCTCTTCAGGGACAGAATTCATTTCCAGCCTTAGCCGGGAAGCTGCTTCATCAATAAGATCGATTGCTTTGTCGGGTAAAAACCTGTCGGTTATATACCTTGAGGAGAGGTCGACTGCTGCAATGATAGCTTCATCTCTGATAATAACTTTATGATGTGTTTCATATTTCTCGCGTATACCTCTCAAAATAGAAATGGAATCTGCCCTGTCGGGTTCATCAACCATCACAACCTGGAATCTTCTTTCAAGTGCTTTGTCTTTTTCAAAATATTTCTGATATTCATTTAATGTTGTTGCACCAATAGCTCTAAGTTCTCCCCTTGCAAGAGCCGGTTTAAGGATATTCGCGGCATCCATAGCGCCTTCTGATTTACCTGCTCCGACAAGAGTATGAATCTCGTCAATAAAAAGTACTATTTCACCATTAGATCCGATAACCTCATTCACTACCGATTTTAATCTCTCTTCAAATTCCCCTTTATATTTTGCTCCGGCGATAAGAGATCCCATATCGAGCGAATAAATGATCTTTGACTTAATATCTTCCGGTACATCCCCCCTTATAATCCTGTGAGCCAGACCTTCAGCTATCGCAGTTTTGCCTACCCCGGGTTCACCAATCAGCAGAGGATTGTTTTTTGTACGTCGGGTCAGTATCTGTAAAATACGACGGATCTCATCATCACGTCCGATAACCGGATCGAGTTTTCCAGACCTTGCCCGTTCATTAAGATTTATTGCATACCTGTTCAGGGCATCAAAAGTATCATCTGAGGTCTGACTATCGACAGTTGCTCCTTTTCTGAGTTCATTTACAGCAGCTTTCAGCTCCTTCAGGGTGGCTCCATGATCTTTAAGAATCCGCGATGCCTTATCGTCGGTTTCGAGTATGCCCATCAGAAGATGTTCAGACGAAACATATTTGTCCTTCATAGCAGAGGCATTATCATTTGCTTTTCTGAATGCTTCTGATACTGAAGTTGATACGTAGGAATCAGCACCACTTACCTTTGGATATGAATCAATAAGTCTATCAATCTCTTTTGATAATGATGGTATATTAACTCCCATTTTTCCAAAAAGAAAATTAGTGATACTTTCTGATTCGCTCATTACGCCTTTGAGAATATGAGCACACTCAACAGCCTGCTGACCTTTAGCGCTTGCAATATTAAATGCTTTTTGAACTGATTCCTGGGCCTTTAAGGTAAAATTGCTTAAATTCATATAATTGTGTTTGAATTCTTGTATGCAAAATTGCTGCCAGTATTAGTTATTGTCGTTTTGGCATTGTAATATCAACTTGTTATGTCAATGTGACAATGAATATCTCCAAAAAATCGAAACCCATTAACCACAAAGTTCACAAAGAAATTATCTTTGCCTCAAATTATGAATTATGAGCAAGGTAATATGGAAACCAGGTACGATGATTTATCCGTTGCCTGCGGTAATGGTTAGTTGCGGATCTGATCCGGAAGAGTATAATATTATTACAGTATCGTGGACAGGAACCATTTGTACTGATCCGGCAATGTGTTATATCTCGGTTAGGCCGGGACGATACTCTTACAAAATTATTAGGGACAATGGGGAGTATGTAATAAATCTAACCACCAAATCACTTGCCTATGCCACCGACTGGTGTGGTGTGAAATCAGGAAAAGATCATAAGAAGTTCACAGAAATGGGTCTCACTCCTATACCGGCTTCTAAAATTAAAGCCCCGCTGATTAAGGAATCGCCCGTCAATATTGAGTGTATTGTAAAAGAGATTAAAGAACTTGGATCTCACCACATGTTTATTTCAGAGGTAGTTGCTGTTAATGCTGATGAAAGATATATTGATAAGAACACAGGCCTGTTCAGATTAAATGAAGCAGAGCCTATTTGCTATTCGCATGGCAAGTATTACGAAACAGGAAGCTTAATAGGCAAGTTCGGTTATTCGGTCGAAAAGAAAAACAAGAAAAAACAGAAGTAGACGAGACAGGGCTGAGACTTTTCTCTATATTATCATTATTTACTTTATTCTCAGATTTAAACAAAAAACATTGATTAGGATTCTTTGTCCCAAATAACTAATTTCATATCTTCAAAGCGGGAATTATTAAAGTGACTTGGTATGAGTGAGAAGATCCTGGAAACTCTGATGCAGCTGTTTGCAATAATTGCAAAACCACAGAGCAACGCCAAAGAAAGAAGGGTTGTTGTTGAGCTCTTTCTAAAACGCCTGCTCAATCAGGAACTGGTAAAGAAATATCTCACCACATATGATGAAAGATTTGAAGAAGCGAGGGAAAAGCTTGAGAAGAGAGGTGCTGATAAACGTGAAGGAGCGATTGCAATAAGGATCCAGAAGCTTTGTAAAGAGATTAACGAACAAGGCCAGCTTGATCAGGAACAACGAATTGTGGTAGTTATACAGGTTCTTGAATTTTGCAAATCGGGCGGGCAGGAAGTCAGTCAGTTGGAGCTGGGTTTTATCAGCACATTAGCTGGAGGTTTAAATATTACTGCTGAGGAATATGAAATCATTGAAAGTTTTGTTCTGAATTCATTTACAAATATTCCTGCTACCTCCAATCTCCTGGTAATTGACGGAAATAAAATTTTTGAACAAAAAGAAACGAAACATGCTTTCAAAGATTTACTTAAAGGTCATATCTGGATTCTTTTTGTACCATCTGTAAATAAATATTTTGTAAGGTTTGCTGGAACAGGTGAACTTTCGATGAATGCACAGTTACTCCAGGAGGATAAAGTTTATCCTTTCAGCCAGGGTTCATCTATAAAAGGATATAAAATTACCCCTATTTATTACTGGGATGTTACGATGCAATTCCTGAAAGAGGAGTTCAAATCATCGAGAGTAGTCTATGAAGTAAATAATCTTGAATACCGGTTCAAAAGCGGAACTGTTGGAATTCATCACATGAGTTTCAAGGAAGAATCTGGCAGAATGGTTGGTATTATGGGTGCAAGCGGCGCAGGAAAGTCAACGCTTTTGGGAGTTCTTAATGGCTCATCCGATCCATATGACGGGGAAGTTCTGATAAATGGGATAAGTATACATAAGGATAAAGATAAAATTAAAGGGCTTATCGGCTTCGTCTCGCAGGATGACCTGCTCATTGAAGAGCTTACCGTTTTTGAAAATCTCTATTACAATGCTAAGCTCTGTTTCGATAATTTAACTGAAGAGGAAACCATTACAAAAGTCGACGGCGTCCTGAAAAACCTTGGACTATATGAGATAAGGAACATCCAGGTTGGAAGTCCGTTGAACAAAAAAATCAGTGGTGGACAGAGAAAGAGGCTCAATATCTCTCTGGAACTTATCCGCGAGCCGGCTATTATGTTCCTCGATGAGCCAACATCCGGCCTATCATCACGCGATTCTGAAAACATCCTGGACCTCCTAAAGGAACTTGCACGTAAGGGCAAACTTCTGTTTATTGTTATCCATCAGCCATCATCCGAGATTTTTAAGATGTTTGACAAGCTTATCATACTCGACACCGGTGGATATCTGATATATAATGGCAACCCTGTCGACTCCATACAGTATTTCAAAAGAAAAATTGAACAGGCAAATTACAACGAGAGTGAGTGTTATGTATGCGGGAATGTAAATCCTGAACAGATATTCAATATAGTCGAGACTAAAGTATTTACAGAGAGCGGACATGCTACTGAAACGCGCCGGATTTCCCCGGCAGACTGGAGTAATCTTTATAAAGAAGAAAAGAAGGAGGACAAAAAGGAACCTGGTGGACCAATACCGGAAATAAATTTCAAAACTCCAAATAAACTAAAACAGTTTATTGTCTTTACGAAACGTGATGTCCTTTCCAAAATTGCTGATAAGCAGTACCTTCTTGTTACATTACTCGAAGCACCAATTCTTGTATTTTTCCTTGCCTTTCTTATAAGATATTTTGATACAAGCGTCAAGAATCCTCGCTATACACTTTATGATAATAGTAACCTCCCGACTTATATTTTCATGTCGGTAATTATAGCTATTTTCATGGGCCTGACTGTCAGTGCGGAAGAGATAATCAAAGACAGAAAAATACTTAAGCGGGAGGCTTTCCTCAATCTGAGCTGGAATAGTTACCTGATGTCGAAAGTTTTCGTTCAGTTTGCAATTTCAGCTATCCAGGCTTTCACATTTGTTCTCGTTGGTAACACTATTATTGAGATCAAAGGGATGATGTTCGAGTACTGGCTCGTACTTTTTTCCTGCTGGGCGGGTGCAAATATGCTTGGACTGGTAATATCCGACAGTTTCAAGGCTATAGTAACTATCTACATATTAATCCCTATTCTGGTCATTCCCCAGTTTATCTTAAGCGGAGTAATGATCAAATTTGAAAAGCTCAATCCTAATATTTCCTCACCTGTTTCAATTCCTGTTTATGGTGAGTTTATTACAGCCCGATGGGGTTACGAAGCGCTTGCGGTTAAGCAGTTCATGGGCAACAAATATGAGCAACCTTTTTATCTGCTGGAAAAAGACATGAGCAAAGCCCAGTTTAAGAAAGATTACTGGAATGTTGAGATAAAGGGTGCCCTCGACAATATTATTAATGATCTTGATAAAGGAACAAAAGACAAGGAATTCAGCGATAATCTTCTACTTGTATCAAATGAAATAAAAAAACAACTACTCAATACTCCTGAAATCAATTTTGCATACACTGATCAGCTTACCCCCACCAAAATTACGCCAGAAATTGCAAATGCTGCCATCAGTTATGTTGAATCAATCAGAAAACTTTATGTTAATATTTATAATGATGCAAGCAACCGGAAAGAAGATCTGAAATCTAGACTTACCGGGGAAAATCTGCAGAAATTCCTGAAGCTGAGAGATAACTACTATAATAAATCGCTCGAGGAATTTGTAAGGGACAAAAATGAATCGCACAAGATCATTATTTATAAGGGTGAACTGGTTCAGAAACTCGATCCTATTTTCATGGATTCCAAATACGATTTTATAAGAGCACATTTTTATGCACCTGAAAAGAAGGTTTTTGGTGCGAAAGTTGGCACTTATACTGTTAATGTTATTGTTCTTTGGGTAATGACATTCTTTCTTTACCTGGTACTTTATTTCAGATTGCTTAAGAAGCTTCTCGATTCGGGGGAAGATATTTTTGGCAAGAAGAAGAAATTTTCCGATTAAGTCAGGCCATTTTAAAATATAAGAGGCTGCCTCAGAAGAGACAGCCTCTTTAGTTTTTGGAACAACCGATCTTTTTCAGAAAAATTGCAGGAATCAGTTATTCAACAATCTCGATCATTTTAAATGGCACACGGATAATAGATTCATAATCCTCTCCAGCTTCGAGCATATCCTCATCATCTTCCTCATAGTACCAGTTCACTTCAACCTCATTTTTAGCCTTGTGAATTGCTTCAAGTTTCTTGAAAACATCGAGGATACACTTTGAAGAGCTTGTGTTGAAATACTCCAGGCGTATATTCACCACAGTTTTAGTAAGAGGAGACTCTTTATATGTGTCGAGCCAGTCTACCAAAGGTTTATAGAATTCTACTGAGTTTTCTGGAATTGAACGTCCTTTTATTTCAAAGACACCTTCTGTAGAATCAAATTTGACTGTAGGAGTTTTAGGGGTTCCTTCGATGATGATCGGTTCCATATTTATCAGATTTAAAAGTTGTTTTACTTTTCTTCGTTCACTAAAATATCCAAATAGAAAAATGAATAATAATTATCGTATTTCTTAAAGGAGTATTCGAGCTTATTACCTGTTTTCCTTGCAATATCAACAAGACCCAGACCACCTCCACCTTTGGCGGAAATCCTCTGGTGGTTCAGGATGAACTTATACAGTTCCTTAATCTCCTCGTGACTTGACCTGTTGATCCGTTTAATTTTCTCTTCGAGCTTCTCAATATTTTCAGAATGAACAAAGTTCCCGGTAATTATTCTGTATCCGTCGCTGACCTTTTTGACTACAAGCAAACCGAATCTCTCAGAAGTCTGATCCTCAAAGCCTTCAGGAACTCTGTCGACATGATGGTAAAGATTCTGAAGACTTTCAACCAGAACATTATAGACCTTTTTCCTTAGCTTCGATTGTTCATTAACCTCAACCATCTTATCCTCAACAGTGTCAAGAACATGATTAATGACATCCGAATCAACATTGCCTTTATAATAAAGGATTGTATTCCCGGCCGACTGTTCTGAAAAATAATTCTCTATATTAAAGCTCATTTAAGCTTCATTTTAGATGTGGTCAAGTTTTTCTGATAACAAATATAATAAAAATATAAAGTTACCAAATTATAACTTGCACTCTTTCGGGTAATTTTAAATAATGTTATTATTTTGATAAATCTATTGATTTCCTGTGATAAACATCATCTGCCGGGTGATATCAAAGCTTCTCCTGCTTTTTTGTTCCCGTATACATCTCATATTTGAGCAGAACACATTCTAAAGCTCCATTGAATAGAGTATGTTTTTCTTTTGGTTTTAAACCGACATGTTTTAGTGACTCTTTATTTGAAGTTATCAGCCACGCGGTAGTACCGGGGAAATTATGTTTCAGCGTTGTTCCAATCATACTATACAATTGGTCTATTTCTTCAGGCTGAATTCTTTGTCCGTATGGTGGATTCAAAAACACAAAACCACTATCGTTACTGGATTTAACATTCTTGAAATCAGATACTTCCATAGATATTACATCATTCAATCCGGCTCTTCCTATATTGGCTTTTGCAAACTGTAATACCGATTCTGAAATATCGCTTCCGAATATTTTTACCGGAGAAGGTATAACCTGACTGTTGCAATCAAGTTTAATCTTCCCGAAAAGTTCTTCATCAAAATCTTTCCATCGCTGGAATCCAAAGAATTGACGGAATTTTCCAGGAGGAATCTTACAGGCAATCAACCCTGCCTCAATTGGAATGGTACCAGAACCACACATAGGATCAGTAAGGGTTACGGAAGCATTCCATTCTGAAAGAAGCAATATTCCGGCAGCCAATACCTCATTAAGCGGAGCAATAGATTGTTCCTGCCGGTATCCGCGTTTAAACAATGGCACAACTGTGGAATCAAGTGAAATAGTAACAAGATCGTTGCTTATGTGCAGGTTAATAAGAATTGTCGGATCGCTGGTATCAACTGACGGACGCCTTCCGGTCTTGTTACGGAAGGTATCGGCAATTGCATCCTTAAGAATAAGACCTGCATAACCTGTATGGGCAAAATGAGCAGAATTAACAACAGGAGCAATGGAAAAAGTATCATCAGGATCTATGAATTTATTCCACTCTATCTTTGATCCACCCTTATAAAGATCATCTTTTGATCTGATTCTAAACTCAGAAATTGGCATCAACACCGATAAGGCAGTTCTGGCACAATAGTTTACCCTGTACAGCAGACTCATATCACCATCAAACATAACTGCACGGTTTGCGGTCTGTATATTTCCGGCTCCAAGACTGATTAGTTCTTGTGAAAGAACTTTTTCAAGACCATAAAGAGTCTTTGCTACAAATTTCATCAGGGTATGATTGACTCTGGTTTACTGATTTCCAAGTATTGAATTATAGGCTTTTTTATCCGAAATAAGGTTCAGAGCTTTATCAATCACTCTGTCATTTTCATTTACTATCTGAAAATATTCACTGGTTTTCCACATATTAGTTGCGACCAGACCCTTTAATATTAAAAGTATTTCATTCTTCGATTTGTTGAACTGATCCTCATTAAAGTGAACTCCTTCGGCTTCTCCTTTTGCAATGAAAGATTTAATATCATCAGAGCTTAGCTCAAATTTTCTCTTAAAATCATCGAAGGATTTATACTGCGAATTAAGCATGTTTCTGTTCTTATCGTAGTATTCCAGGGTGAAAGAATTCAGAACATTTTTTGAGTAAAGTTTGTTAAAGTAGGCTGAATTATATGAAGTATCCGCAGACACAAAAATGTCGGGCATTATTCCACCTCCTCCATATACAACCCTTTTATTAACCAATGTTTGATATTTCAAAGAATCAGGTAAACGAATGCTGTCAGCCGACATCAGCTCACCGTCGGTAAACCTTTTATAGAAATTCTCCATATATTTATCATATCCCTGTGTGTATGGCCTTTGTATTGATCTGCTTGTAGGAGTATAATAACGGGCAATAGTAAGTCTGATCAAAGAGCCATCTGGAAGGTAAAAACCATTCTGTACCAAGCCTTTACCAAAAGTGCGTCGACCCATAATTACTCCACGGTCCCAATCCTGAATAGCGCCTGCAAAGATTTCACTTGCTGAGGCTGATCCCTCGTCGGTAAGGACCACAATCCTTGAAGAAGACAGGGAACCGTTACCTGTTGATTTAAAATCCTGTCGCGGTTCTTTTCTCCCCACCATATAAACAAGCAGTTTCTGATCCGAAAAAAATTTATCAGCCAATGCAGTTGCTGCAAGCATATAACCACCACCGTTACCCCTCAAATCGAGGATCAGGTTTTTCATATTGCTTTTTTTCAGATTAGTAACAGCTTCGGAAAACTCCTTTTCAGTTGTTGCTGCAAACTTATTAAGTTTAATATATCCTGTTTCCTTATCGAGCATATAGGAAGCATCCAGACTATAAATAGGTATTTTATCACGTATAATAGTAAAATCAAGAATATCCGATACTCCTTTTCTGTAGACTGTGATTTCTACTTTTGTTCCTTTCGGTCCCATTAACCTGCTGCGAACACCAGTTGTTGAAATATTAATTCCTGTAACTTTTTCCTTGTCAATAGTAAGAATTCTGTCTCCAGCCCTGATTCCAACTTTTTCTGAAGGTCCTCCACCAATTGGTTCAACAATTATGATTGAGTCGCGAAGAAGATTAAACTGCACGCCTATTCCCTCAAAATTGCCATTTAGGGGTTCATTCATCTCCTTAACATCTTTTGCAGTTATATAAGTAGAATGCGGGTCAAGGTTTTTAAGAACCTCAACTATTGCTTTCTCGGTTAGCTTATCAAGATTAGCTGAATCAACGTAAAAGGCATCTATCAGGCTTAAAGTCCTGCCGAATTTAACTGTTCCCTCATTTAATATCTGAGAATATATTGTTATTGTAAACAGAAAGAATGCTACTGTCAAAACTGCTCTGAGTAATTTTTTCTTCTTCATAATTTTATTTTCAGTGTTATGTTATACTATATTTTAACAATCTTGAAGCTTGAAAGTTTTTTAACCAGTTATTCCCATTCAATAGTAGAAGGAGGTTTAGAGCTGATATCGTACACGACCCGGTTTATACCTTTGACTTTATTAATAATTTCATTTGAAACATAACCCAGAAATTCATATGGAAGATGTGACCAATCGGCTGTCATGCCATCAGTTGAGCTCACTGCTCTGAGTACAACAGTATTTTCGTAAGTCCGTTCATCACCCATTACTCCTACAGACTGTACGGGTAAAAGTATTACACCTGCCTGCCATACCGAATCGTACAACCCGTATTTCTTAAGGCCTTCAATAAAAATATCATCTGCTTCCTTGAGAATCTCAAGCTTTTCTCTTGTCATTTTCCCAAGCAATCTGATTGCTAATCCAGGTCCGGGGAATGGATGTCTTTTAAGAATAAAATCAGGTAGGTTAAGGGCCAGTCCAACTTTTCTCACTTCATCTTTAAAAAGCAGACGAAGCGGTTCTACAACTTTCAGGTGCATTTTTTCAGGCAAACCTCCGACATTATGATGTGATTTAATAGTTGCGGAAGGACCATTAACTGAAACGGATTCAATTACATCGGGGTATATTGTACCTTGCGCCAACCATTTAACATCTTTGACTTTTTTTGCTTCAGCATCAAAAACCTCAATAAAAACACGTCCTATAATCTTACGTTTAGTCTCAGGGTCGCTTACTCCTTCCAGCTGATCAAGAAACCTGTCAGAAGCATCAACTCCAACTACATTAAGTCCGAGTCCGAGATACGATTCGAGTACTTTTGTAAATTCATGTTTCCGAAGTAATCCGTTATCTACAAAAATGCAGGTAAGGTTTTTGCCGATCGCTTTATGTAGAAGAAATGCCACAACTGAAGAGTCAACACCTCCTGAAAGGCCAAGTATCACTTTATCTTCACCTAACTTTTCTTTCAGGTTATTGACTGTTGTACCAACAAATGAATCAGGAGTCCAGTTCTGATTACATCCACAAATACCAACTACAAAATTTTTAAGGATCAGAGTGCCATCAGTAGTATGATAAACTTCAGGGTGAAACTGAATTCCCCATGTTTTTTCTCCCATTATATGGAATGCCCCAGCTTTGACATCGGCGGTTGATCCGGTAATCTCATAATCTTCAGGAACAGTTGAAATAGTGTCGGCGTGAGACATCCACACCTGTGTTCCAGGATTAATATTCATGAATAGCGGATCTGAACTGTTAACATAGACCAGATTGGCCCTTCCATATTCCCGTATTCCGGAAGGCATTACTTCTCCCCCGGAATTATGAACCAGATACTGTGCTCCGTAACAGACTCCAAGCAACGGGACGATTCCCCTGATCTTTGAAAGGTCGGGATATGGTGCGTTTTTGTCGCGCACCGAAGAGGGGCTGCCTGAAAGTATTACCCCTTTAACATTTTCATCCGGGGATGGGAAATGGTTATAAGGATATATCTCACAATAGACATTAAGTTCGCGTATTCTCCTGGCTATCAATTGAGTATACTGAGATCCAAAATCGAGTATTAAAATTTTTTCCTGCAAGACTTCTAGAGTTTATTAAATGGTGACAAAGATAGATAAACTTTTATTATGGATCCGTAATATTTCCAACCTCATAGCTCTTCCCATCTATTGCCGGATAAGTTTCCGGGAATACAGTTCTGGCTTCATCTACGAGAGGTTCAATTTCTTTGTACCGTGCAGAGAAATGACCAATAATAAGTGTTCCAACATTGGCATCCAGTGCAGTTTTCGCTGCGTCAAGAGTTGTAGAGTGGCCTGTCATCTCAGCAAGATCATCTTTGGTTTTATCGAAAGTAGCCTCATGATATAAGAGGCTAACACCTTTAACGAATGAAGCCAGCCTTTTGAAGTATTTGGTATCGCTGCAATAGGCATAGGAAAGAGGTTTGGGCGGAGGCAAAGTTATGTTCTCGTTTTTTATAATATTACCATCAGAAGTGATAAAATCCTCTCCTTTTTTTATTGCTGGAATTCTTACCAGGGGAATTTTATACTTATCAATGCACTCTTTTATGATATTTCTTTCAGGTTGTTTTTCGCGGAACAGGAATCCGAAAGCCGGAACTCTGTGTT
>Ga0302284_1000649_pt1 | contig 15900 bp, 6 predicted proteins | sample III_Fen_E2_1_FD_198760 | JGI IMG/M metagenome (GOLD analysis project Ga0302284, IMG submission 198760) | Peat permafrost microbial communities from Stordalen Mire near Abisko, Sweden - III_Fen_E2_1 | ecosystem: Environmental > Terrestrial > Soil > Wetlands > Permafrost | place: Sweden: Abisko...
GATCAAGGTTATTTCTCAGCGTTCCCTCGAAAATAAACGGTTCTTAACTCACCACACTGATTTTACACCTAAGTTCAGCTAAGTTAAAACTCTTGAGACTCTTCCCATTGATAAACACATCACCTGCATTTAAATCCAGAACTTTTGTTAAAGCTAAAGTAATAGATGTCTTTCCAGCTCCAGTTCTCCCAACAACTCCAATATGTTGGTTTCCTTGTAAAACTAAATTCATATTTCTCAGACAATTTGGCTGATCTGCACGATATGTAAAAGAAGCTTCCTCAAAGGAAATAGATGTTTAGGTTTCTGAAATAAAGGATTCATCATCTTCATCATCGTATTTTCCAGCAGGTATTACTGGTTATTGTGATTGTTTAAATGTTTTCAGAAGATTGTTTGATTTCAAAATACTTTGCTTCTCTTCGAAGTCTTCTTCAAGAAGAACACCACTTTTTTAAGGCAAAATAATTAACAAAATTAGTTTTTTGATTGCAGAAATGATATTTTGTTGTTGCTGCTAACCTATTGAGCTTGGAGCATCTTTCATAGTTGATGAAATGCGTTTCAAAGGCAATCCATGATTATGATATCTAAATTGAGCATATTGCTACATTTGCTATTGCAATTGCAATCATGACTGCTTCATTTGGATCAACGCTATCATCAAAATACTAAAAAAAAATATTCACAAAATAACTTTAAATTGATATTAAAGTCTCAATTTTTCCATCAAAATTTCTTGATATATCTATGAATGTTTACCATAATAATCGCAGAAATGAGAATAGCTTAAGCGTTCATGAAATTAGTAATGCATTCAAACCAATATTAGATTCCATTAACAGCAATTTGATTTCTCAAATCCAAATCAACACTGGATTGGAATTGTTATCTTAGATTTTAATGCTACACACAATTTCTTAAATAAGTGATTCCTCTAATGAACTCAGATAAATACTGTAAAATTGGACTTTTTGAGAGCGCCTCTGATTGATGAATCAAAACAAAACATTAATGAAAAATCATAATACAATTCTAAACATAAATAATAAATTGAATTCCTACCTATTCTGACGACTTATCGTTTGGCTTTCAGGAAATAAATACATATGCCGATTGAGAATATGAAATAAGCTATCCCAACAGGGATAATTCTAAGATTGAAACTTAACCCAACAACAACGCACATGACAACTAGAGTAGACATGTTGTTGAAGTTGTTTGAAATATCACTGAAAATCAATGTGTCGATTTCGTAGATGTCCTTAGAAAGTCTGTTCATGATTCTGCCAGTCGTTATGAGATTGTAGAATTTAGTGAACGAAGCTCTGAGCAGTTTGAAGACGATAGATTTATGTAGAAACCGTGATAAATTAGCCATGGAATAAATCAGAATGTTATCATTTAGAAACAAGGAGAATGCTCGGAGAAAGTCAAATATGCAATAGAGCAGAATTACTTGTTTTTGTTATTCTTTTTCAGCTTCTGTAGGATGGCTAGGACTCTTGACATTCGTCATGAGAATACGGGAATACACACTTGAACCGATGTATAAGGCAATTACTAATAGTCAAATCAAAAAAGGATTTAAAAAGAAAATAATTGTAGAACTGGATTACACAAGAAGTGGTAACTTTTTTAACAAAAAACAAAGAAAATAGCATATTTTTTTAAAAATTACCAAGCAAAATAGCAATGACGAAGATAACACCTCCTATCTATCCCATGAATTCAAAGAATATTTACTTGTTAATGGAACCAAAGGATATTTCTTCTTTTTGAATCAACTATTTAGTGTAATTTTATCCTTCTTCGTTATCTTGTTTGTTCTGCTAACCTACCGTACTCATTATTCTCTTTTATTATCGTATTTCTTTCTCAATTTCCTCATTTTTCTCTTCATCTTCTTCAGAGCTTGAGTAGTTTTTTGTTATGAAACGTTTAATTTCCTTAAAAGATCCTTCTTTAATAATCTCTCCTTCTTTCACAACAAATATCCTATCTGCATTTTCCATTCCGAGAAGACTATTCACGAAAAGCACTCTAGTTTTGTCTTTCAATACCCCATTGAAGCACTCTCTCACAATATGATGAGCTACATGCAGATCAAGGGCACTAAGTGGATCATCTAATAAGTAAATATCAGCTGTTTTGTAAATTGCTCTAGCTAAATTCACCCTCTTTTTCTACCCTCCTGATAACGTGTCTCTAATTCATCAAGAGAAACACAAACATGTTTAATAACTTTTATATTATTTACTCCTTCATAATATCAATTATCCAATATATTTCTGAAAAATCTCTTTACCCTTTCTCTCCAACAGTGGTTTCATCTCCATCCACAAAATAAGCTATGTCTTCAACTAAGCAACTAGCATTCAGTGCTTCTCTGTAGCGTTATTCATCATATGGCTGTTCATAAATAATATTTCCCTTGACTGTGCTTTATGTTATCCAAGGTTCTTAAGTGCTAATACTAAGCAAGCCGTTAATTGAAACCATTTAATTAAATGCTTCCTCCCCTCCAATAACTTCCATTTCACCAAGAATTCCTTGCAAAATAGAAGTCTTTCCACTTCCAAGCCTTTAAGAATTGACAAAACAATAAAAAAAATAAACAAACTAATTGTTGTAAAATATTATTTTGTCCATACTCTCCATAGAACACGACTAGTTCTCCTTTCCTTATTGAAATATTCAGGGACTGTATTTAAAACACTTTCTCCGAGTTCGTCCTTGAAAATGAATCCTTCTCTTTCTTGCTGAGTTTAACTGACTCTTAAATCTAATCTAGTTTGAGAGAAGTTTTCCATGAAAACCTTGCATTTGTTAGCTAAATTGCAATGTCTTAATTCTGCTCCTCAGACCCCATCTCAGGAAGTGCTCGCTAGTAAATGAAACTTTCAGAAAAGAAATTCTCAAGACGTTATAGCGAGTTGTATCCAACAACGACTCCTTTGATGTACGTAGGGAGGGAGGCAATAAATCCAAGAATCATACTGAACGTGTTTCTCATCATCATAAAATCATTAAAGGTTTCAATTCCAACAGTGATCTAGATGATGATTGTGATCACAGAATTGGACAGCCCATTCAGAAAAGAGTTCAATATTTGAATGAAATTCTAGCGATACAATTACTTCACCTCTCGAGAACGTTTTTTCTAAATCTAGAAGTGTTTAAAGGCAATTTTAAGAAGAATCCAAGGATTTTTTAAGAAAAAAGAGCATCAAATCAATTAACTAAATTAAAATTACTCTCTCGTCAAAGAAACTCTCATAGCTGTTGTATTTAATCGTCTTGATCCCTCTCATCATTTCTTCAAGAGAACGCATTCGCAGATCTTTCTCATGCATGAACTTCTTCTGTAAATTTCCATAGACTTTACCAAGGAAGATAGCAATCAAGAGGAATCCAAATGATGTAACAATCTCAATGAAAATGACTGTGATGTTAGAAAGGGAATCAAATGCAAGATAAATAGCAATAGCTAGAAATGGTATTGTTAAGATGAGAGAGCAGATGTATTGTGTGTATTGAACCACCTAATTAACAAAAAAATACAAATTAGAAAAGAATTACCTCATGAGTAAAGACTGATTAACACAAGCAATCTCTCTCTTTATCTTTCTCTCTTAATTTACTTAAAGGATATCAACTTAGACCATATTCTGAATGTCACCAATTTTGTAAAACTGATTACGATAAATAGGAAAAACCAGTGCTTTTTCGAAGATTTTCATGCTGAGTGCTCCAGTCATTCTCACTGTAAGCTAGCTCTAAGGAAACAAAAAGATCAACTGTTGGTTTCTTTTCTTTCTCAAAGATATTTGAAAAAGTTTCATACATAATAAAAGTTATAATTAGACGTTATGATCGAGTCTGTCAGTGTTATGAGCAACAACACAACCACAGTAGGAATAAGAGGAGTAAAGGAACTACCTCTATCATCACTTTCAAAGCCATCAATAAGATAATTCATCAACTTTAAATGAAGAATCTAGCTGACTACTTGACTTAACTAGAGAAAATATACAATGCTAATTTCCTCTAAACAAAATAGTAAATTCAGTTGAATTGCAGGTATCAAAATTAGAACTCTCTCATGAAATACAAGGAAAATTGAATTATAGAAAGAGGGGATTTACTTTTATAGACCAGAAAGAATGTCCTTTGTATTTTAGACTTTATCTCAGGTCTTTTAAGTAAGGCTTCGTAAGTTGCGTTGAATTTTGTGTAATTCACTTAACTCGAGTCTTTATCTGATAATCCATAAATGTCTTCCTACTCGAGAGTTTTCTTTTGAGATTTCTACTCAAAAAATGTTCATAAATTGAGAGTTTAAATGATGGTCTTACTCGAAGCAATGGCATAACCCAGAAAAACAGAGTTCGCGATAGAATATTCATTTTATCGAATGGCTTGTTAGGAGGTGGACTTGCATCTTCATTTTCAAGCAAAGGATGTTCTATTGTCTCACGATCAGAAGTGCTTTTTTTCATTTAAAATTAATTTTTATGTATTTTTTTGGGATTATAAAAGATATCATTGGAAATTAGGGATGACTTTTTAATAAATTAATCAATTGATATGTTTACTGCAATTCCACAAGATTTAAGACTGATAAACTCTGGTTTGATTGCTTGAGAAATGAAACAAAAATCTAAATTACTTTAGAAACAAAGGAGCTTAAAAGAAAGGATTATTTTTATTTTTTATTGAAATTCAATAAGAAATAACTCATTTTAAGAAAAATAATCGCTAAACAAAAAGCAGGGAATAATGTCTTTATGCTAGCGTAATATTTTTTCTTTTCGTTTATGATTCTTGCTAAAGAATGTGACGAAACTGCGAACAGAATTTAGCAGAATTTATAGACACGATTACTAACATTTGGATGCTCCCATCCTTAAGAATTAATTAGGTTCTTCAAATTCTTAATTTTACCTCTTGCATTATTAAACATTGTAGCATTCTAATCCATTGAATTTGAAGATTCCATTTTAAAATTAACCCCAAGCAGTTTAACTTGAAAACAAATTTTTTTACATTTCTTATCAGTAAACATAAATTTTGAGCATAACAATATGGAAAATGCTTATTACTCCTTACTATTGCCTTACTATTTTGTAAACATTTTGATTTGAACAAAATTAATAACTTAAATCAAAATTAACAATAAAAGAATTGTTTGGTTAAACTTTTAATTCCTTAAAAAGTGATTCTTGTAATCTGAAATTGTTTGCTTTACTTAATTAATTTGCTTTTTAAGAGATCTAGATGGCAATGATTTATTGATAATTTATGACAGATATGCTTTTTTACAACATACATATGTTTATTCGTTATCAATTGATTCTTTTGTTGTTATATGCCTTAATGATTCCAGAGAATATTGTACCTTTATCTGCAAGAAGATTGTCTGGTGAGTCAAATTCCAACACTTTCCCGTGATCTAAAACAAGTATTTTATCACTTTCAAGGATTGTCTTGATTCTATGTGCAATCGTGATGAGAAGGCAGTTCTAAAAGAATCTATTCAACATCGAAGTCACTAACTCTTCAGTTTTTTCATCTACACGACTTGTCGGCTCGTCAACGATGATAATAGTTGATCTCTTCAATAATATTCTTGCAATACTTACGATTTGTTTCTCACCTTCTGAAAGATTGTCTCCCAATTAAGAAATCTAATTTAAACAAAAGGCATCAGAAATGCGATACAAACAAAGAATTAAAGGAATAAATCAATATCTACCTATGATTCAAGACCTAATTTACTAAACGCCTTGAAGGCATGGAATTAGCACTCTGAAAATATCCTCAACAACTCTTAATCACTGTGCTCCTAGTAAGGATCTAAATTATCCCTCAGTGTTCCTTCAAAAATGTAAGGCTCTTAGCTTACAACACTAACTTAATGTCGCAATTCAGCTAGTTCAAACTCCTTAAGACTCTTCCCATTAATAATCACATCCCCTGAGATTAAATCAATCACTTTAGTCAATGCAAGTGTAATGGAAGTTTTCCCTGCTCCAGTTCTTCCAACAATCCCAATTCGTTCCTTCCCGCCAATAGCAAAACGTAGCTTTTTCAAGCAATTCGGCTAGTCAAATCGATAAGAGAAAGAAGCGTCTTCAAAGAGAATGGAATTAGATTAAGAGGCGCCTTAAAAGGATTCTAAATCGTCTATTATTTCAGAGGACTCAGATTTAGAGCTTCCTTCTGAGTTCCTTTGTTTTTATTTCTTCTTAAGAGGCTAATATCTTTCTGGTTAATCTAATCCATCTTCAAGGATGATTCCGCTTTACAAAAAGGAATCAAAGTTTATTGAAAATGTTAAAAGAAAACTCAATTCTTGAGTCTTTTAAAAAGTTACCTATTGAGTCTTGAACACCTTTCATAATTAACAAAGTGCGTCTCAAACAACACCCAAGATTGAGACAGCATAATCGAGGTAAGTGCAACATTAGCAACAGAAGTAGCAATCACTATTGCGTTATTACCTTCTACACTCAAATCGTAGTACTATTTTGTTGTAAAAAAAATGCAAAAAGATTTACAACTTTGTATTAGTTTGTTGAGTGAAACTACAAATAAATCTAAAAGTTTACCACAATAATTGACGATAACATAACAGGCCATAAGTTCATAAAGTTCATGATACACTCGAACCAATACTGGACTCCATTCACAACGATTTGATTTTAAAGATCTACATCAACTACGCTTCTAAACTGGGTTCGTATGCTCTCATGGAAAACACAATTTCTTAAATATGTAATTCCCCTTATGATCTCAGATAAAGTTTGCAAGATTGGACTTTTTGATGTAGCCTCTTAGAATAACAAAACACAACGAATTAGGATCAAATTAAGCTAGAAACAATTGTATTATTGTTATTGTGATGTTACCAATTCTGACAACTTGCCTTTTAGCTCTGAGGAAGTAGATTGATATGAACGTCGAGAATATCAAGTAAACAATAGCGATAGGGAGCACTCTGAGGCTAAAGCAAAAGCCTGTCATAATTATAAAAACTATGAGTGTGCCGATGTTGGTGAAAGTTGAGGAAATATCATAGAAAAGAAGTGTATCTATTTCATAGATATCCTTGGAAAGTCTATTCATGATTCGACCACAAGTAATGAGATTGTAAAATTTAGTGAATGAAGCTCTAAGTAGCCTAAAGACGATCGATTTATGGAGATAACGAGATAGATTTGCCATGCAGAATATGAGAAGATTATCTTAGAGGAACATAGCTAAAGAACGGATAAAGTCAATGAGACAATATTTTAAGATAATCCTTTTTTATTCAGCTTTTTCTTCTTCAGTAGGGTTGTCTTCGCTCTTGACATCGAGCATCATCAGACGAGCATACACGTTTGATCCAATGTATAAGCCGACAACTAGGTAGTTTCAGAAATCAAGAATTATTAATAATAGTGCTGATAATTTAATTATTTCTAAACGTAACTTGTAACTATTATTTTTTAAAAAAATAAAAAATGCTTCTTACTTAGGATAGCTCCAATAACAAAGATATTTCCTCCAATGTTTTTTATGAATTCCATGAATATTTTCCCATTGATTGAACCCGATTGGATATCTTCTTTTTGGATAAGCTCTTTGGTGAAATTTGACTATTAAAGACTCTGCGATGGATCAGTTGATTTTGGGGCATTGCTCATTAATCTTTTCTATTGTCTTATTTCCACATCTTCTTCTACGTTATTTTGATCTTCCATTTTTTGAATAGCATCTCCAGATTTAGAAAATAATTACTCAATTTCTCTGAAACTGCCTTCTTTTGTGATTTACCCATTTTTCACAACAAATATCCGATCTGCTTTTTCCATTCCAAGAAGACTATTCACGAAAAGCACTCTAGTTTTGTCTTTCAATATCCCATTTAAGCACTCTCTCACGATATGATGTGCTACATGCAGATCAAGGGCACTAAGTGGATCATCTAATAAGTAAATATCAGCTGTTTTGTAAATTGCTCTAGCTAAATTAACCCTCTTTTTCTACCCTCCCGACAACGTGTCTCTAAAAACATGAATAAAGTTAATTTTTAAGTATTTTAAAGTCTCAAAATGGTAATAACTTCTTCAAATTTACCCATTTTCTCCAATAGTAGTCTTATCTCCATCGACGAAATAAGCAATATCTTCAACTAAGCAACAAGCATTCAATGAATCTCTGTACCGTTTCTCATCGTAGTGTTGTTGATAAATAATATTTTCTTTGACAGTAGTTTGAGTTATCCATGGTTCTTAAGTGCTCACACTAATATCACCGTTAATTCTTACCATTTAATGAAATGCTCCCTAACCTCCAAGAACTTCCATTTCACCCAGAATTCCTTGCAGTATTGATGTCTTTCCACTCCCAAGCCTTCAAACAAAATATGAAAATATTTCTTAGTTTTTATTAAAACTATCTTTTTTTGTTAAAGTTTACTCTCCGAAGAAAACTACGAATTCTCCTTTTTGAATGCTTAAATTCAGCCTTTGCATGATAAAAGCTGTGCTAGAGGATGCTCTGGAAATAGACTTTCTTTCTTTTTTGCTGAGTTTAATAGATTTTTCAATTTAATCCATTTTCAGCGAAGCATCCCAAGAGAACGAAGCATTGACTAGTTAAATTGCATAATCTTAATCAGATCTGTCAGACACATAATCAGGAAGACCAAGCTAATAGATAAAACTCTCCGAAAAGAAATTATCCAGACGAAGAAGAGAGTTATGTCCAACGACAACACCTTTGATGTAGCCTGGGAGACTTATGATAAATCCAAGAATGATGGAAAATGTATTTCCAATAATTATAAACTGACTGAAAGTATCAATTCCAATAGTCAATGTGATAATTGTATTGATGACTGAATTCGAGAGATTATTTAAGAAACTGTTCAGAATCTAAGTAAAGTTTTATCGATACAACTGTTTGACTTCTCGAGTTCTTTTCTCTTTAATCTAGAAATATCCATAAGAGATCAATTTGTTAGAAAGAATCATTAAAAGAATAAAATTAATTATTTTTACTCTCTCATCGAAGTAATGCTCATAACTATTATATTTGATGGTTTTGATTCCTCGCATCATTTCTTCGAGAGTGCGCATACGCAAGTCTTTTTCATGCATAAATTTCTTTTACAGTTATCCATAGATTCTACCTAAGATCACTGAAAATAAGAGAAAAATAACAGCTGTGATCACCTAAAGCGCTATGATTGAGATATCGTTTAGGGAATCATAAGCTACGATAACAGCGAGGATCAATAATGGGAAGGTAGAAATCATTGAGAATAAATTTTAAGTATATTGGACGATCTGTCAAAAAGGGAAAATAACACAAATTTCACACTTTGGTGTTCTAAAAAGGAAAGTCAAAAGATTTATAATTTTACTTGTAGAATATCAACTTAGACCATGTTGAGTATGTCACCAATTTTGTAAAACTAATTCCTGTAAGTTGGAAATTTAAGAACTTTCTCGAAGATTTTCATGCTAAGAGCACCTGTCATTCGCACTGTGAGTTGACTCTAAGAATATTGAAATACGTAACCCAAATATTAGCCAAAAAAGATAAAAATGATGCTTGAAGCTCTTACGTAATAGAAGGAGTAATTGGATTTGATAATGGAATTGAAAATATAGCAAAAGAGCATTGCCACAATTCCTGGAATGAGTGGAGTAAATGCTAATCCTCTTTAGTCACTGTTGAAGGCTTGGAGAAGGAACGATACAAACACAGCATTGAGAAGAGTGTTCAGAACTTAAATCGAGTAGAGAATGATTACGATTATTATCTCCTCTTTGTTTGGCAAAGGCAAACCAAAAAAGATGATGATTTTCATTTCAAAATCTCAAATATGAATCATTCCAGTTAATTCCTCTCTTCTAAACCCTTGGAATATGTCTGTTACTTTTGTAGATTTTATTGAACGTGGCTTGAATCTTGTTTGTGACTTTAGGATTCTAAACCATTTCCTCATAGACTTTGTTAAACTTCTCATAGTTTGTCTTGCTTGTATCTTTGTCACACAAGCTAAAAACATCCTCTTATTTGAGAGTGCACTTTTAGGCTTTCTGTGTTCACAAAATTATTAAATATTATTCGAGATTTCTAAACTCAACTTAAGAGTAATAATAGCAACTATAATACTTTAACAAGAGGAACTATCCAATAGAATAATATCCTTGATATGAAGCTCTTAGATTCAAATGGGTTCTCAGGTGGAGACTAAGGTATTTGATCTTCCTCCAAGAGTTATTGATCGAATTAGTTATTTCTTTCAGTCATTTATGTGATTTACTTTTTTTATTTAATATTTTTTGTTGTTAATAAATATTATTATCTAAACGATAATCACTTTATCTAGAATTTAAACTGTGAATTTACTTGAACAATCTGTATGATAATCAAAGATAATTGGCTATCAATGAATAGGCTTACTAAATTGTTAAAATCACCGCTTGTATTAATTAAGGATATTTATTAGAAAATCATATCTTTGGGGGGGGTGGGGGATTTAAAAAGGATCAAACTTTAAGTATCTCTTTCCCTTCCCAGTAAAACAGGCTTTAATATCTATTGATTTCTATCCAAAGATTTAATTAAAAGCCCTTCTTCTTAATGAATATGTGTAATAACAAGCAATTCTTATCAGAGTTCCTGATAAGAATATCTTAGATTTGTTTAGGTTTCTTTAGTGAGAAATTAATTTAGTTTCCCCAATTGGCTTACTATCTAAATATCATTAATTCCCTGCAAGATTTTGCAAATTCTATTTTTCAAGTAGCTTTTCATACCATTTTTTACAGACTGACAATATTTGAAAACAAAGAACTATTATAATTTATTTGATTATCTACTCTTATTAGCTGAATTAATATCAGGATATTGAATTAGCTAAGGGAATAAATAATCTTTAATTATTGATAGTATTAATAAATATAAGAAATTCTTCTCCTCTCCCCCCCCAAGTAAATAACCAGATAATATCTATTGAATTCTATCTAAATAATAAATTTGTCCCTAATCAATGTTTTTGATTAGTTTCAAATGATCTAATTATTTAGCTTTCATATGAAGAAGAAGAGAATCTAAAGATATTTTTTTAACTATTATTCTTTATTTTGATATTAAAAATCAACAAAATCTAAAATAATATAAGTAAAAGTGTTAATAAAAGAATGTAAATGGTTATTTTAAATTGAATTATTTCTTAAATTGGAATTCATTATCTTGCAAATGTTAATAATAAAATTCCTTCTTTTCAAATGAGATCAAAAGACTAATTTTTGATCGAATTTGTAAATTATTAGTAAATAAAATTCCTTAAAAAAACTATGAGAAAAAAATAGCAGATTTATTTTTAAAACAAATTAAACAAGAATACAGAAGGAAAAAGTGTTTAGCAAGCATTAAACAGTCAATTTATTCTTGCTTTATTAAAAGCTTTGATGATACCTGAGAAAATGGTATTTTCATTAGAAAGCAGATTTTCTGGTGAGCCGAATTCCATGACTTTGCCGTGGTCTAGCACAAGAATTTTATCACTTTCAAGAATCGTTTTAATTCGATGGGCTATCGTGATGAGAAGGCAGTTCTTGAAGCTGCTGTTCAAAACTGATGTAACTAATTCTTCAGTCTTTTCGTCGATCCGACTGGTTGGCTCATCGACAATAATAATAGCAGACTTCTTCAGAAGAACTCTAGCAATACTCACCAGCTGCTTCTCACCTTCAGAGAGATTATCTCCTAATTAGGTAATCTTTTTTAAATGGAAAATACAAAAATAAGAAGAATGGTATAACTTCAAATATCAATACCTCAGTATCAAGCCCTGATTTAGCGAAAGCAGAGCAAGTAGATAGCTAGCAATCCTTAAATACCTTTAGTAACTCTTCGTGACTTAAGTCATTATGAGGATCAAGGTTATTTTTCAATGTTCCTTAAAAAATATAAGGTTCTTAACTAACAACACTGACTTCTTGCCTCAAATCAGCTAATTTCAACTTTTTAATGCTTTTCCCATTAATCAATGTTTCACCAGAGCATAGATCAATAACTTTAGTCAAGGCAAGTGTAATCGAAGTCTTTCCTGCTCCAGTCCTTCCAACTATCCCAATTCGTTGATTTCCTTTGAGGGAGAAATTTAGATTTCTTAAACAGTTTGGTTAATCCGATCGATATTAGAAAGAAGCATCTTAGAATACAATGCTAGGTTAAGAATCCAAGAATGATTCTGAGTCATCTTCATTTTAAGATAGATAGCTTTTGAGAAGCTACTTTGAATTATTTAAATTACTCTTTTTCAATAATTGCTTGAGTGTTTCTTTTGTAATATTGTCCTCTTCTTCTAAAGGAATTCCCCTAAAAAACAAATAGAATTTGTTATGTTTCCATTATGAAGTTCAAAATATCAAGGTAGGATCAAAATGTGAGGGTAAATATTAAAAAAATGAATATATTCTCCTCCAATGCTTGAATAAATTGGTTTTTCATGTATGGTGAATAGCGAAATATCTCAAATTACGAGTTGAGTTTGGAGCATCTTTCATAGTTGACAAAATGTGTCTCAAAGGAAATCCATGATTGTGATACTAAGATTGCACAAAGTGCTACATTTGCAATTGACGTAGCAATAACAATAGCTTCATTTATCTCTACGCTAGTGTCATAGTACTTGCAAGCAAAAACAGAATGAGAAAAAGATTAACTAATAATTACTTAATTTTCTTAAATTTTCATGAAAAAAATGATCTTACAAGAATAATCGAGGAGAAGAAAATTGCCCAAGAACCTGAATAATTCGTCACACATTCAAACCAATATTAAACACCATTAACAGCAATTTAATTCTTTAGATCAACATCAACAGTCTGCTGGTATTTTTCCCGTAAATTCTCATGAAACACACAATTCCTTAAGTATGTTATTCCACGAATGATTTCGGATAAACTCTGTAATATCGGACTCTTCGAAAGGGCCTCTGAAAACATGTATGTTATGTAAAAATAAAAATCCATTAATAATTTCTTATGAGAGTCATAATTCACCCAAAATAGTATTGAATTTTATTGATGTTTCATTACCTATTCTCACTAGTTACCGTTTAGATTTGAGAAAGTAATACGATACTAATATTGCAAAGACTATGTATACCACAGCGATGGGGATGGCTTTAATATTGAAGCATAACCCGCAGAGAACACCCATGATAATTAGTGAACCGAAATTATTGAAGTTATCTGAAATATCACTGAAAATCAATGTGTCGATTTCATAAATATCCTTAGAAAGTCTGTTCATAATTCTGCCTGTCGTTATGAGATTGTAGAATTTAGTGAACGAAGCTCGGAGCAGTTTGAAGACAATAGATTTATGTAGAAATCGTGATAAATTAGCCATCGAATATATTAATAGATTGTTTATTAGGAATAACGAGACTGCACGAACGAAATCAACAATACAGAAAGTGAGAATTATGATCCTCTATTTAGTGTTCTCTTCTTCAGTAGGGTTAGGGTTGTTGTCGACTTTGAGGAGAATATAACGAGAGTATACACATGTGGCAATGAAGAGGCTGAAGACTAAAAACAATAGAATAATCAAATTATAATTATTGAAAAATCTAATCTAAACTTAAAAGTTGTATTCATGTGAAGCTTGAAATAAGAAGAGACACATTTTAGTTTTAAAATCCTTACATAGTAAAGCTATTATGATAAAGACTGTTCCTCCGATGTTATCAATAAAATCAAGAAAGATTGCCTTGTTCATGGAACCTGTTTGTATTTCTTCCTTTTAAATTAGTTCCTTTGTAAAATTGGTTTCCTTATCATAGTTTGGCTTATTAGGGTTAACTTAGCTCATAATTCTGTTTTATTGCCTCAACTCTTGCTCTTGTTCTTTGTTTTCTTCTTCTGCATTAGCATAGTCATTATCTGGTTCTTTTCTGATGAACTTCTGTATTTCCCTGAAAGTGCCTTCCTTTGTGATTTACCCATCTTCCACAATAAATATCCGATCAGCTTTTTCCATTCCTAGAAGACTATTCACGAAAAGCACTCTAGTTTTGTCTTTTAGTATCCCATTGAAGCACTCTCTCACGATATGTTGAGCTACATGCAGATCAAGGGCACTAAGTGGATCATCTAATAAATAGATGTCTGCAGTCTTATAGATAGCCCTAGCAAGATTTAGTCTCTTTCTCTAACCGCCTGATAAGGTATCTCTGGGAGAACAAAACAGACACAGTAAAAAAATAAATCTAAGAAGATAATAATTTATTCATTTTTCAATTACCCTTTCTCTCCAACAGTGGTTTCATCACCATCAACAAAATAAGCTATGTCTTCCACTAAGCAACAAGCATTCAGTGCTTCTCTGTAGCGTTGTTCATCATATGGCTGCTCATAAGTGATGTTTTCTTTTACAGTATTTTAAGTTATCCAGGGTTCCTGAGTACTTATGCTAATTTATCCATTGATATAAACCATATCCTTGAAAGCATTTTCACCACCAGCAACCTCCATTTCTCCTAGAATTCCTTACAATATTGATGTCTTTCCACTTCCAAGCCTTCAAAAAGAAAAACAATATTTCGTTGAGTTACAAAAACAGAACATATCATCAAAAATGAAGTTTACTCTCCGTAGAACACAACAAACTCTCCTTTATGCACCTGAAGATTCATTCGATTAATTGAGAAGTTTATCTCTGAATTAGTCCTAGAGAACGATCGATGCTCCTGCTTACTTAGTTTGATAGATGATTCGATTTAATCTAAATTCAATGAAGTTTTCCATTGAAATGAGGCATCTTTTAACTCAATTGCCAGATTATCTTTTTCAACAAAGACTTCGAGTTAAGTTCTTTGATAAATAAAGCTTTCAGCAAAGAAATTATCAAGACGAAGTAACGAGTTATACCCTACAACTACACCTTTAATATACCCAGGGACAACGAGAATAAAGCTCAGAATCATCGAAAAAGTATTCAAGATCACGACCATATCATTAAAAGAGTTAATTCCTACAGCGAATAGAATGATGATTCCAATAAGAGAATTAGATATATCGTTAATAAAGGAGTTCAGAATTTAAGTGAAATTTTATCTGTACAGCCATTTCACTTCTTTGATGCGTTTTTACTCGATCTGTTGAGAGGTTTTCAAAGGATTAATTCAAGCATCAAAAGAATCAAAACGAAGAAAGATTATTAGGTATAAATATTATGTATTTTACTCTCTCATCGAAGAAACTCTCATAGCTGTTGTACTTAATCGTCTTGATTCCTCTCATCATTTCTTCTAAAGAACGCATCCGCAAATCTTTCTCATGCATGAACTTTTTCTGTAATCCACCGTATATCTTCCCGATGATGATGGAGAAGATCAGAAATACAATCGACACAGCAATTTCAATGAGGACTATTGTGACATTCTGCAACGAATCATAGGCGAGATAGACAGATAGGATTAGCAATGGAAGAGTCATTATTATGGAAAATAAATTCTGAGTGTACTGCACTGCCTGATAGAACAAAGAAAAGAAGGGAATTTAATTTTTTTGTACTTAAAGATTAAAGATATGGTGTTGGCATTTTATATTTTATCTTCTCACACAATTTGAAATAAGTTTACTTGTAGAATATCGACTTAGATCATATTGAGAATATCACCTATTTTATAGAACTAGTTTCTGTAAATTGGAAACTTGAGTACTTTTTCAAAGATCTGCATGGAAAGTGCTCCTGTCATTCTCACGGTGAGTTAACTCTATTATGCAAGAAAATCTATTTTTAAACTGTTATTGGCATGGTTCTTACGTAGTAGAAGCTATAGTGTGATTTAATAATTGAACTTGTAATCTGCCAGAA